>Ga0075012_10005700_pt1 | contig 11389 bp, 12 predicted proteins | sample All_14_2_FD_71474 | JGI IMG/M metagenome (GOLD analysis project Ga0075012, IMG submission 71474) | Freshwater microbial communities in response to fracking from Pennsylvania, USA - Allegheny Zone_MetaG_DW_15 | ecosystem: Environmental > Aquatic > Deep subsurface > Groundwater > Drilled...
TGTGCCTGACCTTCACCAAGGCCGCCGCCGCCGAGATGAGCAACCGCATCAACGCCAAGCTGGCCACCTGGGCGGGCGGCCGAGCAATTCGGTCAGGGTCTGGTCCAAGCTGGCATCGTCGGCCACCGCCCAGGTGGCCAGCTTGGCGTTGATGCGGTTGCTCATCTCGGCGGCGGCGGCCTTGGTGAAGGTCAGGCACAAAAGCTTGTGCGGCGCGTTACCGGCCAGCAGCAGGTTGAGCACGCGGTCGGTCAGCACCTTGGTCTTGCCGGTGCCCGCCGACGCCGCCACCCACACCGAAGCGGTGGGATCGGCGGCCTGACGCTGGCGATTGCTGGCTTCGACGATCATGGGAGTACCCGAGGGAAAATGACACGGATGGACACGGATGAACACGGATGAAGGAAGGCGGTGGTCATCGCAGCACCCGTTTGAATTCGAGGCGGGGTTTGCCGAAGTTCAATAGTAGACCAACTTCAGTTTTGCTGGCTTTCAGGTAGTTCAGGAGTTGGCCAACATGGTGTCCATTCAATCCTTCAACCGCCTTCAGTTCGATGATGACACGATTTTCGACGACCAAATCAGCCACGTAACATCCCATGGCGGCGCCTTTGTAGCTGATCTGGAATGGAGCTTCCTGTTGTGTGGAAAATCCGCGCAGAACCAGTTCATGCAGCAATGCCTTGCGATAGACAGCTTCGAGAAAGCCATGGCCAAGTACATTGGCGACCTCAAAGGCTGCGCCGATAACGCCTTCGGTCAATTTCTCGCAAGATCTGTCGATCTGGATATTCATCCGTGTTTATCCGTGTCCATCCGTGTCATTTCATTCCCCTTCTTCTTCCCCGGCCACCGCCCATTCCTTGACGCGGGCCAGATGCAGGTAGTCGGAATATTTCGGCGCACGGTCGGGATGGGGGCGGGCCTCATAGGGGGTGTTGGCATCGTCGAAAGCGGCGATCAGGCCGTACAGGCCTTCCAGCGCGTCGTCAGTCAGTTGCTTGGGATCGGCGCCGGCTGATTTCTCCTCGCCGCCTTCAGCCCCGCCCTTCAACCGCCAATACAGCATCTGCGACACCGCAGCCGGGGCGATGCCGTCGAAGCCGCCGAAGCGGGCGATGGCGGCTTCCAGCGGTAATTGCGGCGCATAGCCGGCGGCCACTTCCTTGGGGCTGGGCGGCTGGCCGGTCTTGTAATCGATCAGGGCCAAGCTGCCGTCCTTCAGCACATCCACCCGGTCGGCGCGGGCGTGCAGCAGGAAGGGACCGGCGGGGCCTTCCATCTCGAGCGAGCCCTTGATCTCGGTGTGAATGGCCGCCAATTCGGGGCGGCGCTTTTTTTCATGCGTCGCCAGCCAGCGGGCGACGGCGCGAAAGCGCGGCCACCAGAACGCCCACACGCCGGGCCGTTCCAAGGCCTGGGCGAACACGGCTTCCCCCACCGCCAACAGCTTGGCCTCGGCGTCATCGGGCAAGGCGTCGGGATAAGCGAGCAGGAATTGCTCGACCGCTTCATGTACCAACGACCCGTAATCGGCGGCGCCGGGATCGGCATCGATCTCCGGCAGTGCCTTCAGCTTCAGCACCTTCTTGGCGTAAAGGCCATAGGGGTCGCGCATCCAGGTCTCCACCTCGGTGACCGAGACGGTGCGCGGCCTCGCCTCGATGGGCGGCCTGGGCGCCGGGCGTTCGATGCGGGCGCGGGTTTCGGCGCGGTCGAGCAAGGCGTGCCAAGCCAGCCATTCCCATTGCGGATGGGCAAAGGCCAAGCCGCGTGCCCCCATCACCGCATCCAGCCGCATCAGCCAGCGTGACGGCACGGTGGGGGCGCCCTCGGATCGCGACGAACGCGACAGCAACACGCGCGGCGCGGCGAAGGCCTGGGCGAAATCGTGGGCCGACTGGCCGATGCGCCGCTCGGGCGCCGGCAGGCCGAAGGCCTTGCGCATGGGCCGGCTCATCCACGGATCGGCCTCGGCCTTGCCCGGCCAAGTCCCTTCGTTGAGGGCGGCCAGGATCATCACATCGGCGTGTTGCAGCCGCGCTTCCATCGGTCCCCAGATGAACAGGCGGGGGTGGCGGCCCCAATGGGGGCGGACCACCCGGCCCGACAGCAATTCGTCGAACAAGGCCGGGTAGAAGCGTGGCGGCAGCGGGGTGAACATGGCGCCGATGGTGGCCAGCGCCTCGGCCAGATCGCCGGCGAAGCGGGCCAGGGCCTCCCCCGCCTCGCCCCGCCACAGCCGGGCCGGGCCTGGATTGGCGTGGTCGGCGGCCAGCGCCTCGGCCGCTTCCATATGGGCGCGCAGCAGATCGGCCAAGGGCGCGGATTCGGCGGCCATCAGGGTGATGAACGGGGCCAGGGCGCTTTCCAGCGCGTCCAGCCAGCCGATCAGCCGGGCATCGCCAGCGCAGGCGGCGCGCAGGCCGCCCAGGCCGGGGGCGGGGCGGGGCCCGCGCAGGATTTCCTTGGTTTCCAGCCGCCGGGTCAGGGCGCGGAAGCGGATGGGGTCCAGCCCGGCGGCGGCCAAGGGATGCTTGCACAAGGCCAAGGTGGCATGGGGAGGGAAGCCGTCGGCCACCGCCTCGGCCAGCAGCCGCAGGAAGGCGCCGGGCTCGGTCAGCATCAACGGCCTGCCGGCGGAATCGTCGATGGCGATGTCCCAGCGTTCCAACTCGGCGGCGACGCGGCGGGCGAGGTCGCGGTCGGGGGTGACCAGGGCGGCGGTCTGGGTGTCGGTCTCCAGCGCCTGACGCAGGGCCAGGGCGATGGCCCCGGCTTCCTCGCGCGGGCCGGGGGCGTCGATCAGGGCGACGCCGTCCAGGGCGTTGGGGAAGTCGCGCAGATGCCGCCATGCCTCGCAGGTGGCGGCGGGGCGCAGCGCCTCGGCCAGCAGGGCAGTGCGCGCGGCGCGCGGGTCGGGCTGGGGCGTCAGCGGCAAGACCTGACGGCGGGTCAGCCCCAGGCGTTCCAGCAAATGCTTGTGGGCGAATTGCGGGTGGCTGTCGTCCAAGGCCTCCCACGATTGCGCATCCATGTGCAAATCCAGGCCGGGCAGCACCACTTGGCCGTGGGGCAGGCCTGCGATGGTGGCGAGCAAGCGGGCGCTGGCCGGGCGCGATCCGGTGGACCCCGCCGCCACCACCGGATGATCGGGCGGATCGGCGCGCCACAACGCCCCTTGGGCGTCGAGCACCCGGTTGACCCATTGCTGGTGATCGATGCGCCCGCCCAGCAGCGCCGGCCAATGGGTGGTGACGATCTTCAGAAAGTCGATGGTGATCTGCCAATGGGCGGCGTATTCGTCGGGGGCCAGGGTGTCGAGGCGGTCGAAGGGCACTTCCTCGATATGGACGCTGTCCAGCAGCTCGCCCAATTCGCGCGCCAGCCGTGCCGCCTGATCGGGGCTGGGCGGCAGGCCGCCGCGTCCCGCTCCCATCTGCAACACCAGCCGGGTCAGGATCAGGTGGCGCTCGATGGGCGGCACCGCCGCCGGGATGTCCAGGCCGCCGGGGGTCAGCAGGTCGAGGTCGGAAATATCGTCCTGGTCGGGCTCGATGGGTTTAAGGCGCGGCAGCAGCAAGGGTTGGCCGCCCGACAGGCGCAGAAAGGCGTCACGCAAGGCCCGGCAGGCGCGGCGGTTGGGCAGCAGCACCACGCATTCGGCCAGACGCAGCGGGTCGCCGCCGGCCTGACGCAGCAGATGGCCGGCCAGCACATCGACGAAGGGCAGGCCGGGGGCGATGGTGAAGACCGAACCGGCTGCCGCGTCGCTCATGGCTGGATGGGTTCCTCGGCGTTCAGGGCTCGCTCGACCAGGGGCAGCGCCTCGGGTGTGCCCACATGGTACCAGCGGCCGTCATGGACCAGACCGAACAGCCGGCCCTCTTCCAGGGCGCGGTCGTACAGCACGTTCAACGAGAATTTGCCAGCCGGCGCCTCGGCGAACAAGCGCGGCGACAGGATTTGCACGCCGGAAAACAACAAAGGCGCCACCGGGGCATTGCCGCGCCGACGGGGGATGCCGTCGGGCGACAGAAAGAAGTCGCCGGCACCGTCATAGCCCAAGGCGGTGGCGGTGCGTTGCAGCAGCAGCAGCGCGTCCATGCGGCTGTCGTCCCACATCTGCGCCAGCCGGGACAGGGCGCTGTCGGCACCGCCATCGGTCCAGATGATGTCGGAATTGACCACATAGAACGGTCCGGTTCCCAACAGCGGCAAGGCCTGGGTGACGCCGCCGCCGGTTTCCAGCAACTCGGGCTCGGGCGACAGGGTGATGTCGGTGCGACCGGCCAGATGGGCGGCGATCTTTTCCGGCAGCCAGTGGGTGTTGACCACCTTGTGGGCCACACCCGCCCGGTCCAGGTGATCGAGCGCCCGGTCCAGCATGGTGCGACCGGCCACCGGCACCAGCGGCTTGGGCAGGGTCGCGGTGATCGGGCGCATGCGCAGGCCCAGACCGGCGGCCAGAACCATGGCGTGGGTGGGGCGGCAACTCATGGCGCCGGCACCGTGCGTTGTTCCGCTGGGATATGGGTATCGAGCCAGTCCTTCACCGCCGCCAGGGCCGGGTGGGCGCAGGCTTGTTCCAGCAAGCGCCACACCCGGGGGATATGGACCAGATAGCCGGGCTTGCCGTCGCGCTTGCACAGACGGGTGAAGATGCCGATGACCTTGGCGTGGCGCTGCGCCGCCAGCACCGCCCACGACGCGGCGAAGCTGTCAGGGTCCAGAGCGGGCAGGCGGGCGAGATAACGCGCCTTCATCCGCGCGATCAGACCTGGGTCGATATCGCGGCGCGCGTCTTCCAGCAGGCTCATGGGATCATAGGTCAGCGGGCCGCTGACCGCGTCCTGAAAGTCCAGCAAGCCGCAGGCGGCCAGACCGGGGCGGTCCAGCAGCATCAGATTGTCGACGTGAAAATCGCGCAACACCAAGGTGTCGGGGATGGCGCGGGCGACGGGCAGAACCTCCAGCCACAGACGACGGTATTCGTCGCGCAGGGCGGGGGTGGTGTCGCGGCCGAGCACGGCGGGCATGTACCAGTCGGTCAGCAGGCAGGCCTCGGTCAGCAATCGCTCGTCATCGTAAGCGGGGGTGCCGGCGGGGACCGCATCGGCGCGGCCATGCAGGTCGGCCAGCACATCCATGGCCAGGGCGTACAGATGCTCCTCAGGGGCGCCCGCCGTCAACTGGCGGGTATAGGTGCTGTCGCCCAGATCCTCCAGCAGCAGGAAACCGTGTTCCACGTCCTCGGCCAGGATGCGGGGGGCGGAATAGCCCAAATGCGCCAATTGGCGGGCGATGCGGATGAATGGGCGGACGTCTTCTTGCGGCGGTGGCGCGTCCATCAGCACGGCGGGCTGTCCGTTCAGATGCAGGCGGTCATAGCGGCGGAAGCTGGCGTCGCCGGCCAACACCGCGCGCTCCGCCGTGCCCCAGCCGGCCTGATGCAGGAAATGGTCAAGCGCCCGCGAGCGGTCGGTCATAGGTCGAGGTCTCCCAGGCGATCATTCCATTGGTCGTGCGATATCAGTTCCGCCCGGCGGGCGGTATCGTGCTGGCCCAGATGCAAGTGGATTTCCAGCCGTCGGCGCGGCGCCAGCCGGCCCAGGCGGTCGGGCCATTCGATCAGGCTGATGCCGTCGGCGAAGGCGTCCTCGATGCCCAGTTCAAAGGCATCCTCCGGCTTGTCCAGGCGATAGAGGTCGAAATGCCAGATATCGCCGTTTGCGCCTTCATACATCTGCACCAGGGTGAAGGTGGGGCTGGGCACTTCCTCGTCGGCGCTGGTCAGGGTCTGGATGAAGGATCGCGCCAGCGTGCTTTTGCCCATGCCCAAGGTGCCGTGCAGCATGATGACGTCGCCGGGGCGGGCCAGGGCGGCCAACATTTGGCCCAGGCGGCGGGTGGCGGCCTCGTCGGCCAGTTCGAAGATGCGTCTTTCCATGGTTCAGCCCTTGGCACGGGGATGGGCGTCGCGATAGGCGCGGGTCAGGCGCGCCTCGTCCACCTGGGTATAGCGTTGGGTGGTGGACAGCGACGCATGGCCCAGCAATTCCTGGATGGTGCGCAAATCGCCGCCGCCGGCCAACAGATGGGTGGCGAAGGAATGCCGGAGCGCATGCGGCGTCGCCGTATCGGGCAGCCCCATCAGGGCGCGCAGGCGGCGCATCTGCCGCTGCACCACCCCTGGGTTCAAGAGCCCGCCGCGGGCGCCGACGAACAGCGGCCCGTCGGCGGCGAGCGGGTGCGGACATAAGGTGACATATTCGCCGATGGCCTGACGGACGATGGGCAGCACCGGCACCAGCCGCTGCTTGCGGCCCTTGCCGGTGATGGTCATGGCATCATCCGCCGGGATGTCGCGCTTTTGCAGGGAAAGCGCCTCGCCCAGGCGCAGGCCGCAGCCATAGAGCAGGGTGAACAAGGCGACATCGCGGGCCGCCAGCCACGGCTCGTCGTGCAGTTCGCCCGCCGTCGACAGCGCCTCGATGGCATCTTCGGCGGCCAGGGGCTTGGGCAGGGATTTGGGTGGGCGCGGCGATTTGACCGCATTGAGGGCCGGGTTGTGCACCAGATCGTGGCGGTCGAGGTATTTGAAGAAGCCGCGCAGGGAACTCATCAGCCGGGCCACCGACGACCGTCCCAGGCCATCGGCCTGGCGGGCGGCGAGAAAGGCGCGGAAATCGGCGGGCTGCAATCGCGCCAGCGCCGCCAGATCGGCCTCGCCCCCCAGATGCCCCAGCAGAAAGGTGGTGAAGGCGGAGACGTCGCGGGCATAACCGTCCAGGGTATGCGGGCTCGATCGCTTTTCCCCGGCCAGCCAGTCGCGCCATTGGCCGATGGCGGCGGCCAGATCGGGGCGGGCGGCGAAATGGATGGGGGCGGGGGGCATCAGACCAGGACCTCGACCAAGGGGGCCAGGTCGCTGCCCTCCAGCCGCGCCGCCAGCTTGCGGTCGGCGGTGACCAGCCGGGCCCCCAGGAATTGCGCCAGGGCCAGATAAAGGCAGTCGTAGACCGGATGGTCCAGCCGGCGGGCCAAATCCAGGGCAGCGGCGGCCAGGGGCACCGATGAATGGAAATGGGCGATCATGGTCGGCAGGGTGGCCACGGCGATCTCGGCATGGCTGGGGCTGGCCTTGCCGGTGCGGGCCAGTTTCCAGGCGGCATTGGCGAATTCCACCGCCAGCAGGTCGGGGGCGACCAGGGTTTCGCCCCCCGAGAGTAGGGCGCGGGCCTGGCCGCTGCCTTCTTCCTCGAACAGCCATTTGACGGCGATGCTGGTGTCGATCACCAAGCTCATCGGCTGTCGCGATCCTGGCGGATCAGGTGGGTGCTGTCCTCGGCCCGAGGCGGCGACATGGCCGCCACCTTTTCCACCAGGGCCAGCTTCTGCGCCGGCGTCAGCGGCGCCTGGGCGGCCAGGGCCTCGCGCAGTTCGGCTTCCAGCGACCGGTTGTTCAACTCGGCCTTGGTGCGGAACTGGTTGATGATGGCATCGTCCAGATTGCGGATGACCACGGATCCCATGACCGGCTCTCCTAGAGTGCTATCAAAAATGATAGCAATGTCGGTGCCCGGCCTCAACCTCAACCGACGAAGCGGCGTACGCTGGTATCGACGACGCGGGCGAGGAAGGTGATCAGCTCGGTGCCCTGGCCGGAATGGAAGGTGCGGCCATGGCGCGAGCCCAGGGCCAGCAGGCCGGGCGGGCACTGGCCGCCCGGTTTCAGGCGGACCTGGGCCGAGGACGACACCAGTCCGGCGCCGTCGCCGAACACCGCCGGGTCGCCGGGCATCTGTTCGTTAAGCGCGCAATCGTGATCGGGGCCGCCCATGATGCGGTCGACGCTGCCGGCGGGCAGGCGCAGGATACCCGGTGCGGTCAGGGCCGGCAGCGGCAGCAGCCAATCCTCAAAGGCCAGGGCGGCGACGTCCACATCAAGTACCGGGGCCAGATCGTCGGCGACCACCTGAGCCAGCCCGGCCATGTCGGAGGCCGACAGCAGGGCCAGCACCGCCTCGTGCGTGCGGTTCTGGGTGCTCATGTTGGAACGGCTGGTGTGGATCAGGGTCTCGGCCGCGCCCTTGACCCGGTCGATTTCCTCTTTCAGGCGTTCGATCATGAAGGCCTGCATGTCGACGATGCCGTCCGAGCCGGGCCAGCGCGATGGCGGCGACAGCGTGGTGACCAACTCGGTGTGCCGCAGCAGGAAGTCGGGGTGCTGGCGCAGATAGGCCGCGACCTGCTTGTCGGTCAGCGCCGGCTCGCTCAACAGGGCATCATCGCGCTTGCGCACCATCACGTTTCCTTAGTTTGGCAACAGGGTGATTGCTTCTTGGCTCTTGGCCGCTAAGTTTAGACCATGGTTTCCGTCGCCGCCAACCCCAGCCGTCAATTTTCTCCGCATTCGCGCGTGGCGGTGCTGCTGCCCCTGCCCTTGGCCGGACTGTACGATTATCTGACCGGGGTGAAAAGCCTGCAGGCGGGGGATTTCGTCGCCGTGCCTTTGGGCCGGCGCGAAGTGATCGGCGTGGTGTGGGGCGAGGCCACCGGCGGTGTGGCCGAAGCCAAGCTGAAGCCGGTGATCCGGCGGCTGTCCTGCCCGCCCTTGCCGGCGATCAGCCGTAAATTCATCGATTGGGTGGCCGGCTATACCATCGCGCCGCCGGGCGCGGTGCTGCGCATGGCCATGAGCGTGCCCCAGGCGCTGGAACCGGTGCGCGATCTGGTCGCCTGCCGGGCGGCAGTGGTGCTGCCCGAGATCAAGTTGACCGAGGCGCGGCGGCGGGTGTTGCGGGTGGCGGGCGATTTGCCGCCCTTGTTGCCCGCCGATCTGGCGCGCGAGGCCGGGGTCGGCCCCGCCGTGGTCAAGGGATTGCTGGAGGCCGGCGCCCTGGAGCCGGTGCCCATGGCGCCGGCACCGCCCTTCGCCAGCCCCGATCCCGATCATCCCGGTCCCAGCCTGTCGCCGGGTCAGCAGGCGGCGGCGGATCATCTGCGTCAGGCGGTGGCGGGTGGCTTTTCCGTTTCCGTCATCGACGGCGTCACCGGCTCGGGCAAGACCGAGGTTTATTTCGAGGCCATCGCCGCCGCCCTGGCCGCTGGGCGGCAATCCCTGATCCTGCTGCCGGAAATCGCTCTGTCGGCGCAATGGCTGGAACGGTTCCGCCGCCGTTTCGGCGTCGAGCCGGCGCAATGGCATTCCGAATTGTCCGATGCCAAGCGCCGCGATACTTGGCGGGCGGTGGCGGCAGGCACGGCCAAGGTGGTGGTCGGCGCCCGCTCGGCTCTGTTCCTTCCTTATAAGGAGCTGGGGCTGCTGATCGTCGATGAAGAACACGATGCCGGCTTCAAGCAGGATGACGGCGTCGCCTATCATGCCCGCGACATGGCGGTGGTGCGTGGGCAATTGGGCGGTTGTCCGGTGGTGCTGGCCTCGGCCACGCCGTCCATGGAGACCGTGGCCAATATCGCCTCGGGCCGCTATACCCGCCTGCACCTGCCCGACCGCCATGCCGGCGCCGCCTTGCCGGCGATGGACCTGATCGATCTGCGCCGCGACCCGCCGCCGCGTGGCTTCTGGCTGTCGCCCCTGCTGGTCAAGGCGGTGGAGGACACGCTGGCGGCGGGGGAGCAGGCCATGCTGTTCCTCAATCGTCGCGGCTATGCGCCCCTGACGCTGTGCCGCAAATGCGGCCACCGGCTGCAATGCCCCCATTGCACCGCTTGGCTGGTCGAGCATCGGGGGGCCGGGCGCATGGTCTGCCACCATTGCGGCCACCATGTCCGTCCACCGACCAAGTGCCCCCAATGCGAGGCCGAGGACAGTTTCGCCGCCTGCGGTCCCGGCGTCGAACGCATCGCCGAGGAAGCGGCGCATCGCTTCCCCAATGCCCGTATCGGGGTGATGGCGTCGGACACGGTGACCGGACCGCAACAGGCCGCCGATTTCGTCCGCCGGGTGGCCGAGCACGAGATCGATCTGTTGATCGGTACCCAGATCGTCGCCAAGGGCTATCACTTCCCCTTGTTGACCCTGGTCGGCGTTGTCGATGCCGATCTTGGTCTGGATGGCGGCGATCTGCGCGCCGGCGAACGCACCCATCAGTTGCTCTGTCAGGTGGCCGGGCGCGCCGGTCGGGCCGAGCGACCAGGGCGGGTGCTGTTGCAGACCTTCCAACCTGCGCACCCGGTGATGGTTGCCCTGACCTCGGGCGGGCGCGACGATTTCATCGAGGCCGAGGCCGAGGCGCGGCGTCTGGCCGGCATGCCGCCCTATGGTCGGCTGGCCGCCCTGATCGTTTCCGGCCCCGAAGCGGGGGCGGTGGATGATTTCGCCCGCAAGCTGGCCCGGGCCGCACCAAGTTTAGAGGGATTCCAGGTTATCGGTCCGGCTCCGGCGCCGTTGGCCTTGTTACGCGGGCGTCATCGCCGCCGTTTCCTGATCAAGGTGCGGCGCGATGTGGCCCTGCACGGGCCGCTCCGGGCTTGGCTGGCGGCGGTGCCGGCGCCCAGCGCCATCAGGGTTCAGGTGGATGTCGACCCCTATGGTTTTCTCTAGGGTAGGCGCCGGGGTGGAGTGTGCCCCGCCTGACCGGGTGGGGCGACTTTCTGAACGCCTTGTGCCGCAAGGCTACTGAGTCGTCTTGCAACGCAATACCCGATGTGTTAGTTAACCTCCGCGCTCGTGGGAGGGGGAAACGTCTGCTGCGTCGCAAAATATTTAAAATCAATGCTTTATTGGCTGCCGGCGAATTCGTTTTCGACCTGACCCGAAGGACTTGCCCAGGTGCCCTCAGAAACTACTGGCGTGATCGCCGACCGCTACGCTACCGCACTGTTCGATCTGGCCGATGGCCAGAGCGTTCTTGATCAGGTGGCGGGCGACCTCAAAAGCCTGAAGGCGATGATTCGCGACAGCGCGGATCTCAACCGTCTTCTCGATAGTCCCGCGCTGAAGCGCGCCGAACAGGGCAAGGCCGTGGCCGCTCTGTCCGACGCCGCCCAGTTCCATGGACTGACCAAGAATTTTCTCGGGTTGGTGGCTAGCCATCGCCGCTTGAACTCGCTTCCTGCCATGATCCGGGCCTTCCTCGGGTTGCTGGCCAAGAAGCGGGGCGAGGTCTCCGCTCAGGTGACTTCGGCGGCCGCGCTCAGTCAAAGCCAACTCGACGCTCTGGTTTCCTCCTTGAAGTCCGCGTGCGGGGGCAATGTTGCCGTCGACGTGGCTGTCGATCCCAGCCTGTTGGGTGGGATGGTCGTCAAGGTTGGTTCCCGTATGGTTGACAGCTCGCTGAAGACGAAGCTGCAGCACCTCAAGCTTGCCATGAAAGGGGTTGGATAATGGAAATCCGCGCGGCTGAGATCTCCGCGATCCTCA
>Ga0075012_10005701_pt1 | contig 11388 bp, 10 predicted proteins | sample All_14_2_FD_71474 | JGI IMG/M metagenome (GOLD analysis project Ga0075012, IMG submission 71474) | Freshwater microbial communities in response to fracking from Pennsylvania, USA - Allegheny Zone_MetaG_DW_15 | ecosystem: Environmental > Aquatic > Deep subsurface > Groundwater > Drilled...
CTGGACGGCCGGGCGGCGCGGGAAAGTTTCGTGGAGACGTGGAAGCAGGTGTTTCTGGCGGGAGATTTCGCCCGAATCGAAAAGAAGGCGGCGGAATATCGCAAGAACCAGAGCCGTTTTGCGGACGGAAACTGGGCGCTGCCCCGGCTCTATTCGGGGGTCACCACCCACGACGAGGGCAGCACGGCGGAGACGTGGAAGAACCATTTCCGGCTGCTGGACGAATGGGATCGGCAGTTTCCGAACTCCGAAACCGCTCAGCTGGCGCGCGCGCAGACCCTGGCGGTCAACGCCTGGGAAATCGACCATCCGGATGATCCCATTCCCAACCCCCTGCCGACGGGGGAATCGAACGCGGGAGAAATGGCGGCGCTGCTGAAACTGGCGATCCGCGGGACCATGAAACTGGCCAGCCAGACGAACACCAGCCTGCGCGAAGCGGCGGCCATTCTGAAAAAGCGGGAATGGGATGACCCGGAAGCGTGGCGGATTTGGCAGATCGGCGATTGGAAGGACGCTCCGCGCCGGCAGGAGCAGGTTTTCCAGGAAGGGACGGAGCGGTTTCCGGGCTTCATTCAATTCTACACGGAACGGGCGAAACAATTGGCGCGGGCGGAGAACGGCCCGGATTCGTGGGAAGATTTTGCGGCGCGGGTGCGGACGGAAAACAGGGAGGAGGGACGCGAACTTTACGCCCGGATCGTGTGGGTGATGAATACGGAGTTTTATTCCAGGAACGTCTTCCAGCAGTCGAAGGCGAACTGGGAATGGACGCGGGAGGGATTTGACGACATGCTGAAGCGGTATCCCGAATCGCGCTGGCTGCTCAACAGCTTTGCGCGGCTGTGCTGGTATGCGAATGACCGGGCGACGGCCCGGCGGCTGACCCCGCTCATCGGCAACCAGCCGGACATGTCGGTGTGGTATGGCGAGGGGTATTACGAGGATTTCGTGTTCTGGTCGCGCCAGGAAGACTGAAACGGCGGCCGGCCAGCCGCTTTCCGCCTACTTGTCCTCGGCCACCTTTTTGACCCATTCGGGATGGTATCCGGCGCCGGGCACGGCGTTGAAAAACAACGTGGCGGCGCCGGTGCCGGCTTCGCCGGGGAACAGCAGCACGGTCATCGACGTTCCCCGGGCGAGCTCCGTTTCCAGGCTGGCCACCGGCCACGGTTTTTCCTTCCCGCGCCGCGTGATCACAAACCGATAAATTCCGGTAAGCCCGATCGCCGCGGGCTGGGTGCCGCCCTGGCCGGAATCCCAGACGGGCTGCAGCGGATGGTTCTCCCGGTTCGCGAGCTGAATCCTCCAGCCGTCCAATCCGCTGAAATCCACCACCCGGACCAGGGGCGGGCTGCTGGAATCCGGACGGACATCGGCCGTCAACTGGCTGGTGAACTTGCCATCCTTTTGTTCCACCACGAGGGTTTGATACGAACCGGGCGGCATCTCCACTTCGATCGGTTCGACCAATTTTTTCTCCTCCAGGGGAAGCGGCTCCTCGGGATCCGCCGGTCGGGCCACGTTGCCATCCAGGATGTGGAGCTTGAATTTGCCGGGCTTCTGCACCACGTAGGGGCTGAAGAGCCCGGCCTGGATGCCGGATTCGATCACCTCGGGCGGACGGCCCTCCGCTTCCCGAACCAGGGTAATCCCGCTGGTTCCCGGCTCGCCGACATACCAAAGCCGCAGCTGGGCCACCTTGAGGAGATTCGGGTCGTTGGGAATCCGGGGCGCGGGATAGGCAATGCCTCCGGCATCTTCCTGAGCGGACAGGAAGCCGCCGGTCGCCGAAAAAGCGAGAAATGCAAGGATGGCGAAGCGAAGGTTACAAACGTTCATAAAGCGGTTGGATGGAAAAGGCAGTGGCCTTGTCGAGGGGGTTGGGGCCCATCACGGGATTCAATCGGTAAACCCGGCCTTGAACGGCTTCGCCGATGGGGACGATGTTGCCGTGGCGATCCTCCCGCACCGCTTGTCCGACGGCATAAACGCTGAAGGCGTTGCTGCGGGTGGTGAGCAAGGGCAGGATCCGGCGGAAAATTTCCTCCCGGCCGCGATCCTGGGTGGAAGCAAGGCTCTGCGAGCCGCCCGTGCCGGACGCGAAAAAGAGAATCTGCGAAAGCTCGCCGCGCTCCATGAAGGGCCCCTTGTTGGTGAGGTAGGTTTTGATCTGGGCGATGAGCGTGTTGATCTCGGCGTCCGTAAGGGACCGGCTTGAAGTCGTCGGCGCGCCATTCGGCTTGGTGAGATACGTGAAGCGGCGCAGCAGGCTGCGGAGCACGGCTCCGTCGTCGCGAAGGACGGAGTTCACGTTGATCTTGCCCTCGGATTGGGCCGGCGCGAGCGCGGTGGTTCGATCCACCAAACCCGTATTGGAATCAATCATCACGTCGAACACGTCGGTGAGCCGCCAGGCGGCATTGGCCCAGGCCGTCGTGAAGCGGGCGGCGTTTCCGGCGGAGGCTTGCTGGGAACTGTTTATCCCGTCCACGATCACTTCATCCGGCTGGCCGATGCGGAGGGTCCGGCCACCGGCCCGGGCGTATTCGATGTAACCGGTGTTATTATTACCCGTCGAGTTGTTGCCGTTGCGGCGGTAGGGATCATAGATGTGCCCGAGCTCGCCGATGGAGGTCATCGGCTCGTCGCGAATCACGGCATAAGCCGTATCCTGGGTGTTATTAAATTGGGGGGTGTAATCCGCCCAGGGCACATTGCCGGCGTGAGGATTGATGTAATCCGAATTCGCCGGATCGGACAGCACGGTGGTGGCGCTGGAGGAGTAAAACCGGTATTGGTCCTGATCCCCGTTCGACGTGCCGGTCAGGTAGTCATTCGAAATCGCCAGAGATTCCTCCAGCGACCGCGCATCCCCCGAATGGCTGGCGGCGTCATTTCCCCGCATGGTCTGTCCGGTGGATTTGTTGGAAGCAGCGGGATAATTTCCGGAGGCCGTCAAACCGATGCCGCCGTATCCGCCGTAGTAGCCGTGCGCGTTGCCCCAGACCATGTGGCCATACCAGTCGTGGCTGCCGCCGCTGTAGGTGGAAATCGTCCCCGAGAAAACCCCGGTGAATCGCCGGGTGCCTTCTTCGGCGATCGCGATAGGCTGGCCGGTCACCGGCGGAGACTGCTGGATCGGAAGGCGAATCACCGTTCCGGAGCCCAGAGAAACGCCATAACTTCCCCCGCTCGGCACCGGCGCCGAAGTCGCGGTGATCACCACCGCCCGGCCCGCCGGAAACGTGACGCCGGACAGATCGAACTCGCACGGGCTCATGACCCGGCTGCCAAAGCCTCCCAGGCTCCAGCGCAGGCGCTTGAACAGGCGGATAAAGGAGCCGGAGGGAGCCACGAAATCCTTGGTGGCGGGATTAAAGAAGGTGAGATACTGGTCCACGGTCATGCCGTCGGAATCCGAGCCGAAATGCCAGCCGTATTTCTGGAGATAGGGAATCGCTTCCTTGCCGATGGCCCAGGGCTGCGGATAGCCGTTGCGGCTGGAATCCTGCGGCGAGCTCGGAAACGTTCCGGTCGGCAACGATCCCGCGGGCAATGGTCCGGCGACCACCGCGCCGTCCTTGTCCACGAAGGTCGGGTTGCTGTCGCGATCGATGTAGTCCCGGATATTCGCCGCGATCTTGGCCAGATAAATGGAGCGTTTTTTGGAATTGTTGATCGTGTAATCCTCGAACCGGTTGTCGGAGGCGGGCCAGAACCGTTCCCCGAAGTTGGGCAGCAGGGCGTTCGTCGAATTGTTCGGGGCGGAATGAAAAAGGCCGGTCGAGGCCCGGTTGGTCATCACGTGCGTGCCGGAAATGGCATAGGCGATATCGTTCAGGTCCGAAGCAATCAGCAGGGCGTTGTCGGATTCGTCGTGCACGAGGGCGTTGAGGTTGATACGGCGGGCCCCATTGCCGGCCAGATCGCCGGAAACCGCGGCGGAAGTCAGATAGAATCGCGCCCCGCTCTCCGAGTTGGTGCCGAAGGCCGGGGACTGGGCCAGCACCCGGCTGTCGGCGGGCAGGTTCGCCAGCGCCTGCCGGAAGGAAATCAGCGTTTGATTGACGGCGGCATTGTTCGTCGCGATCGGCTGCCGGTTATGAATCGGGATCGCGCCCAGGTCCGCGTGGGAGGGTTTCCAGGCCGCGGCATCGAGGAACGCCGCATTGGTGGCCACGGCCAGATTCGTCGGCTGGGGGGGATTAAACCCACCGCTGCCGCCTTCGGCATTGCCGGCCAGCCGCAGATCGAGCTTGCTGGATTCGTCCTCGACCCACCAGGCGTAGCGGGCGACGTAGGGATTGTAGTTGGCGGCGGTCAGATTCGGCTGGTGCGGCAGAGTGGGATCGCGGGTGACGTAAATCCATTGGGCGCGGCACTCGCGGTAGCCGGCGGCGGGCGATCCCATCCAGCCGTTGGTATCGCCGTCCGTGATGCGGTTCACCGCCGTGGAATTGCTCGAATTCAGGACGGGGGCGCCGCTGGCGTTGGTGGCGGAAAACAGGAAATAGTTCGTCGGCGCATTGGGGGCGCCGCTCGAGGCGAAGATGACCGGAACGACCTGGCCGGAGAGATTCGTGTAGCCGACGGCGTGGTAGGGATTGGAAGCCATGAGGCCGGCCACGCGGGTGATGGCCTCGGCCTGCGCGGATTCCGCGGCGAGGCGCGCGCGCAGCACATTGGAGTAGCTCGCCGCGGTCTTCCGTTCCATCGACATGCTTTGGAAGAACGCGACGACGATGATGGTCAGCACGGTGACGACCATGAGCGTGGTGATGAGCGCCGAGGCCCGGCGGAGCGGCAAGGCAGGCAGTTTCATGGCGAGGCGGGCGGGATCGAAATGCGGGAAACGAAGGTTCTCATCTGCTGTTTCACCTGGGAGGAATTCGTCGTCCAGTCGGCCTGCTTGCCGTCGAGCCGGCGGGCGAGTTCATCGGGAATGGCCGTCAGCCGCACCTCGATGAGCTGCGGGGTGGCGCCGGATGCGGGCGTCCAGGCCGTGTATTTCTGGGCGGCGGTCGCGCCGTTGGTCGTGTAGCACTTCACCTCGAACGCGCAGATGTTCCGCGCGAGGATCTCGGCGGAGGGCGCGCCTTGGGCCGTGGGCTCGGCCAGATCGCGCAGCGGGGGATTGGTCTGGACGAGATTCGAGTAAGTCAGATCGCTCGGATAAAAGGAACGGAAGAGATGCCGGCCTTCGGGGGTGGGATCGGCCGCGCTGATCCCGCCGAAGTTGGCGTTCTGGCGGGCCCAGCGCAGGAAGTAACCCACCGAACAAACCGTGCTCTTGCTGCCGGCCGGCTGCGCGGCCGGAGACAACGTGGCCAGGAAAAACAGCCGGGCGGCGGCGGGATCCGAATTACCGGCCAGGCCGACGACGTTGGTCGAAAAGTAGTCCAGGTTCGTGGAAGCCACCAGCGAGCGCAACTCCTCGGAGATGACGTTCAGCGCCGCGCGCGCCTCGCGGTAGGCGTCCACGCGCGTCTCGTTCTGCCGCCAGAGCTTGGTGGCCGAATCCACCAGGCCCATGAGCATGACCACCAGAATGGCCAGCACGGTCATGGCCACGAGCAGTTCCAGAAGCGTGAAAGCCGCGCGGCGGCGGGGCAACGGGCTCACCGGACGTTCCTCATGCTGGTCACAAAACTGTTGGTCTGCCGCGCCTCGGCGGGCGCGGTGGCGGGATAAACCACATCCACGACCAGCCGGCTAAGCCCGGCCGCCGGTTGATTCGGCAGGATCCGCAGCCGGGCCTGATAGGCGCTCTGCGCGATCATCGCCGCGGGCAGCCCGGTTTTCACCCCCTGCGCAAACTTGGTCGCATCCGAGCTCCAGAACGGCTTGCCGTCCGCGTCGTATATGGCGTAGAGCGTCACCGCGTTGGTCAGCTTGAATGCCGTGTTGCCATTGAGCGTGCTGGTGCTGGAAGGATCCAGGCCGAGCGGGAAACTGCCGTTGGTCGGATGCTGGCTTTGGATGTGGCTGAAGATGAATTGGGCGATGAACGCCGACCGGGTCTCGTCCTGGCTCGCCCGCGACGCCGTCATTGCCATGGGAAACAGGCCGAGGATGGCGATCAGGGCAAATCCGATGACCCCCAGCGCGACCACGACTTCCACGAGGGAAAAGCCCGGGGATGTCCGCGTCATGAAGCCGGAGCGGAATAATCCAACTGCACGCGCCCGGTGAATCGCCGGAAGGAGAGGCGCTCGGTGATGTTCAACTGCCCCCCGGAACCGCTTGCGCCCTTGGCGGCGGCGTTCAGCCCGCCGGGCCGCACGGCCTCGGCCAGCATCAAAAACAAATCTCCGCTGGCCGGAAAGTTCACGCGCCCATGCTGGTTGAAGGAAATGCCAAAAAGCTGGGCCGCGGGAATGTTCCCCGGAATCGCGTCCACGAGCGCCGAATCCAACGCCGAACCGGCCGCCGTCAAACTGGCGGAGGTCTGGTAATACAGCACCCCCTTGGGCAGCTTCTCCCATCGGCTCACCGTCCGGTATTGGGATTGCCCGGAAGCGTCCAACGTGCGATTGACCAGAATGAATGCGTCCTGCTCCCCGAGCCCCGGGTTCCGCCGCATCACCACATACACCTCGCCGCCGGACTCCAGCGCCGCCACCCGCGCCTGCTCGAAGGCGTTCATGAGCACGTTCACCGCTCCGTGCCGTCCGGCCGTGCTCGAAAATCCCGAGATCGCCGGGATCATCAGGGCCATCATGATGCTGATGATCGCCGTCACCGCGATGACTTCAACCAAGCTGAAGCCTCGCGAAACGGCGCGCGCATTCCGGGGAGGCAATGCGAAGGACTGGTTCATAGGATGAGTGGATTGCCCTTTTCATTGCCCCAACCGCCGATCCCCGGCAACGCGGGCATTGTAACAATCTCTTCACCTATTTTCCCCGCCGCGGATCCGCAGAGAGCAGTTGAATAAATCCCGCCAAAGCGTGAGGATGGCCGTTTCGTGAACGCCAATGATTCCCTCCCGCCCCGCACGTGGGCGGAAATTTCTCCGGCCGCGCTGCGCGCCAATGCCCGCGCGGTCCGGCGCCGCTGCCCGGAAGCCGGAATCATCGCCGTCATCAAGGCGGACGCCTACGGCCACGGCGCGGCCCTGGTCGCCGAAGCGCTGGAAAATGACGTGGCGGCGTTTGCGGTGGCGAACCTCGCCGAGGCGTTGACGCTGCCGGCCACCCCGGCCCGGCCGGTGCTGATCCTCAGTCCCGCCCTGCCCGAAGAAAGGGCGCCGCTCGCGGCGGCGGGCTTCATCCCGACGATCTCAAGCGCCGCCGAACTCGCCGCCTTCGCCGGGCTGGCCCGGACGCGGCCGCTGCCGGTCAGCCTGAAGATCGATACCGGGATGGGCCGGGCAGGAGCCTTTTCCTCCGAAGCGGCGGCCCTGCTGGAGGCGGCGCGCACGCTGGCCGGGATCGAGGTCCGCCACATCGCCAGCCACCTGCCCAGCGCGGATACGGATGCGGCCTATACGGAACACCAGCTCGAGACGTTTGCGGCTTTCGCGCGGGAGCAGCGCCCGCATTTTCCCGGAACCACCTTCCATATCCTCAACAGCGCGGGCATTCTCGGCTTTGGCCGATGGGCGCAGGACCTGGTCCGGCCGGGCCTGATGCTCTATGGCGTCTCCCCATTGCCCGAATTCCAATCCGAACTGCAGCCGGCCTGCACCTGGAAAACCCGCGTCTGCCTCGTGCGGGAATTGCCCGCCGGCCACGGCGTCAGCTACGGGCGGCGTTTTGTGACCCGGCGGCCCACCCGCACCGCGCTGCTGGCGGCGGGTTATGCAGACGGCTACCCCCGCATTCTCTCCGGCCGCGGGGCCGAGGTGCTCATCCGGGGAAAGCGGTGTCCCGTATTGGGGACGATCACCATGGATCTCACCATCGTGGACGTGACCGGACTCCCGGAAGCGGCGGCCGGCGACGAAGCGGTCCTGCTGGGCGCGCAGGGCGGGGAATGCATCCATGCCCGCGAACTGGCGGACAAGGCCGAAACGATTCCCTGGGAAATCCTGACGGGCATTCAGAACCGGGTGCAACGCCGGCTGGCCTGAGGCCGGGCGGTCCTTACGAATCCGCCAGCACCTGCAAGTCCCGGACCATCTTGCGGATGTAACCGTAACGCGCCCGCGGCTTGAGAATGGCCAAGCTTTTTTCCGGCGAGCCCCATTCCAGCACCTCCACCGTCACATGGCGCACGCCCCAGCGGCTGACCCCGGATTCGGTCGGCTTGAACAAATCAATGGTCCCCGTGCCCACCATGGCCGAGCCGATGTCGTCGACGATGTATTCCTTGCCGGTTTCGGCGATCCGGAAGCGGGTTCCGAGCGGCCACCGCGACCAATCGGCCGCCGCGCTGCTGACCTTGCCGGACTTGAGCGGCTGGTTAATGGCGTTGCGGGCACCGTAGGGGCCATTGTGAACGGCCCCCACGCTATACGCGGTGGTGCGGACATTTTCAAAGCGCTGGCAGACTTCCGGAACGGGGCCGGCAATCGAACCCTTGGACGCAAAGGCTCCCACCGCCACGGCAATCAGCGCGGCCAGGGCCAGATGGAGAGGATTTTTCATGGGCCGGAAACCCTAGGGAACATCCGGCCCGGCGCAACCCCTAAAATGACATTTTGTTTGCAAGAACTTGATTTTCAAATCATTGAAATTTCAGAAAATAGACGCATTTCCGCCTTCCGCCCCGATTCCGGGTCCCGAACGGCCAAATGGACGCCGCGGATCGCGCCCCCGGAATCACCACCTCGCGAGCGGATGCGCCGGCGGCCGATGACGGGAATTTAGGCCGGCCCCAACCCCGGGCTTTACATTCTCCGGCGGCAATGGGTGTATTGTTCCGCAGCAGACCCGTTACGCATGAAGTATTCCCAGCACATCGAAAACCCGGATGTCATCCTGATCGGCAGCGGCATCATGTCCGCCAATCTGGGGGCCATGCTCAAATGCCTCGAGCCGAACCTGCGCATCCAGATTTACGAAATCACCGACGAACTCGCCCAGGAAAGTTCGCATGGCTGGAACAACGCCGGCACCGGCCACGCGGGCATTTGCGAATTAAGCTACACGCCGCACCGCGAACCCGACGGCTCGGTGAACGTCGCCAAGGCGATCGAGATTTTCGAGCAATTCGAGAAATCGCGGCAGTTCTGGGGCTACGCCGTCGCGAGCGGCATGATCGAAAATCCCGGGGAATTCATCAATCCCGTGCCGCACCTCAGCTTCGTCACCGGAGCGGATCAGGTGGAGTATCTGAAGGCGCGGTTTGCGGGCTTGAGCGCGCACCATTTCTTCGCGGACATGGAATTTTCCACCGACCGCGCGACCATTGCCCGGTGGGCGCCCCTGCTGATGGAAGGGCGCGACGCGGAGCGGATCGCCGCCACCCGGATGGACGACGGCACCGACGTCAATTTCGGAGCAATCGCCCGCAAGCTGCTGAACTGGCTTTACCGCCAGCCCGGCTGCGGCATCGCGAGTCATCACCGGGTCACCGACCTGAATTCGCTGCCGGAGGGTTGGGAATTGGAAATCCGCAACCTCGAAACCGGCGAGACGCGAACCAACCGCGCCAAGTTCGTGTTCGTCGGCGCCGGCGGCGGCAGTCTGCCGCTGCTGCAAAAATCGGGCATCCCCGAAAGCAAGGGACTCGGCGGTTTTCCCATCGGCGGACAATGGCTCGTCTGCGAAAATCCGGACATCGTCGCGAAACACCAGGCCAAGGTTTACGGCCAGGCGCTCGGCGCCGCTCCGACGATGGCGGTGCCGCATCTCGACACGCGGGTGCTGGATGGCAAAAAGACCCTGCTTTTCGGGCCCTTCGCCGCTTGGACGAGCAAATTCCTGAACAAAAAGGGCAGCCCGCTCGATCTGCCGCTTTCCGTGCGGCCCGACAATCTGGTGACCCTCATCAAAATCGGCCTGGCGAACTTCGACCTGATCAAATACCTGATTCAGCAGGGCACCCAAAGCATGGCGGACCGCCTGGAAGTGCTGCACGTCTTCCACCCCGCGGCGAAAGCCGAAGATTGGAAACTGATCGACGCCGGAATTCGCGTGCAAGCCATCAAAAAAACCGATGGCGAGGCCGGCATCGTGCATTACGGCACGGAGGTCATCACCAATGAAACCCGCACCATTTCGGCATTGCTCGGCGCCTCGCCCGGCGCGTCGGTTTCCGTCCACATCGTGCTGGAAGTGGTCAAAAAATGCCTGGGACACCTGCTGGAAACACCGGCGGGGCGCGAACGGATGAATGTGATGATTCCCGGATGGAACGAAGACCTCAAATCCCCGGCCCAGGCTGATCGGTATCGCCAAATCAGCCGCCAGGCCGGCGCCGCGCTGCAACTTCGCGCATGAAGCTCCCGCGCATCCGCCGCTTTTTGCCTCCGCTGCTCGCGCTCGGGCTGGCGGGGCTGGGCGGCTGCGCTTTATTTGGCGGCAAACCAAAACCCTCCGTCCCGCCCGAACAACAGGTTCTCGACCAGCTCACCCCGGCCGAGCCCGAAAAAACTTCCTGGTTCGGCGGGCTCTTCGGCTGGATGAAGCGGGAACCGGCTCCCCCGAAAGCCCGGCCCCTCAACGCGGTGGGCCGGATTTTCGTGTTCAACGCCGAAAAAAAATATGCCGTCATCGAAAGCCCCGGAGCCGCCACCCTGCCGCCGGGCACCGCCTTGGCGGTCGTGCAGGACGGCAACCTCGTTGCCCGCCTGGAAGTATCCCCCCAACTTCGCCCGCCCTTTCTCATTGCCGATCTGAAAACCGGAAAAGCGCAGAAAGGCGACGCGGTTTATATCATTGAACCCCAGTAATTAATCCACTGTCAAGGAAAGGTTGACACGGAATAATAAATGTCATTTATTATTTAATTCCGTAAACTATTTCCGTGGAAACAAATTCAGCCGAGCTCACCCATGAGCAAATCGAACGACTCGCGGAGATCCTTTTTTATCTCCAACGGAATCTGGTGCTCACCTTATCCGAGGGGCTGGGTAAAAAGCAAATTTCTTTTCCCCAGTTTTTCCTGCTGGCGCACATCAAGGGAACCCCTTGCCCGCTGACGATGTCGGAAATCGCGGAACGGATGCAACACACCACCGCGGCGGCCACCGGCTTGGTCGACCGCCTGGAAAATCTGGGTTACCTTCAGCGGGCGAGCGCAGAAAACGACCGGCGCAAAGTGCTCGTGGTCATCACCAGCAAAGGCACCGATCTCGTGAACGAAATCCAACAGGAAATCACCGGCAAAGTTTCCCGGCTTTGCTCATCCATTCTGACCCCGGAACAACAGCATTCGTGGCTGGAAATCTACGAAAAAATCTATAAATACTGCTCCGAGCAAAGCTGCCATTGACTA
>Ga0075012_10005703_pt1 | contig 11385 bp, 8 predicted proteins | sample All_14_2_FD_71474 | JGI IMG/M metagenome (GOLD analysis project Ga0075012, IMG submission 71474) | Freshwater microbial communities in response to fracking from Pennsylvania, USA - Allegheny Zone_MetaG_DW_15 | ecosystem: Environmental > Aquatic > Deep subsurface > Groundwater > Drilled...
ATTAAAAGTAACTGCTTCGCCTTCTTCTAAAGACTTGAAGCCATCTTTGTTGATTTGTGAGAAGTGTACGAATACGTCTTTACCGTCTTCACCAGTGATGAAACCAAATCCTTTTTCTGAGTTGAACCATTTTACCGTTCCGTTAATCATTTTGTTCCTCCAAAATTTTTAATCCTAGAAAACCTAAACTGAAACATTAATAAAATTTTGGAAGCTCAGATTTCATGCGAAAACATTCGTTCCAACTTATTAATTGATTTGTTACAGGTGAATCTTAGGTACTCCTTAATGATACACTGTTTAGTGAGTCTTTGCAACACTTTTCTGACTAATTTTTGTACATGGCATCGATCTGAGATTGGATTTCATCCGAGTCAAGGAACTCATCGAAGTCCATCGGTTTATCAAATAATCCATTAGGTGTGATTTCGATAACACGGTTTGCGATCGTCTCTATAAATTTATGGTCATGTGAAGTAAATAACATGGTGCCCTTAAATGCAATCAGACCATTATTAACGGCTTCTATGGATTCGAGGTCAAGGTGGTTTGTCGGCTCGTCTAATATGATGACGTTCGCCTTAGATAGCATAAGCTTAGAGAACATGCATCTCACTTTTTCTCCACCCGAAAGTACATTTGCCTTTTTAAGCGGTTCATCACCGGAGAATAACATCTTGCCTAAGAATCCACGAATAAAGGTTTCTGTCTTTTCTTCTGAAAATTGACGTAACCAATCGATCAGATTGAGGTCGACACCATCAAAGAACTCTGCATTATCCTTTGGTAAGTACGCTTGAGAAGTCGTCACGCCCCATTTGAAGGTTCCAGAATCCGCTGTTTCTTCACCCATTAATATTTTGAACAACACGGTTCTAGCGATGTCATTTCTGCTCATAAAGACGATCTTATCGCCCTTGTTGACCGTGAACGACACGTTATCAAGAACTTTTACACCATCGATGGTTTTCGTCAAGCCTTCAACCAAAAGGATATCCTTTCCAGCTTCCCTCTCTGGCGTAAAGCCAACAAATGGATACCTTCTAGACGATGGTTGAATGTCTTCAATATTGATTTTATCAAGCATCTTTTTACGTGAAGTCGCTTGCTTCGCTTTTGATGCATTTGAACTGAATCGTGCGATAAAATCCTGAAGTTCTTTGATTTTTTCTTCTTTTTTCTTGTTTTGTTCTTTTAGCAGTCTGGACATAAGTTGACTTGACTCATACCAGAAGTCGTAGTTACCCACGAACATCTTCGCTTTACCGAAATCGATGTCCACCATATGGGTACAAACATTATTCAAAAAGTGACGGTCGTGGGATACGACGATCATCGTCTTCTCATAGTTGATCAAAAACTCTTCTAACCACTTAATCGCTTTAAAATCCAAGTGGTTGGTCGGCTCATCCATTAAGAGGATATCTGGCGCGCCAAACAGCGATTGAGCGAGCAAAATCTTTACCTTATCGTCTGCATGCACATCCGCCATCTGCTTATGAAAGCAGCTCGGTGTAACGCCTAAGCCATTTAATAGCTTTTCAGCATTTGATTCTGCATCCCAGCCATCGAGCTCAGCAAACTCTCCCTCAAGAATCGCAGCTTGCATGCCATCCTCTTCTGAAAAATCCTCTTTCATATAGAGGGCATCTTTTTCTTTCATGATCTCATAAAGACGCTTATGTCCCATGATTACCGTATCCATTACAGAGTAGGCATCAAATTCGAAGTGGTTTTGCTTTAATACAGCAAGTCGCTCACCAGGCGTTATAAAAACTTCACCTGTGGACGGTTCAACATCACCGGCTAAAATTTTAAGAAATGTCGATTTTCCAGCGCCATTGGCACCGATGACACCATAGCAGTTGCCTGGTGTAAATTTTAAATTTACTTCATCGAAAAGCTTACGATCACTGAATCGCAAGCTGACGTTAGTTACTTGAATCACGTTTGGGCCACCTTTCAAAATAATCCGTTCTTTTTATTAACACTCAACTACTAATTATATCACTTATCTCTAGAAGTTCAACGTCATTACGAAAAATTCATGGTCATCATATTAAATGACGCGTTTATGTCGCCATTTTCCACCTTTGAGTCTGAACAACATCAGGATTCCGCGCAGAATCTCATCAGCTGCCATCGCAATCCAAATCCCCACCAAGCCTAATCCCAAATGTATTCCGAAGATATAAGCGCCTAATGTGCTGACCAGCCACATGGAAAAAATGCCGATGATGACTGGAAAATTTACATCCCCTGCTGCTTTTAGCCCCTGAATAATCACCAGGTTGGCCACTCTGCCGATTTCCACAAAAAAGTCCACGATGAGAACAGAAGCACCCAGTGCAATTATCATCGGATCGTCAGAAAACAATCGAATCAATTGAACCCTTAAAAGGATAAAGAGAAGCGACATTATGGAAGTGATGACTAGTGCCTGCTTAAAGGTCTTGAGTGTCGTATGGTAGGCTTCATCATGTTGTTTTGCCCCGATTAAATGGCCGGTGAAGATGGCGTTGGCCTGTGCAAGTGCCATGGAGCCTAAGAAGGTGAACCAGACGATGATTTGAACATAAATTCTGGCGGTTATCGTAGCCGTTCCCATGAGGTTTATGAAGGAAAAAATGACCATTTGAGAAAACTGATAGGAGATGGGTTCCCCAGCAGAGGGTAACCCCAGTTTTATGAACCTGACGAACAGGTCCTTAGGAAAAGGCCTGAGGTGCTTAAGATGGATATTGAAATCCAGTGTTTTAATGAGGATAATCAACATGATGGTCACCGCAAGTGCCCGGCTCAAAACGGTTGATAATGCAACCCCCTTAACACCTAATACCGGCAGTCCAAATAGTCCGTATAAAAATCCTGCGTTGCCAATAATGTTGACGATGTTCATGAGGATCGCCAAATACATGGACAGTTTAGTAATCCCATGACTTTTCAGCACCACCGAAAACAATGTATAAAGTGCTGGCACAAAAAGAAAAAGTATGGTCATGTCTAGATACGCTGTGGCATCCGTTATTAGCTCCACTGGCATATTGATCGCTTTAAAAAATGGCGCTTTAAAGGTGTAAAGAAACAGGGAAATCAAAAGCGCCATCATCAGGTTCATTATGAATGCCAATGTATAGATTTGATTTAGCGAAGATTTGAGTTTAGCACCTACATACTGGGCAACCATAATGCCAGTTGCAGCTGATGTGATATTAAATAGAATCAACAGTGTGTTGATCACCTGGTTTGCATTGCCCACGGCTGCCACTGCACTGTCTGAATATCGACTGAGCATAATCGTATCGACATTCCCCATGACCATGAAGAGTAATAATTCTATAAAGATTGGGATCGCCAATTTAATCGGTGTGGATGCTTGTTTTGATGGATTCATAATTTCTCCTTTGCTCTATGTATCATTAAGCATAACGCCCGCAGAGCACTTTTGCAATCTCGCTCGCTTTGTGAAATTTCTCGAAAAAAGGGGGGTTTAGCGCTAAAGATTTCAGCAAATTACGAAAGGAGCCCATCAATCCAAGGATTAAATGAGCTCCAAAATGTCACACCGTAACTGATTATCTCAGTTGCGCACCAATTTCCTCTTCGAGGGTTTTCAAAATCTTGTTGAAGATTTTATTAACTTCCTCGTCGACCAAAGTCCTGTCTTCTGCTCTAAACACTAATGCATAAGCAACTGATTTATAACCTTCCGTTATTTGCTTGCCTTTATACATATCAAACATCTTTACAGACTCGAGTAAAGGTCGGCCTATACGCGTCACAACTTCTTCTATTTGGTAAGACGTCACTTCATCCTTTACTAAAACCGCAATATCGCGCTCAACTGCAGGATACTTAGGAATTGCACGATATTTTTTCTCTTCTTTAGCAAGCTGTAGCAAAATATTATAGTCCAAGTCTGCCACATAAGCGCGTTCAACCAAATCATAATTTTCAAGGACAGTTGGATGAACTTCACCTAAAATCCCAAGAACGTGTCCATTCCAAAGGATATTGGCGCATCTGCCTTTATGGTAGGTCGGATGGTTTGATTCTTTTTCAAAGGTATAATTTTCTATGCCTAATCCACCTAATACGCCTTCAACAATCCCCTTAAGTGTAAAGAAATCCTCATGCTCGCCTATCGCTCCGATGACGAGGCTTTCTTTTTCGATCGGCAATTGTGTGATCGGAATCTCACGTGGAATAAAGATACTGCCAATTTCAAACAATCTTACATTCTTATTCTTGCGGTTACTGTTTCTCGCCAGAACTTCCAGTAAGTTTGGTACCAAAGTGGTACGCATCACGCTAAATTCTTCGCCGAGAGGATTGATTAATGCCACTTGATTTCGAAGGAGACTGTGTTCAGGTGCATTGATTTTATCAAGCTCCTTTCTGGAAACGAACGAATAGGATAACATCTCATCAACGCCGGAAGATAGGAGTTCAAATTTAACGCGATCTTTGATCATTTGAGCATTGGTTTTAGCCCCCCAAACATCCAATCTTGGTAGTGTCATGCCGATTTGATCATAACCATAAAGCCTAGCAACCTCTTCAACCAAGTCGATTTCCTTCTGTAAGTCTAAGCGGTAATGCGGTATATTAGCGACGAGCTGCTCGCCATCCTCAACGGTTATTTCCAGACGGTTAAGGAGCTTGATCATTTGATCTTTTCCTATTTTTTCCCCAATCACATGATTAATGCCTTCTACCGTAAATGGAATCTTTACAGGTTGTTTTCCTTTTGGATAAACATCAATAATGCCGTCCACCGTTTTGCCTGCACCCATGAGTTCGATTAAATAACAAACGCGATTGACCACTTCAAGTGGTAGTTCAGTACTAACCCCTTTTTCAAAGCGTGAAGACGCTTCAGATCTAAGTCCTAAGGTTTTAGAGGTTTTTCTAATGTTAGACTTATCAAAACTTGCCACTTCGATCAATACGGTTTTCGTTTCATTTGAGATTTCAGTATTCGCGCCGCCCATCACGCCAGCGATACCTATCGATTTCACACCATCTGTAATCATTAGCATCTCTGCTGTCAGTGTTCGCTCTTTACCATCTAAGGTTTCAAAAACTTCGCCTTCCGTCGCACACTTCACGACGACCTGCCCCTGATGAAGTGCATGCAAATCAAAAGCATGGATGGGTTGCCCATACTCAAGCATGACATAGTTGGTTATATCGACGATGTTATTGATCGGTCTCATGCCCGCTTGCATTAAGCGCAGCTGCATCCATTGTGGAGATGGCTTTACGACGATGTTATCCACCACTCTTGCAACATATCGGTGACAGAGTTCAGGTGCTTCAATTTTCACAGAAGCCAACTTATTTACTTCATCGCCTTCAACATGCTGATACCCTTCAGGTAACTTTAATTCCAACTCAAAGCTCGCCGCCACTTCTCTAGCCATGCCGATCATGCTCAAGCAATCTGGTCGATTAGGCGTAATCTCAAACTCGATCACACTCTCGTTCAGTTTTAACGCCTCAAGGATATCCATGCCAAGCGGATAGGTTTCATCTAAAATCAAGATACCGTCATCGAACTCTTTAGGGATACTTGAACTATCAAAACCCATTTCTTCTAGCGAACAAAGCATGCCATTTGATGGCTCGCCTCTCAACTTGCCTTTTTTGATTTTGATGCCACCTGCAATCACTGCACCGTGAAGTGCAACAGGAATATAAGCGCCTTCGAAAACGTTAGTTGCGCCGGTTACAATTTGCAGTACCTCTTCGCCGACATTTACCTGACAAATGCAAAGCTTCTCTGCGTTTGGATGTGGCGTTATTTGTTCAATTTTCCCGACGACAATATTCTCAAGACCATCACAACTCTTTGAGCTTCCTTCGTTATTGGATCCCGTTAAAACCAATTTATCAATTAATGTCTTTTCATTGATTCCTGAAAAGTCTACATACTCTCTTAGCCACTGTACAGGTACTCTCATGTCATCCTCCTCTAATTAGAATTGCTTGATGAATCGTATATCATTCTCGAACAATACACGGATATCATCAATCTCGTATTTCAACATCGTGACACGGTCCAGTCCCATACCAAAAGCAAAACCATTATATACCGTTGAGTCGATGCCACATTCTTCAAGGACGTTTGGATGTACCATACCACATCCGAGGATTTCAATCCAACCACTGTACTTGCAGAAGCGACAGCCTTCGCCACCACACTTAAAACATGATACATCAACCTCTCCACTCGGTTCTGTGAACGGAAAATAATGCGGTCTAAATTTCGTTTTAGTCTGGCTTCCAAAAAGGCGTTTTGCGAACATATCCAATGTTCCCTTTAAATCTGCCATGGTAATGCCTTTATCGATGACAAGGCCTTCAATCTGATGAAACATCGGTGAGTGTGTTGCATCGATTTCATCGTTTCTAAAACATCTTCCAGGAGCGATGACTTTGATCGGTGGCTTTTGTGATTTCATGGTGCGCACTTGAATCGGTGACGTTTGTGTTCTTAAGATCAGGTCGTCAGTGATGTAGAATGTATCAGACAAACTTCTAGACGGGTGATCCACCGGTGCATTTAACGCATCGAAGTTATTATAGACCGTTTCTACTTCAGGTCCTTCTGCAATTTTGAAACCCATTCCAAGGAAAATTTCGATAATTTCATCTAATGCAACATTTATTGGATGTTTATGTCCTCTAGGCATACCTTTTGATGGCATGGTTACATCAATCGCTTCTCTATTTAATTGATTTTCAATTTCAAGACCTTTTTTGTCATCTTTCGATGCATCTAATAGAGACTCTATCGCTTCTCTCACATCATTGGCAATTTTACCGATTAAAGGTCGCTCTTCAGGTGTCAAGTCCTTCATATTTTTAAGGACCAAGGTCACTTCACCCTTTTTCCCTAAGTATTTGATTCTAAGATCTTCAAGTTCTTTCAACCCATTAGCAGCTTGAATCTCAACGCGTGCTTCATCAAGCAACGCTTGCAACTTTTCTTTCATATGATCCCTCCATATATGAATTTTGCGCACAAAAAAACTTCATCCCCAAATGGGACGAAGCTATCTCCGCGGTACCACCCAAATTAACCATCAAACACTGGCTCACTCGACTCCTTAACGCGGAAAACGGTACCCTCTACTGTATTCAAGGGCACATCTCAAGAGTGAACTTCAGTTATGATTGTCAGAAGTTTACACCAACCACTTCTTCTCTGAGCACAATCCCTCACTTACTCTCTCCATCATCGACGATACTTATTTTTCAATAACGCTATCATAACACACATAAAGCAGGGCGACAACCCTAAAATAAGTGCTTTCTTTTAACTGATAAAAGTTTATACATCATCACGCCTGCAGCTACTGAAGCATTCAGTGATTCAGCCATTCCTATGATGGGTAGTTTAATTTTGGTATCACTGGCTTCAAGCAGCTCAGGTGAAATGCCATTGGCTTCATTACCAATAATCAAACAATTCTTTAAGCCATAAAGGCCATCCGTATCGTAATCGAGGGCACCTTCCAGCGCTGTTGAAAGAATACGATAACCAATTGCTTTCAAATATGATAATGCCTCGGTATATGAGTCTACCATCACCAATCTCACATTTAGTATTGATCCCGCCGTGCTTCGCAATACTTTTGGATTAAATGGGTCAACCGTCCCTTTAATTAACAAAATAAACCGAATGCCTGTTGCATCAGCTGTCCTAATGATAGTTCCTAAATTTCCTGGATCTTGTATTCTATCCAGTAAAAGAATATCTTCTGAGTCATCCACACTAATATCGGTCAGCTCCCAAAGAAATTTTGGCATCTGCATAATCCCTAATATCCCTTGAGACTGTTCCGTTTGTATGAGTTCCTTGAAAATTTCATCTGCAATACGTGTGACACTGCATCGGTCAGAATAGGCTGTCCTCTCTTTTTCAGACAACAGATCCCAAAAAGTATTCGAGAACAACAACGCTTCAACACACCTGTTAGACTGAAGTGCGGTATCCACATAGCGTCTACCCTCTAATAAGAACAACCCCTCCTCTTCTCTGTTTTTCTTGATTAGAAGAGATTTATAGCGTTTAAACACCTTGTTTTGTGCAGAAGTGATTTCAAGCATTGCCTAATTCCTTCCTTGTCCTATCTTCTAATGGTGAGGATGTCCGAATTATTTCCTATGACAACTAAAACATCATCACTTAATAATATTCGATCAGGCTCAACATTGATGTCTACTTTATCTTCATGCTTGATTGCGATAACAGATATTTGATACTTACGACGCATATTGATATCGACTAAGCTCTTTCCAACCCATTCAGGAAGGACTCCTATTTCGACGATGCTATACTCGGAAGATAAATCGATTAAATCCAGAACGTTACCAGACACAAGACTTTTCGCAATTTTTATGCCCATTTCCTTTTCTGGGAAAACAACGCGATTTGCACCGATTTTGTATAGTACCTTTGCATGTGCAGGGTTTTGGGCTTTTGCGATAATATGCTTGACACCCAACTCCTTTACGAGCAACGTTACTAAGATTGAAGATTGAATATTTGAGCCAATGGTGACCACCGCCACATCAAAGTTTCTGATTCCAAGTGCTTTTATTGTGTTTTCATCTGTCGCATCCGCTTGTACGGCATAGGTTACTTTATTCGCCATATTTTGAATGATTTCTTCATTATCATCTACAACCATGACTTCACATCCCAGCTCAGCGAGTTTGATCGCCACGCTTTGGCCGAATCGACCACAACCTATTACCACATATTGCTTTGACATAACGCCTCCATATCATTTCTGTTATCCGATGATGATCTTACCCTCTGGATATCGAATTAAAGTCCTATTTTGTGATGCACTATTGCTGATGGCGATTACCATCGTCAGTGGTCCAAGTCTTCCGAAAAACATTAATGTTATCAATAACACTTTCCCGAATTCGGACATCATCGGCGTAATTCCCATGGTCAATCCTACTGTGCCAAAAGCGCTTAAAGCTTCAAACATAAGTGATTCTAAAGACTTATCTGGCTCAACTGCCGTTAATACAAACGTAATAATAACGACGAGAAACATGGAAATGAAAATGACTGCTAATGCTTTATTAACCGAATCTTTCGCGATTTTTCTATGCCTGAAGTTTATATCTTCAGTCCCTTTAAATACTGCCCATATGGAAAGCAGCATGATACCAAAGGTCGTCGTTTTAATTCCGCCAGCTGTGGAGCCTGGTGAACCACCTATAAACATTAAGGCCATGGTTAAAAGTCGCGTCGGCATGGTAAGCGACGCTATATCAAGCGTATTGTACCCAGCAGTACGTGGCGTAACTGATTGGAACATTGCACTTAAAATTTTTTGACCGATTGTAAAATCACCCATGGTTTTGGGATTGTTAAACTCTAAAATTAATACCCCTAAAAATCCAACAATAAGTAATCCTGAAGTCATCACCACGACCAGTTTGGCATGTAGCGTCCACTTTCTAAAGGACTTAAATTGAGATATATCGGCCAATACGGCAAATCCAAGGCCACCTAGAATGATCAAAGCCATAATCACTAAATTGACAATCGGATCATGAACAAATGGGATTAAACTTTGATAATTTCCGAACAAGTCGAAGCCTGCATTACAAAAGGCTGAGATGGAATGGAATACTGAAAAATAGATTCCTTTAGCCAGTCCATACATGGGAATAAATCGTATCGATAATAAAAGCGCACCAATACCTTCTATTAATACGGTTGCGAGGATCACATACTTCGTCAATTTGATGACACCAGCAATCGAAAACTGATTCAAAGCCTCTTGCATCAGCATGCGGTTTCGAAGCCCAATTTTTTTTCCTAGAATTATTGCGACTGAAGTGGTCATCGTCATAAAACCAAGTCCGCCAATCTGAATCAGTAAAAGTATTATCGTTTTACCAAACGTAGACCAATACGTTCCTGTATCAACCACTACAAGTCCAGTCACACAAACAGCGGAAGTTGCAGTAAATAATGCATTGACAAATGATGTGGTTGAATGGTCCACTGTGCTAATCGGGAGCATGAGTAATAAAGAACCCACTAGAATCACACCTGCAAAGCTCAAAACGATAATTTGAGCAGGTTTCATAGGCGTCTTAAACCTTTGTTCAATCGCCGTTTTATTTAAACGTTTCATTTTTCTAGCAACAACCATTCGCTCCATATAGCCTCCAAAATAAATCACAACCTTTATTGTAGCAAGGATTTGCTAAAAAAGCAAAAAAAATCGGATATGATTTTAAAGGGGTTAACCCAAATCATACCCGAGGGCATTTGTTTTATTTAATCGTTTATTTACTTTGCATTTGAGCTTGAAGCGCTGTTAAAGCTACTGTTCCCACGATATCATCCGCATAGCAGCCTCTTGAAAGGTCGTTTACAGGCATTGCAAGGCCTTGGCAAATCGGACCATAAGCATTTGCCTTAGCTAAACGCTGTACCAATTTGTAACCAATGTTACCTGCATCAAGGTCTGGGAAAATGATGACATTCGCTTCACCAGCTACTTTTGAATCCGGAGCCTTTTTCTTACCTACTGACGCAACTACTGCAGCATCAAATTGAAGCTCACCGTCAAGTGCAAGCTCCGGTGCTAATTCTTTCGCGATTCTAGTCGCTTCGATAACCTTATCAACATCTGGATGTGAAGCTGAACCTTTAGATGAGAAGGATAGTATGCTTACTTTTGGCTCAGCATGAACGATGGACTCAAATGTCTTAGCTGAGCTGATGGCGATGTGTGCCAATTCTTCGGCTGTAGGATTTGGATTAAGTGCACAGTCACCAAAGATGAATAAGCCGTTTTCACCGAGGTCACAGTCAGGTACTTCCATTAGGAATACAGCAGATACAAGCTTCGTGCCTGGTGCAGTCTTTAAAATTTGAAGTGCTGGCCTTAGCACGTTAGCTGTAGAGTTCGCTGCACCAGCGACCATCCCGCCTGCGAAGCCCATTTTAACCAACATAACACCAAAAAACAACTCACTTTCAAGTAAAATCGACTTTGCTTCTTCAACCGTCATGCCTTTGCTTTTTCTGATATTCGCAAGCTCAACTGCAAAAGCGTCTAACTGGTCAAAACCCTTAGGATCGATAAAGATTGCTTCTTCGATGTTCCACTCGCCAGCTCTAGAAAGAATTTCAGCGCGATCACCAACTAATATAACCTTAGCAATGCCCATCTCTAAAATTTTATGGGTTGCTTCAATCGTTCTCGGGTCAAACGCTTCAGGAAGTACGATTGTTTGCACGTCTTTACGTGCGATTTCGATTACTTTATCCAAAAAAGCCATCACACACACTCCTTAATAAATTATTCACATGACTATTATATGCTATTTCAC
>Ga0075012_10005704_pt1 | contig 11384 bp, 14 predicted proteins | sample All_14_2_FD_71474 | JGI IMG/M metagenome (GOLD analysis project Ga0075012, IMG submission 71474) | Freshwater microbial communities in response to fracking from Pennsylvania, USA - Allegheny Zone_MetaG_DW_15 | ecosystem: Environmental > Aquatic > Deep subsurface > Groundwater > Drilled...
CACGGCCTTCCACGTCTTAGACACAAGACGTTCCAGGCAAACCGGGGTTGCGCTCGCACGCGACTCCCAATCCGCGCAGCGGAAGGGAGTAGCGGCTCGCGATAGACGGGTTCACGCGAAAGGGGAAACCGGCTCTAAAGGACATCACCATGTCCTTTAGCCATGAGTCCAAGCCAGGGGGGCTTGGACGGCCTGACGGCCATAATACCATAGTCCTCAGGTCATCAGACAGGCACAGCCTGTAGTCCGCCAAGGTGGCAAGGCGGACAGGATGACTGAGGACACACAGGGCAAGGGTCACAAGCCCTGTGTGGGAAATGGAAAGCAAAGCTTGCCTAGACCGCCTCACGGCGGTCCTTTGCTGGCTTTAGGCGCATGCTGGAAAGACCCTCCCACCCCAAATCCCTAGGTATGCGCCTTAAAAGGGCGAGAGGACGCAAGCCTGTATGCCATAGTACGAAATGCACTTTTGATTTGAGTTGCCCAAAAATCGACCATTTTATGATCATTCTCTTGGAGAGCAAAGAAGAGATGAGCTGCTAGATGGTTTGTTTCGGGGTATGCCTCGGCGATTTGTTGTAAACGGATGTAACGGTTTTTATTCACTATACCAAGAACAGCATTCCGACGGCGTTTCTGATTTTTTTGATAAAAAAATCTGCCACCTCAAAGAAAGACCGAAGTTGCACATTTTAAGGTACTTAGGATGCGATTTTCTTGCGGGAAATTGTTAACAAATATATTTGAATCTACCCTTCCCTGTGGTGTCAGAGCGAATTAGGGATGCGGGTATCTGGGGAACGGCTTTTCCCACCCGGAACCCTACGAAGTGAGTCTTTGATCTGAACGGCCCAAACTTGGGAGAGTTTTTTGTCATTGGACCTGAGAGCTAGATGCAATAACGCCGACAGATGATTGGTTGCTGGGTTTTCTTCGGCCCGCTCCAGCAATCGGGCATACGTGTGCTTTGTTGATTTCACACATCGTAAAGACTAAATTTTTTTTCGAATTGGCCTCAAAACAGCACTTTTTTTTATTTTATTAAACCCACCGGCGTCAGAACTCATAGGCTTGAGTATTTTAAAACTCACACTCACCTTTAGGGCGAAATTGAGACGTATTTAGGCAAAGCTAATCGGTGGGCATATTTTTCTCATTAGCCAAAGCAAATGACGATCTGTGCGGTCGTTATGTAATCTAAAATACGTCAGGCAGCTAAAATAAAAAGCGTAAGTAAGGTTAAAAACAAAAGCTTACGTTCATTTTTCCGCACTAAAAAAGTTTTTGGAATGAGCATGCAAAATGCGGCTTCGCTAATCCCCTTTTCTGATTCCAGAAAAGGATCTTTTTAAATTTATCCTTACCAGCCTCTCTGCGAAATGCTTTGACAATTCTGAATGGAATGTCAGAATCTTTTTCAAGGTGTAACACTATTTTTCGTTACGAGGCTGGTTTTGTGGCGCTGTTGCCAAGTTAGATTAAATAAACATGACCAAAAGGGTCATGCCGGGGCAAAAAAGAAAGGGATTGCCCGAATTCAAATTTTTAAGGAATGGAAGAGCTCTATTCACCGATATGAAACGAAAATAAACAAAGAGGGATTAAAAAAGGGTCGCCTTGCTTTCGACAAGACGACCCCAAACTTACACCCTCTAGTCAACCCTGAGGACAATGCAATGTACTACAACGCCAACCCTGAAGGTGTATCTGAAGGCTATCACAACCGAGAATCGGATGTCAATAACGCGAAAGAGTTTACTCTCGCCGGGAAGTCGATGAGTCTAAGTGAAGCCGTGGAGAAAATAAGGTCTAACATTAACCAAAAAATGTGGTGCGCAGAGCATGCTTTTTTGGCGATTGAGGGAGACAGGATCGTTCTATCGCTTGTTCCAGAATCAGATGCAGACCAAATATTTGCAGCTACTATTGGCTGTCTTTATAGACAGCTACATGAATTGCCAAATCAAAAGTGGCGACGTATATACGAGAACAGCCCCGCATCTGACTAGAAGCGGTTTCATTAATCGTTCTGTACAAGTTTATCGTGTTGAGGGATATACTGGTCATGCGCGACCAGTTTTTATCCGATGAGACTTGGGCTCTCATTGAACCCCATCTGCCCAAACGCAAGCCAGTGCGAGACAGACCCTGGCAGGACGACCGGCAGACGCTGGAGGGCATCCTGTGGGTTTTGCGAACGGAGCACGGTGGAAGGACTTGCTGGAGCGTTATCCAGGCCCAGCCACCTGCTGGCGGCGGTTGCAGCAGTGGGAACGCCAAGGGCTGTAGCCGAAGATCTGGCGAACGTTTCTGAAGCGACTCGATACTCGGGGAACATTGGAATTGTCGGAAGTGTTTATGGATGGGAGCTTCGATACTTCGGCAACAGGAGCTAAATTTGGCCCATTGTTCGTCAGTCAGGAATGCTTATTGCATCCCTAGTTTTTCAAGGAATGGAGCGAAATTGTACAGCCAAAATCCGCAAACTCTTCTATGAACTTATGAAACCACTTCTAGTGCGAGGCAATTCAGCATGAGGTTCACGAAAATGAAAAGAGATTACCCGCCGAACATTGTTAAGTTTCAAAATGCCTTTGCAAAACATGCAGAAAAATTGATTCAAACTAACCCTAAAGATAGGAACGCAGATATTCTGCTTCGAGTTTCCGAACAAATTGAAAAGGCTTGGACTCATGAACAAACCAAGCCTGTTGAGTCCAAGCAGACCACTTTTTTACGTGACTACTTCAATGATTTTAGGGAGGTGATCCTTTCATGCGAACATTTCGACGTGTTACACGCATTGGCAAAGGAAACTCTCGCGGACGATAAACGAGAAACGATTCCAAAAGTTATCACGTTTTGGTCAGAAACGTATTTAAATGAGGTGTATATTTTCTCATGTCGCATTAAAGATTTCCTAATTGCGACAGAACGCAAATACAATAAGGACACAGATTTTGCAGAGCCGATTAAAGAAATCTGTGCGCAATCCCAAGCCATTATTGATAAAGAGCTAGCTCCATTTATCAATGTTCGAGGTTCTCACGTCCACAAGGCACGCTCTCAACATTCAGATCCACAGATTGTTCGCTTGGCTCATTTGGATCTACTAGCCAGGGATTTGAATCAATCAGAATTCCTTGCAGAAAGAGCGGCTGCCATAAAAGAAGGTATAGAGTGGGTGTTGCAGCAAATTAGTTACTGCGCCAACCTTGCTTGGACGATTTCTGATGGAATCTGTGATGTTTTATCCGATGGAATAGTCACTGAAAATGGCTGGTTAATTGTTCCAACCAATCACAAAGATCAACCAAAACTAACTTAGCGGAGGCGCGTACGTAAATAAGCTGGGTGAAGCATAGGCGCTAGGTTGTTGGCAATGGCTTTATTCGGTCAAAACTCTTGGAACAATCGTACAACAGCGAAAGCAAAGATAGGTGAAAAAAGGAATGTATCATCACTAAATGGTGCTTGTTCTAAATTTGATTCATTGAATTTGATTGTAAGTAAACACGGATATACTTCTGGATAAGGATATTCTTTAATAATTGGAATTTGATGCGGCATTCCGTGTAGTAGTCCCCCATACAATCGTTCCCGCGCTTGAAAATAATGCTCTGGATTATAAATGATCGCTCCAGACAGAACAGGTTTAGACTCAAAAGTGAATGAAAAGCCGATCCACCTTTCGAAAAGATTTGTGTGTGGTGTATATAAGCCGTAGATGTATTCATTTCTATCAATCTTGATATAGCCTGCACTGAGATAGTAGCCATCTGCTAGAGGCAATCGTTCTTTTCTAAGTGTCCCAATGGTGCTTTTTAATAAAATAGAGTCAATATCTTGTTCTGTTACAGACTTAGAGCTTCCGCTATTAAGACAAATGTGTTCGATCATCGATTACAATACTATGAAGTTCACCTTGGAGCTGGGTAGCACAAATTCTGGTCTGTTTTGGATCATTGACCTCTAGGGCCAGGCTAAGCCGTGTTGCGGTAGCATTGATTTCTGGATGAGGACTGTCTCAGACTAGTTTCAGCAAGAGGGTATAGGTATGATTTTTCATTTCCGTACCAAGAACCGGGGAACTCCCCATTTTGAGATGCAAATATGATTCCGAGACGGAAGTTGCTCTGGTATTTTGTTTGGTTGTCCGCTTTTTTGCGCGGAAATGTTGTTCCTAGTGGCAAGGAAAAGAATTCCCTCAAATGAGCATCTCTTGTGGAATATATAGATACGATTGGTAAATATATCGGAAGAAAATAAACCCCATCCAAACTAAAAGCATAGGAGATAATGTATATGGGACAGGCGATTACAGATGGTTCAGGACACCCAATTTTAGAATTTATCGGCAGTCCAATTGTAACTGGTAATGGTCGTTTCGAGCGACCTGTAATCATTGTGCAACACGAGGTACTTTTTCGCGGGCCGCAACAAGCTAAGCGAGGTTATTCATATAAGACACTCCAATGTAGGCTATCTCCTTTCGATGGCGTCTACATATCAGAGAGCCTTCCTGTAAAGCTGTACAAAATTCTTTCTAAGGATGTTCCTCCTTACAAGGAGCATATTAACATTGAGATACCTATAAGCCGAGAAAGTATCGCGTCTATTGAGCGGATGCGGAAGTCTGCAAATGTTCGTCTTAGGCTGGACGTTGAGCTTATATACGAGGAACTTGTAGAAATAGGGACTATTGAAGAATATGGATCTAAGCTTCCAGTATGGGGTATTAGTTGCCTTCAGAGGAGTGCCGCTAATCTTTATATTGAAATTGAACGTTCTGCATGGGTTGACAGAGTCCTGCCAGCTTTAGAATTCAATAAAATACATTTGATTGAAATTCCAGCAATACCTCTAGAATCTGTTGCAGCTTTTCAAAAAGCATTTGACGCTCTAAAAGAAGCACAGGAATACCACAAACAAGGATTTTACAATGCCGCCGTTATGAATTGCCGACAAGCTCTAGAGAAAATAATGACCGGGAAAAAAACAATTAAGCGAAGCGACGGCAATGAAATAGAAGTTCCCTCATTAGATGCGCGTTGGAAGAAGAAGCTTGGTGAAAGCACTTTCAATTGGCTAGACGAAGCTCTTGCTTCTCTGAAAACGGTTGGAAATGACGCTGCGCACAGGAATAGAAATAACTTTGACCAATTTGAGTCCCAGATGATACAGGCAATTGTAGTAACCCTTCTTGCATATGTCGCAAGAGAAGAGATTAAATAATTGAAGGCAGAAAATCCTTAAACAATTTTTCAAGTATAGCGACTTGGCATACGGAATTGACCATAGTCTGATGAAGGCTAGATAAATTAATTCATATTGAATCACGTTCTTTTGCCCCAAGATGAGACACTTGGTAGCTAACATAAATTATTTATGTAACAAGGCTGAGCATACTTACTACATATCCTTGACCTATGCCTTTTGATTGCTCGTAAAGTTTTCCAGATTTGAATGGACTTTCAAACCAATCAGCAATGTTGTGTTCAAATTCTTTAATATCCGTCTCTTCTTTGATTTGAGAAAGTAAGCGTGCCTGGGCTTTTAGTGGAATATCTCCTCGTTTGATTTTTCCTAGTCGAATGATTGTAGCTTCGTCAGACAAGTAATAGGATTTTCGCTCCCCATCCTTAGAAAGCACATAAGCGCATGCCTCTGATGCCATCCGCACGTATCTGATGGCAGTTGCAATTAAGGATACTTCGCATTTTTTGGCAATCTGATCAATCTCCCGTAGGTCTAAATACCCACGTTTGTCTATAGTGGGTTCCATGGCAAATCGAGGAATTAACAGAGCTGCAGCAAATTCATCTGCTTCTCTTTCTCTTGGATCTTGGGAGCTGAATCCTGGTTTTGAGTTGTGGGTTTGCCCAGCTACCAAGGTGGATCTGTGCTCTTCTATATGATAATGCCCCAACTCATGCGCGATGCTGAACCGCAAGCGATTTTTGTACTCATATATAGTAGGATCTGGATGAAAGATTACAAAAAGACCATCATCCTTCCAAAACTCAATTTTCCCATTAAATCCCTTAAAATTTGTAACAGGCTGGAGGATAATGCCTTCAAATTCTGCGAGACCAATAACATCAACCGGCATTCGATTTAGGTTCGCTCCTTTGCGAACACTTTCAGCCAAATCCTCAATTTTGAGGTCAAACATTTTTACGATTATTTTGTAAACGATTACGTATTTCTTGACGTTTGCGCTCGATTTCTTCTCGCAATTCAGGAGTAAGCTCTTGATCGGAACCAGCCCGATACATTCCTACGGGCTCTTCACACCTATGATGAACAATTGAGGCTGTTATAAGGGTGTCGGATTTATCAAAGAAAAAATTATCTCCAAGGGATTTTAGTGCCTTTAAGTCTTCCTCTGATAATTGGGGCGCAGAAGCTAAAATATTCTCCACGTCCTGTTCAGTTAAGTGTTCGAAGTTTTCCATACACAGCGCAGCTGCAATAAGTGCGTCTGTAGCATTGATTTCTCGATTAAATCTATCGGCGAGCATAAATACCCTCTTCTCGTAGGAACCGTGTAAAGGGTTCTCTTAGTTTTTCTCTTACCTCATCCATAGCTCTTTTCACCATATGTCTCGTTTGAGGTATGCCAGTTAAATTTGTCAGGGCCTGAATATAATCCTGTTCGGTTACTTCACGGTGCCATAGTTCAGCAAAAATCAGCGCCATTAACTTTTGTTTACTTGGGAAAGCCTGGGCATGACGCAAAATAAGCTCTGTCGCACGTCTCCGAAAATCGGCATCAGCATTTTGCTGTCACGCATTCCCGATTTCAGTGTCCTCCAAAGCTTCCGCCACTTCCTCAATTAGCTCATCCGTCTCGCGTTTCCGAATTTTGGCTTTTTTTCTCCAGGCGGACTTGCCTAAATTCAAGGCAATAGAAATCAAAAAAGCCCGAAGTGGTCCATCGGCTTTAGCGGGCGTAAGATTAATAATTTTTATCATTTCGCAGATAGCATCAACCACCACGTCAGCCTTTTCATGTGGATCGAGCCCGGGGTGCTGTGAACTCAATGTACGCATGACATCTTCATTGTAGCGCATGAACAAAGCATGACTGGCATCTTTCTGCTCATCGTCTGTTCCAAGTATGGCTAAACGTAGGTCGTCATCATCTTGGATTGTGCATGCCAGTTTTTCCCCGTTCATAAGTATCTGGTCCCGAACATCCTATATCTGGCCAAAAAAATTCAACATTTTTGGCCCAAAGTACACTTCTAATTCCCAGTAACAATAGGGAGATCTGTGTAGATGGACCCTCAAGACGGCCTGCTTGAAGTATTAGTACATCTGTTCGTTATGGCTGACAAGTAAAAAATGTGAACAGATATAGACAGCCTAACGGCTAAGGAAACTATAAATGAAACTGATAATTCAACGGGCGAAGCCCAATCCTGCTGGCAAAGACACGAATCGCCACAAACCTCTAGCTGCACAGCTCCTGGGGGAAACGGTGGATATCGAAAACACGGATACGAAACCAGTCAACTTGGGGAAATGCCGACTGGCTCACACGGAATTTGATGCCCAGGGAAGGGCTAAACCCCAACCTGTAATCTATTGGACCGGAGCCGCCATTGAGCTGAAACCGGGGGAAATGGTGCGAATCCACACTGGAAAATCAAAGGATGTCGCCGAAATGCACGCGGAGGATAAAAACGGAGTTCACCACCACACCTATGCTGAAAGCCATTCCTTCGTTTTGAATAACAAGGAGGGTGATAAACTTTACCTGTATTCTGAAACTGCGCTTCTGGATTCCGCATCCTACGATCCGGCAGTTGGCGAAGGGGTAACTTTAATCCGCAAAGGAGATAAGTTGGTTGCCCCAGCTAAATCAGGCGGCACCGGCCCATGGACAGCTCCTGCTGTCATTGGGACAACCGGTAAAGCTGCGTGACGCTGGAAGAACTTTACCCCATAGATGAGGTGCGTCGCTTTCTTCAGCAAAGCGGCGCATCTCCTATTTCGGAAGATTTATCGAAGCTTCCGACCGTACTAAAAAAAGACTCGGGTGAAAAGTGGTTGCTGCCCGTCAATTGGAGATTGACCAAAGAAATAGTCGTTCGATTTGGAGAGCTATACCCAGACGAACTCCCCAAAATTTACTTAACGTCGGAATTTACAATCGGCCTTATTCCCCATGTGGATCAAAATTTATTCGTTTGCTCACTACGCTCCGATATAACAATTAATCCTGATAATCCGGTTGGGGTTTTGCGGGAATGTCTGCTGGGAGCACAAGGCATTCTAGATAAAGAATGGACGGAGTTAGAAATACAGGAACACGTCGAATCCGAGCTTAAAGCATATTGGCCCATTCAAAATGGTGATTTACGCGAAATATTTTATGTTCCAAACATTTTAGACAAAAGATTCCTTTGGATAGAACAGCCTAATTATAAAAGCCGTATACATAAAGTCGTTCCATTGGACGACCGTGGTTCGGCACATCAAGATGGTGCAGTGGGTGTTGTTGTTGATGTCCCGTCTGCTGATATTTTGGCGCTTTTAAAGTCTCCGCATAGCTATTTAGTAGCTTCTGCAGATGCGAAAGATGCAATTGGCAGACTTGGAACCAGGTTGGCTCCAATGAGCCGAAATATAAAACGAACCACATTATACATTTTCTTCAGGTGTCGCCTGCCAAAAGGCGACCGTATCTTGGGAGCATATTCAAAACAAAAACTGCCCATTAAACGTAAAACAGCTGATGAAATCAGCAGTCTACTTTATCGAAGTATGAATGACGGCAATATGGGATTTTGCCGAGTTCAAGATATAGGCTTTGAGCGTCTTATTAAAAGATCGCAGGGCACGAAAGTTCCTAATTTATCAGGGTTACGTATCGCTATTGTTGGGTGTGGCTCACTGGGTTCATTTTTAGCCGAGTCGCTTGCACGATCCGGAATTTGCAAATACTTCCTGTGTGATTCTGAGCTTCTCCAGGTCGAAAACCTGGGTAGGCATGCGTGCAATATATTTTATACAGACATGAACAAAGCTTTGGCTGTCCGGGCATGGCTGAAACATAGATTTGAAGACATTGAAATAACGGTTTCTGACACAGACTTTCGATTAACAAAAACTCTAGAAGCGCTTGAAAAGTTCTCTCCGGATTTAACGATATTTGCCACAGGGAGCACAAATTCTGATCTCACAGCAAGCCGGTTGGTTGCACGCGGAGTCTTGAAGACTTCCTGCTATGTTTGGGCAGAAACTGACTTAGTTGCTGGCCATTTGATATTTCAACCTCAAGGGACAGAGAGTCTTTTGTTAAATCTTCATTCCATACCAGAAGATAAAGGGCAGTACGCACATCGAGTAAACAAGAATGTAGAAAACAACCTTGAACAGGAAGCTGGATGTCAGACTATATATTCGCCGTATTCCGGAAACGATATGGCGCTCTTTGCTTCCATGGTAGCAAAATGTATTGTCAGCTGGATATTGGATTCAAATAAAGCTCCGGAGGTTTTAAGGGTGGAATTGAAAAGTATAAATATTTGGGGTCGATTATATGACCCAAGTTAAATTTAAGAATCCTGGTTTGATAGTTTTTGACCCGGCCGTTCGGGACATACTTTACAAGCAGCGCCAACAAGGAAATGAGAACGAAAAAGCGGCGGTTCTTGGTGGATATTATTCACCTGATGGGGTTTGGCATGTTACTGCAGCCATGCCATCTTCATCAAAAAATAAGGCGGGAAGATATTGGGTTTTGAGAGATCGTCCATCAGCCCAACTTTTCATAAATATGATTTACAAAGAAACGAGTGGAAAAGTTAATTATCTAGGAGAATGGCACACGCATCCAATTGAAATTCCAGTTCCTTCTCCTGACGATAGAAGCATGATATCTGGATTATTGAAAACGAGTGTTTTGGAAATAGACTTTCTTATTAGTGTAATTGTAGGAAACGCGGGATGCGCTTGCTGCTGGGTGCAAACTAAAAAGGGAGACAAAATTCTAGTAGAAACTCCTCAGTATTTTGATTTGCAAAGCGGAAAGCTGATATGATGTGCCCCAACCACTGAAATCTCTGAAAAATAGCGGATGCGAAAATCATTTTCCGTCTAAAAGATGATCAGCAGTAGTCTGTAGCTTAATGGCCTGCTCATCAGAAATTTTAAAAATCTTACAAAAGCACTTCAACGCGACGCTACTTAATAGACACAGGCGGGCTGCTTCATTTTCGATATTATTCTGAATGGGTTCAAGTATTATTCCGGCAACTTTCCCGTCTTTATCTTTTGCAATAAATTGTTCTAGTTCCACCCCGTCGCCGTGAGCGTTCCAAGAATAAAATAAATAATGTGTTCGATACAAAGCGGTAAGGCCAGCTAGCTCGGCTAGTGTGTAGTTGCTCAACTCGCGGAGTTTAATGCCTTTTGACGCCCAATCTTTTATTCGGCCTTCGCAGGATCTTACGGCATGTTCTTGCCGTCCCTCTCTATCTTGAATTAATTTTATTCTCCTTAAGTTTTCTGCGTCATTGGACATCAAAATTTCTGCCGCCAGATTTCCAGTATCTTCTGAAAGTGCAGCGAGACGAAATAGGCATTCGAGAACGGATCGTGTTAAAATCTTCGCCTCCATCACAAAGTTAGATTGAAATAAAATCGATGAAGCTTTAAGCAGGCCGTGAATTTTACTCGCCAATGAGGCACAATAAAAATGGTGCAAAGAATCTTTTGGCATTTTCGAAATGCTTAAAGATTTCTGCCATTCTTTGATATTGCATTCAAGTAAGTCTAGGCTGGGGGATTTCACTAAATGGGTTATATTCTGTATTGTTGCATAGATGTATTAATTTCGGCGTAAGCTAGAGACAATGTAATACATTGTCTTACTTTTAGGATCGAGGTCTTGTTAAGAGTATACACATTTCAGTTGCTGGATTTGGCTACGCCAAATCCAGCAACTGAAGAAGTTAAAATCTCGGACTAATGTTCTGTGTCTTTCTTGGAGGATTCGTTTCCTGGGGCGATAGTGTCCTTGCTGCGGATTTTGCCATCAAGGCCTTTTGTAATCAGTTCCCCACCTCCATCGCTTTTAATCTGATGCCTTGCAGTGTCTTCTGCTTCCTTTTGGGTGTCATGATTACTGGACACACGGTCTCCGCTCACTTTTTTGTTTGCCCATTTACCGTCTTCGGTACGATATACGATTCTGTCGTTGTCGCTCATATATATTCCTATTTTCTTTTTTGTTAGATGAATCTACTTGGTGTGGTGCTGCCCCCTCAACTGTAGCGTTCACAAAGTTAGTACTGCCGGTTGGTTTGGGTTGTTGTTGACCTCATGCCCGACGCAGGGAGGCGTAGCCGACCGTAGTCGGGCATGAGCTG
>Ga0075012_10005705_pt1 | contig 11384 bp, 10 predicted proteins | sample All_14_2_FD_71474 | JGI IMG/M metagenome (GOLD analysis project Ga0075012, IMG submission 71474) | Freshwater microbial communities in response to fracking from Pennsylvania, USA - Allegheny Zone_MetaG_DW_15 | ecosystem: Environmental > Aquatic > Deep subsurface > Groundwater > Drilled...
AGAAATACATCCTGAAGATTACAGAATGGTAGTTTTTAAAGATATGTCGAACGAATATTCTTTTGTTTGTCCATCATGTGCGACAACAAGTGAAACTATTGTTTGGGAGGATGGTAATGAATATCCTCTAGTGAAGTTGGATATTTCCCACAAATCACACCCATTCTTTACTGGTATCGTTCAATTCGTTGATACAGCTGGACGTATCGATAAATTCAAAACTCGTTACGGACGTACGATGAAATAATTTCATCTATAAAAATAGTTAGCCTTCTATCAAATGATAGGAGGCTTTTTTTTTGATACTTTTTTCGGAAAATTGTTGAAACATAAATACCCATTTTGCGTTTTGAATAACAGTTTTTGTCACTAATTCGAAAAGACAAATTTTTATGCGCTTAGCACTTGTTTTTGTTGTACTTGTTACCCATTTTTCTTTCGCAGGAAAGATTCAAAAGGGCTATGCAGCATTGCAGGAGTACAATTATTTCAAAGCAAAACATCTTTTTGAAAAATCACTAAAAAGAAATACATCGCCTGCATCCTATGGTTTGGCCGTAATATATTTTAGAACAGATAATCCTTTTCATTCATTAGATTCAGCAAAAAGGTTTATTCTTAAGGCTGAAGAGAATTATAAGTTTGTAAAAGAAAAGGATAGATTGAAATTCAAATTACTTGGATTTGATTCTTTGGCCATTATTGAAACAAAGTGGAAAATTAGTACCGGATTTTTTCTTCGAGCAAAAAAGGAAAATACGATTGCAGCTTACGATCTTTTTATTCGAGAACATCCTTGGTCGATTGAAATGATGGAGGCAACACACCTGCGTGACTCAATGTTGGTTGATGAGGCTTTAAAAGCAAATAAAAGTGCTATTTACGCTGATTTCTTGAAGAATTATCCAACTAGTGAATACTTCAATGAAATCCAAACTGCATTTTATCAAGCGCAATACGATGAAATTACTGCAGCGGGTTCTATTTCTTCATATTTGGAATTTTTAAGTAAATGTCCAGATAGTCCCCACAGAAATAAGGCTGAAAATCGCATTTACGAATTATTTACGGCGCTCAATACGATTGAAGTTTACACTTCCTTCCTTGAAACATATCCAGATAACATAAATGTTGGCAACGCCTGGAGAAAGGTCTATCAATTATTTATGATTGATTTTTCTGAAAATAGAATTGAACAATTCAAGGAACAATTTCCAACTTATCCTTATATGGACGAGTTGAATGCTGACGCTGAATTTGCTAAGAACAAGTTATTACCCTATAAAGAGGGTTCATTCTATGGATTTATCAATTTTGAAGGGAAACAAATTGTAAAAGCAGAGTACGAATACCTTGGATTCTTTAAAGAAGGATTAGCAGTAGCCATGAAAGGAGGCAAGTATGGTTACATCGACAAAGGTAATCGCTTGGTAATTGATTATTTGTTTGATAATGCTTCTGATTTTGAATCGGGTAGAGCTATTGTTGAAATCAATGAAAAGTCAGGAATGATCGACCGTGCAGGAAACCTTGTGTTGGATTGTATTTATGATGATTTAGGTCCCGTTTCTGAAGGGTTATTATACGCGCAAAAGGACGATTTGTATGGGTTTTACGATATCAATGGTATATTGAAAATTCAACATAAATACAGTGAGGCTTATTCTTTTGTCAAAGGAATGGCGAAGGTACAAATCGAAGATAAACAAGCTTTTATAGATGTCTATGGTTCGTACGTTGTTCCACCTGGATATGACAATATTTCATTCTTTTCAGATTCCTTGCTCATATTTGAAGATGAAGATTATTTAGGTCTCATGCAGAAGAATTGTGTGGTTACGCATGTCGCAGCCTACGAAGAAATTGGTCCTTTACAAAATGGACGAGCTTTAATTGTTCAAGAAGATTATATCGGATACCTTGATGTCACTGGGAAATTATCGATTGCACCAAAATTTGAAATTTATCCTAATTATTTAGCTAAAGCCACTTTTAAAGGCAATTGCGCGATTGTTATGTTAAAAGGCAAATATGGTATCATTGATAAAAACGGAAAGTTGGTGGTACCTGCAGTTTATACAAATTTGGGTGATATCGGTGCCCTGATTGCTTTCTCTAAAGGTAAACTGTGGGGATTCATTGACCTGTCAGGAAAGGAAGTCATTAAACCAACATACGATTATGCAGAGAGTTTTGTGAACGGTCAAGCAATTGTCGAAAAGCAAGGTTTACAAGGTGTTATCTCATCTAAAGGAGAAGAAATAATCCCTTTTGTCTTTGGTTCTGTTAACCGTTTTGCAGATAACTATTATATGGTCACAACTGGTTCGAAATTTGGTATGTTCGATCGAACAGGTAAAATGCTGGTGCCATTAGAATATACTCAGATTACAAGAGTTGATAATGAAATCTTAATTTTATCATTTGGTGAAGAAATTCATTATTTTTATATACCAGAAGAGCGAATAATTAAACCGAATGAAGTTCATGAGTAAGTTTTCAAGCTTTATCGATCGTCATATTTTCGGAATAATTGCCGTTGTCGCTGCCTATGTTGGTGTTTTCATTTATTTTCAGCTAGAAACATACACAGAATACGTTCCAATCACTTCTTTTTTCGATGGTGCGAAAATTGAAATTCCAGAAGAAAATATTGAACTCAAGCCAGAAAACCTAGAAATTCCTGCAGACTTTAGTGCTGCTGATATCAAAAACATTGGGAGAGACCAAAACGATAAGCGAGAGAAATCAAAAGATAAATGGTCCGAAAATCAATCGACTGATGATGTAGAGAAGTCAGTGAAGGATTTTGAAAAGAAATTATTCAATGACGCTAGTGGTGTAGCAGAAAGAAAGCGTATCGAAGAGGAGATGAATAAGCGTAAGAACGACGCTAAAAATACAAAGACCAATCCTGACAAAACAAAAACCAACACTAACGGTGGTAATAAAGCGTATAGTGGTGATGTGATGGTGGAATGGAATCTAAGGTCTCCTCACCAAAACAACAATTGGTATGTGCGTAATCCTGGATATACCTGTGGATATGGTTCCTCAGGAAAAGTATTGGTGCAAATAAAAGTAAACCAAAACGGAGATGTACTAAGTGCAGTTGTGGGTTCAAGTTCAGGTGCAAATGCATGTATGCTAGAACAAGCCGTGAAATATGCTAAAATGTCCCGCTTCATTTATTCAAGCACTGCACCGAAAATTCAAGAAGGAACAATTACTTACACTTTCATTGCCCAATAAATGCAAGATAATTCTCATCTGTATTTAAATCTCATCAATGAATTTAACTTAAAAGAGGACGATATTCTTTTCTTGTCCTCCGATGTTAGTCAATTAGCCAAGTATTTCAAATCTCAAGGAACGTCTTTTGATCCAAATGTATTGATCGACCTACTTCAACAACATTTATCTCAAGGAACGATCATTATACCTGCCTTTACTGATTTACTAAAAAACGGAGGAGAATTCGATTGGAATAAATCGAAACCTACGACGGGTGCTTTGTCCAATCGAGTGATGAAACGGAAGGATTTTATTCGAACAGAAGATGTTTTACATTCAGTATTTGTGTGGGGAAAACACCAAACAGAAATAGTGGCATTGCAGGACGAAAGTACTTTTGGTCTGAAGAGTATTTTTGGTTTTATGGAACACCATCCTGTAAAAATGGTCATCATTGACGTTCATTTTCAGAACAGCTTCACCTACGTTCATTACATCGAAGAGAAAAGAAAAGTAAATTACCGAAAAGCATATCATTGGACGGTTTCCTTTCGTAAGAATGGGGAAATTTCAAGTAAAAATGTACTGTTTTACACCAAACGTTGGGGAGTAGAGACGAATTTAACACAGTTACAAGAACAACTCATTTCTAAAGGTATAGTTGAACAGAAAAACGTTCATGGAATATCGCTTTTGATGTTGGATGTCGCAGAAACAGGAAGAGAAATAGAAAACTATCTCAATAATGGTGGGAAGACTCATGAATTCAAACTATTTCTATGGTTCAAGTGTTTTGTTAAAGCCTTAATAGGGAGAAAATAAAAGAACTGAGTCGATTTATGACATTTCTTAAGTGTTAATCGATTCGCAAACATTAATTTTGAAAAAAAATACAGCAATGGCAGCACGCAAGTGGACATCAATTAAAGAATACAAAGACATTAAGTTTGAGTTTTTTGAAGGGATTGCAAAAATCACGATAAACAGACCGAAAGTATACAATGCTTTTCGTCCTGAAACGAATATGGAAATGCTTGAGGCAATGAACATTTGTAGAGAGCGCAACGATATTAGTGTTGTGGTACTTACTGGTGCGGGCGACAAAGCTTTCTGTTCGGGTGGAGATCAAAATGTAAAAGGAATTGGTGGCTATATCTCTGAAAATGGTGTCCCAAGATTGAATGTACTTGATTTACACAAAGCCATTCGTTCGTTGCCTAAACCGGTAATTGCTATGGTTAATGGTTATGCGATTGGTGGTGGACATGTGCTTCACGTTGTATGTGATTTAACGATTGCCTCTGAAAATGCAAAGTTTGGCCAAACTGGACCAAAGGTAGGAAGCTTTGATGGTGGATTTGGTTCTTCTTATTTGGCGCGCCACGTTGGACAGAAAAAAGCACGTGAAATTTGGTTCTTGTGTAATCAATATACAGCAGAAGAGGCTGAAAAAATGGGCATGGTCAACAAAGTTGTACCCTTAGAAGAATTAGAAGATACAACAGTTGAGTGGTGTAAAACAATCATGAAACGCAGTCCATTGGCTGTGCGAATGATTAAGCGCTCATTGAACGCTGAGTTAGATGGTCAACATGGTATTATGGAATTGGCAGGTGATGCTACATTGATGTTTTATTTGACAGAAGAGGCGCAAGAAGGTAAGCATGCGTTTTTGGAGAAAAGAGATCCTGATTTCCAGAAATTTCCCAAATTCCCTTAATTTTAACGGACGACATTTTTAAAAAATTATAAGTTTCTTGTTTCATTTCTGTTTATTCCAGTTGTTGGTGTCTTAATTTCATTTAATACCAGATCAGAAGATGAAAAACCAGTTCAAAAAACCTATAAAACAGAATATGTCATCGTATTGATAATTGACGGACCTCGAATGTCTGAAACATTTGGAAATTCGACTTATAAATACATCCCCAATTTATCTGGCGTATTAGCGCCGCAAGGTGTTTTAGTGAAAACTTTTCGAAATAATGGTACAACCACAACAAATTCTGGTCACACCGCTATTTGTACAGGTGTATACCAAAGCGTTAAGAATGACGGTTCCGAATTACCGAAGCATCCTACGATGTTTCAGTATTTCTTAAAAGAAAAGGGACTTGATTCAACACAAGCGTGGGTTATCGCTAGTAAAGGGAAACTGAATATTTTAGCGAATACAAAAAACAAAACTTGGAAGAATAAATATACGCCCTCTCAATTTTGTGGTGTGGACGGAAAGGGTGAAGGTTACACAAATGATCGCTACACATGGCGTGACGCACAGACTATTCTTTCCAAATACCACCCTAAATTAACTTTAATCAATCTCTTGGAAGTAGATGTTCGCGGACACCAAAATGAATGGCCAGAATACCTTCAAGCAATTAGAAATACCGATAAAACAGCATTGGACTTGTGGAACTTTATTCAGTCTGATTCGATTTACAAGGACAAGACGACCTTGTTAATTACCAATGACCATGGAAGACATTTAGACGGTGTGAAAGATGGTTTTGTCAGTCACGGTGGTGGTTGCGAAGGTTGTCGCTCAATTTATTTGGTTGCATTGGGTCCAGATTTCAAATCAAATACTGAGCTATTGAATTGCTACGAACAAATTGATATAAGTTCAACCATTGCTGAGCTGCTTCATTTCAACTATCCTGTTTCAAAAGGAGAGATAATGACAGATTTGTTCAAATAAAAAAAAGCCGACCGAAGTCAGCTTTTCTAATAGTATAATCTTTATTTATTTCTTGAAATTTGGCGCAACGATTAAATCTTTCGTTCCATGATTCCATGAGTAGAATCCTTCTCCAGTTTTAACACCTTTTTTTCCAGCCGTAACCATATTTACAAGTAATGGACATGGAGCATATTTCGGATTTCCAAATCCGTCATGCAATACCTCTAAGATTGCTAAACAAACATCTAATCCAATAAAATCAGCTAATTGCAAAGGACCCATTGGATGAGCCATTCCTAATTTCATAACTGTATCAATTTCCTCAACACCAGCAACTCCTTCAAATAAAGTGCAAATTGCTTCATTGATCATTGGCATTAAAATACGATTAGCAACGAATCCAGGATAATCATTCACTTCAACTGGAACTTTGTTCAATTTTCGGCTAAGATCCATGATTAAATCAGTCACTTCATCGGTAGTTGAATAACCACGAATAATTTCTACCAATTTCATTACTGGAACTGGATTCATGAAGTGCATACCAATTACCTTGTCTGGACGTGTCGTTACAGAAGCAATTTTGGTAATTGAAATAGATGAAGTATTTGATGCAAGAATTACTCCTGGTGCAGTCAATTTATCTAAATCAGCGAAGATTTTTAACTTCAAATCAATGTTTTCAGTTGCTGCTTCAACTACTAAATCAACATTCTTAACACCTTCTTCGATAGAAGTATATGTCTTAATGTTACTCAAAGTAGCAGCTTTGTCACTTTCCGTGATTGTTTCTTTCGCTACTTGTCGGTCAAGATTTTTAGAAATCGTTGCAATACCTTTATCCAAAGAGGCTTGTGAAATATCTATAAGTGATACGGCATATCCAAATTGTGCAAACGTGTGAGCAATTCCATTACCCATTGTACCTGAACCTATAACTGCTATGTTTTTCATGACTGTTGATTTTTGTGCAAATATAATTACTTGTAACAATTAAAATCATGCGAAACAAATCTTAATGTCCTCTGTTATGATTTTGAACAAAAGACTTTCAGCATCTTTGTAAAAACTTATTAAGTGGATTCATTAACACAAATCGTTCTAGGAGCTGCAGTTGCAGAAGCTGTTGCTGGACGAAAAATGGGCGCAAAAGCAGCAATGTGGGGCGCAATTGCTGGAACAATTCCAGATTTAGACGTTTTTCTAGGTCGATTCTTTCACCCCATCGATGCGGCTTTGGTGCATAGAGGATTTTCTCATTCATTGGTATTTGCGTTAATCGCTGGACCAGTTTTAGGATGGTTGGTTCATCGTTTGTATAAAAACAGATATGAATTAAAAACGTGGATTTGGTTGTTTTTCTTGTCAATCGTTACGCATCCCATTTTAGACATTTTCACCAATTATGGAACTGAATTTTTCTGGCCATTTAGTTTGAGAATAACATTTAATACGGTCTTTGTTATTGATCCGCTTTATACCTTGCCGTTCATGTTTTTTTTATTGGTGGCTCTGTTTACAAAGCGAGAAAAGCCCTCTCGCAAAAGATGGAACATGGCAGGGATTTATTATTCTTCCGCCTATTTATTGTGGGGTGTCATCGTAAAATTGGTCATTCTGAATAATTCTTCTGGGTATTTCGAACAAGCAAACATTAAAGGGAAAAATACGTTTGTCACACCAATGCCCTTGACCAGCTTTTACTGGATGATCTTAACAGAAGACGATCAAAATTTTTATTATGGTTACAAATCATTGTTTTACCCTTTTCAGAAGAATGATATTGAAACAATTAAGAAAGAAAAAGAAGCCTTATTTGATTTGAAATGGCCAGATAAAAATTATTCACGCACCTTGAAATTCATATCGAAAGGGTATTACACCACGAGACAATCAGGTGATACTTTGTATTATTATGACTTGCGTTTTGGAACTACTACGAGCATGACAAATGGAGAATTGAATTATCCGTTAATGGGCTACGGTATGGTTATTGACAATGGGGCTGTGCAAAAAACGTTTAACATTCGTCCTTCTGAGTTAATGAAACGCGTTAACTTTGACGAATACGTAAATAAAGTCTTTCAAAAATGAATAAGTTAATCCTCGTAAGTGTAGTTGTTTTATCGCTTTTCCAAAGTTGCGCACAGCCAGCTGAGAAAAAGGAAAAGAGTGCTGTTGAAACTGTTAAGAAAGAAATCAAGAAAGAATATGTTCTTGCCGATTACTTAAAAGAGGATGCTGAATTAGATAAAGATGTCGAAAAAGTGTTTGCGGCCTTAGACGATACGGCAATTGTCGCTCAGTTAATTATGCCAGCAGTTGGACGTTTAGGTCAAACAGAAGCAACAATAAAAAGTCACATCAAGAATAGAATTATTGGGGGAGTTTTAATGTTGAATGGTACCAAAGAAGAATTCACGTCGTGGATCAAGACATTTGAAGCGATGAACTATACTATTGGGAATCTTCCATTTATGTACAGTGCAGATGCTGAACCAAGTTTGGTGAACAGAAAAATTATTGGTTCAACACCTGTTAAAAAGGCAAATGAGTTAAAAACAGTCGAAGAAGTTCGAACTGTAGCGCAAGTTATCTCAGATGAGTTGAATGCAATTGGTATCAATTATAATTTCTCTCCAGTAGTTGATATGTCACCAAATAAAACGGTTGGATTTAGAAGTTTTGGAGCGGTTCCAGCGAACATTATTCCTTGGTCGCAAGCATTCATTGAAGAAACACAAGCAAAGAACATTCTTGCAACAGCGAAGCATTTCCCAGGACATGGTTTAGTTTCAGGCGACACACACAAATCACTTCAAATGATTGATGGTGAATTGAAAGAGATTGGCAATTATCCGAGTTTAATTGAAAACGGTGTAATGTCGATTATGGTAGCACATATTGGAGTGACAAACAATCCAAAATACGATACGAAAGGAATGCCTGCAACAACGTCAGAAGTAATTGTAACGCAATTATTACGTGGTGAATATGGATTCAAAGGATTGATTGTAACAGATGCTATGAACATGGGTGGTGTTGCAAGTATACCACAATGTGAAGTAAAAGCTGTAAACGCAGGATGTGACATTGTGTTAATGCCAGTTGATGCGAAAAAAGCATTCAATGATATTTTGAAAAAATACAGAACAGATGCTGAATTCAAGAAGAAAGTAGATGCTTCAGCAAAGCGTGTTATTCGAATGAAAATCGCTTTGGGATTGATGAAATAAACGAGTTGGATTAAAATCAAAAAGGGCTGAATTTCAGCCCTTTTTTATGTTTGATTATTTTACAGAAATAGCGGCAGCAACATCTTTCGCTTTTTCTACCAATTCTTTCACATCCTCATCACCATACGCAAGTGCGACCGCCATTCTGCGGTAAGGTCTTGTTGTCGGTTTGCCAAATAATTTGAAATCAGTATTGGGAAATTGAGCAGCTTTTTCTAATCCAGAGAAAATCGGCTGATCATTGCTCTCGCCAGTTGCTAAAACAACAGCACTTGCACCGTTTCGTTCTAACTTCACTTCAGCGATTGGAATGCCTAGAACCGCTCGAGCATGTAATTCAAATTCAGATAAATTCTGCGTTCCAGCCAACGTTACCATTCCTGTATCGTGCGGACGAGGAGACAATTCAGAAAAATAAGCGCCTTCTTTCGTTATGAAAAATTCAACACCCCAGATTCCTGCGCCACCCAAGGCATCAGTTACCTTTGCAGCCATTTCTTGTGCTTCTTGCAAATGCTCAGCATTCATTGGCATAGGTTGCCAGCTTTCTTGGTAATCACCGCGTTCTTGACGGTGTCCAATTGGTGGACAAAACAAGGTCTTTCCATTTTTTTGAGTGACAGTCAATAAAGTGATTTCGTAGTCGAAGTCAATAAATCCTTCTACAATTATTTCTTTTAAATCACCTCTTGAACCTTCCATTGCATAATTCCATGCTTTTTCAATGTCATCTTCCGATTTAATAACCGATTGTCCTTTTCCTGAACTTGACATTAACGGTTTAACGACACATGGAATACCTGTAAATTGTACACCTGATTTTAATTCTTCAACTGTCGTTGCATATTTATATGGAGCAGTGCGTACACCAACTTCAATTGCGGCTAAATCGCGAATAGCTTTGCGATTCATTGTATAATTTCCAGCTTTAGCACTTGGAACAACTTGAATGCCTTTTGCTTCATAATCATAAAACTTTTCGGTACGAATTGCTTCGATTTCAGGAACGATAATATCAGGATTATGCTTCGCAACGATACGATCTAATTCAGCTCCATCCAACATGTTAATGACTTCAAATTCATGTGCGACCTGCATTGCTGGTGCGCCAGCATAACTGTCCACTGCAATAACGTATTGACCTAATCGTTGGCAAGCAATAACGAATTCCTTACCGAGCTCTCCTGAACCAAAAAGTAATATTTTCTTTCTCATGCAACAAATGTAATGAAACAAAAAAAATTAGATTTGAATTCTACTGCAAGTTTTAGTTGAAAACCACATCAAATACTTGTATTAACGAAACATTAAATTAACTTTGAGTTAATGTTACCTGAACAACTAAGTCAAATATTGTCAACTTTTGAGCCTATTTCTTTGAAAGAAATGGACAGAGTTAAATTGATGAATAGGGTAGATACCAAATTTGCCTTCTCAGTTGGACAGTTTAAAAAGTTCCTTCCTCAGTTAATAGAAAATTATCGGGTATTGGAAATTGAGGGAACTCGGACGCCATTTTACGAGAGTTTATACTTCGATGATGAGGATTTTAGCTTTTTTCGTGACCATCACAATGGGAGAACTAATCGTTTCAAAGTTCGGTTCAGAAAGTATGTTGAGTCAAATCTTATCTTCTTAGAAATAAAACACAAGTACAAGGGTCGAACAGATAAGAAACGAATTAAAGTCAATGAAATTCCAAGTGAACTGAACGAAGAGCACAAAGCATTTATTGATAGTATAATTGAAGAACATCATGACTTGAAAGCTGTAATGTGGAATTCATTTCATCGCATTACTTTGGTAAATAAAATTGAAAACGAACGACTGACGCTCGATTTTGATTTACATTTCAAGTGGAAAGGCGACGATCAGCATTTTGATAACTTAATAATTGCTGAATTAAAACAAGAGAAAGTGAATCGAAATTCTGTTTTCTTTGCATTGATGAAGGAAATCAGTATTCGTCCTTACCGCCTAAGTAAATATTGCATTGGTTCAATCGAATTATACGGTGCAGAGGTATTGAAATACAATAGATTTAAAAAGAAATTACTACAACTTAAAAAAATAAACGACTATGTTGCTTGATTTTATTTTACCCTTAGTGAAAGCAGAAAAAGACCTAAGTTTTCAATTGTTCAGCAATGATGCAATTGTTCTGCTTGTTAGATTGGCAGTAAATATGACGTTTTTAACCATTCTAATTCGCTATTTGTACTACCCAAAAA
>Ga0075012_10005706_pt1 | contig 11380 bp, 11 predicted proteins | sample All_14_2_FD_71474 | JGI IMG/M metagenome (GOLD analysis project Ga0075012, IMG submission 71474) | Freshwater microbial communities in response to fracking from Pennsylvania, USA - Allegheny Zone_MetaG_DW_15 | ecosystem: Environmental > Aquatic > Deep subsurface > Groundwater > Drilled...
TAGCACTCGTCGCTGGCCACGATCGCCCCAATGCTTCGGGCGTGATCCACGATGGAGCGCATGCGCTCTGCGGTGAGCACATGGCCGGTGGGGTTGCCGGGGGTGTTCAGCCAGATCAGGGCGGCGTCAGAGATCGACTCGGGCTCATCGGTGGCGGTCACGCGCGAGCGGGCAAGTGCCCCGCCGACGGCGTAGGTGGGGTAGGCCACGCGAGGGATGACGATGTGGTCATCTGGGCCAAGCCCGAGCAGGGTCGGCAGCCAGGCCACCGCCTCCTTGGAGCCGATGGTCGGCAGGATCGACTGCGATTCGACTGATGCGCCGAGGATGCGCTGCATCCACGCGGCGCACGAGTCGCGCACCTCGGCGGTGCCGTGTGTCGTGGGATAGCCGGGTGCATCGGCGGCCTTGATCAGCGCCTCTTGGATGACCGCGGGCGTTGGGTCGACGGGAGTGCCGACTGAGAGATCAATGATCCCCAGCGGATGGGTGGAGGCTTGGCGTGAGTAGGGGGCCAGGAGATCCCAGGGGAAATCCGGAAGCTGATGGGCCCTTCCCATGTCTATTCGTCGTGCTCCTGGGGAGGCAGGACCTTGACGATCTCGACGTCGAAGGTCTGAGGACCAAGCTTGGCCGCTCCACCCGGTGAGCCAAGATCAACGAAGAAGTCGGCGTTGGCCGCAGTGAACGGTGCCCATTCCTCAGGCACATCGTCCTCGTAGTAGATGGCCTCCACCGGGCACACTGGCTCGCAGGCACCGCAGTCAACGCACTCGTCGGGCTGGATGTAGAGCATCCGATCGCCCTCGTAGATGCAGTCAACCGGGCATTCCTCAATGCATGCCTTGTCCTTGAGATCGACACACGGCAGTGCGATGACGTAGGTCACCTAAGCCTCCAGTTCAACGGGGTGAGCGCAGCCAAACTTACACAACCCGCAGAGTGCTCTGGACCGGCTAGGGCCGCAAAAGGCCAGAACGTGACGTAACTCCCGGAATTGCCGGAGCGCCATCGCCTGAACTGGGGGTCGGGCTCGGGCTCTTGGTCGGCTTCCGGGACCCCGAGGCGCTCGGAGACGGGCTGGGCTTGAAGCTGGTGCCCGGCTTCTTCTCCTTGCCGCAGATCACCTCGGGCGAGGGCTTGTACTTGGTGTGGATCGTCTGGCGCTTGACCTCGACACCGTCCTTGAAGAAGATCCGGTCGACATTGATGTCGAAGCCCTCCATGCCGCCCTGGCCAAGGCAGGTGGGCGACTGGTCGTAGATGGTCTTGAAGGGCACGATATTGGTGCGCGGCCCGTACTCTGCCTTGATGTCGCTGTACTCGGGAGTGCCCCAGATCGAGACGGTGATCGAGGTCGAACCGGCCGAAGCCTGGATGTACACGGCATTGGGGTAGGGATTCTTGAACTTCATGTCGAAGATCCCCCAGGCGACCGTCGCCTCCAGTCCCGGCTTGTAGCGCGAGATGTAGATCGAGTGGGCGACCACCTGCTCTGGCTCCATGCCCGCATAGAAGGCAGCGGTCCACGTCGCAGTGACCGCGGTGGAGACGCCACCGCCGAGTTCCTCCGAGAAGATGCCGCCCTGCCCGATCACGAAGCCGACCGTGTAGCCATTGGCCGCGGTCCGCTCCTTGATGGTGTCGTTCATGGAGAAGGTCGCCCCCGGCAGCACGACGGTGCCGTTCAGGCGTCGTGCGGCCTCGCCGATGTTCTGCTTGCGGTACGCGGCGTAGGGGAAGTTCTGCGTGAAGCTCGAGAGCCGCTGCTTCACGCCCAGTTGCTGCGCCTGCTCAGTGGTGAGTGCCGGCTGACGCACTCCGACGGTGACGGTGACAGTGCGATCAGGAGGGTTGTTGCCGATGACCTCGCCTACAGCACTGGCCAGCTCCTCATCGGACACGCCCTTGCCCACCTTGCTCGGCACGATGACAGGTACGCCGTTCTCGATCACGAAGGTGGCATCGCGCCCTGGTGTCTCGACTGTCGCGATCTGCTCGGCGATCGCCTTGTGCAGGACCCCGCCATCAAGAGTCGGCTGCAGCTGGCCATCCACCGCACTGAAGCTCAGGGACCGCGCAATCGCCCGAGGCCCGAGGCGCGCAGAGATGCCATCGACCTGCACTTGAACGGGAGCGCTCACCGCTTGCGCTGCAACGGCTTTCGCTGCATTGAGCGCGTCATCGGACACGGTGGGACTTGCCACGACTGGAGTGACGGTCACTGACGAGGCACCGGTGGCGAAGGCGTTGACGATGGCCGATGCTGCAGCGGCATCGTCGATCTCGCGACCGACTTCGCTTGGGATCTCGACGGGCTTCAGTCCCTTCATGTCGATCATCGGCTCAACCGGCGGACTGTCGATCACTGTGGCGATGGCATCGACCTGAGCCGCCAGCGCGTCCTGATCGACAACGACCACTGGCGTGATCTCCCGGGTGGCGAACAGGCCAGAGAGGATCGCGAAGGGATTCCAGGTGCGTGAGGAGGCCTGCGCAACGGTGGCCGCGGTGTCGAACTTCAGGCCAGCGTCAGCCGGCAGGACCGCGAAATTCCGCTTGGCGCTTCGGACGTTGATCGGGGTGGTCGCATTGCTGGCTAGTCCGGTGTCAAGTTCCGCAGTCGCCTCGTCACTCGACATCCCGCCGATCTCAATGCCCAGCACGGACGTGCCCCGCGAGATGCCCGATCCGGAGATCAGCACCAGGCCGACGTACAGCACCAGGAGCACGCCGATGGCGCCGATTCCCACGAGGATCCACCGGCGAGTAGACCCCACTGGCCACTGCCAGTGGCTCTGCTCACTCACGAACGTGACCCCCGGGATAGAAAGTGATAGTCACCCGATCGTAAGCGACTGATGATCAGGAACCCGGCAAGCCGTGAAAGCGGCCTTTCCAGAAGAGCAGCGGGGCGGACTCCTCATCGGCGATGCTGAGCCTCTGGACACCGCCGATCACGATGTCATGGTCGCCGGCACTGACCATCGAGTCGATCCGGCACTCGATCCAGCCAAGCGCACCCCTGATCAATGGCACCCCCGCCTGGCTTCGCACATGGGGAACCTCCGCGAACTGGCCTGCCAGTGGCCGCCCCCGCAGGGAGAACCAGCGGGCAATCGGGTCGGCGCCCTCGGGCAGGACGGAGACGGCGAAGTTGTCCGTCAGCTTGAGCGCCTCATGGAACCTGGATGAGCGCTCCACGCAGAACAGGACCAGCAGCGGATCCAAAGACAGCGAGGCGAAGGAGTTGGTGGTCATGGCGTGATCGACGCCCTCGGCCACAGCCGTGACGACTGCCACGCCCGTGGCATAGCGGCCCGCGACCGTGCGCAAGGCCTGGCCGTCCAGCCCCAGTTCATGCATTGCTGGGCTCGAATCGCGGCTGCACCCGGTCGTGGATGACCGGGAAGGTTGCCGCGGCCGTACCCAGGATGACTCCCCCAAGCAGGTAGACCCACTGGCGACCACCGCCGGACAGCGCAACATCCCCCGAAGGTGACTCCGCCGCCATCACGATGGTGGCCACGATCCAGCCCGCGAGCAGGATCGAGCCGCCCCAGCGGCTCTCGACCAGCCAGGTCGCACCCCTGATGACGATGACCAGGACGAGGATCACGAAGACCATGCCCCACGGGACGACCAGGAGCCCCCAGGGAGCGTTGATGATGAAGCGATCAGCCTGGACGAACGCCCCGATCACGCCGACCAGCAGCCCGACCAGAAAGCTCCCAGCAAGCTGAAGCGCGCGGATCACGCATCGACTCCGGCGAACAGGTCGCGTTCACGGCCATCAACGACTTCGCCGGATCGGCCGAGGACGAGGCGAAAGAACTCACTGGCGAACATCTCAAGCCCAGCCGTGTCGGCAAGAGCCAGGAAGCCCCCATCGGTGCTGATCTGCGTGGCGTGCGCGCGGAGCGCATCGAACTTGCGGTCGACGTACGCGCTCGCATCGATCTCAGTGGTGATGAGCTCATCGGCCGTGACGAACGGCGGAAGGTCGTCCGGATCCATCTCCGCGAAGCCATCCGTGTGCCCAGCGGCCCGCAGCGCGATGATGCCTGCGCGCACATTGCTGCGTGACATCGCCGTCCAGTAGAACTTCGAGATCTCCCAGGCCTGGCCCAGCTCAGGATGGAAGCCTTCCACTGCCGCCAGGGCGACTGCGTAGTGCGTGACACGGTGCGCCTGGATGTGGTCAGGATGCCCGTAGCCGCCGAAGTCGTCATAGGTGACCACGACCTGCGGGCGGACCTCGCGGATGACCTTCACCAGCTCCAGGGCCGCCTCCAGCAGGTCCGCGCGCCAGAAACTGGCTGGGTTGTCGTTCTGGGGGGTGCCGACCATCCCAGAATCCCGGAATCGGCCAGGCCCGCCCAGCAGTCGCCAGTCGGTGATGCCGAGGGCTGCCATGGACGCAGCCAGTTCTTGCTGGCGGTGCTGGCCCAGCCCGTCTTCCTGATCGGACGCCAAGTGCGCGACGTCGGGGAGGAGGATCTCGCCCTCCTCGCCGAGCGTGCACGTCACGAGCGTCACTTCTGCGCCCTCGGCGGCGTACTTGGCCATGCTGCCGCCGGTGCCGATGCACTCGTCATCCGGATGCGCGTGGACCAGGAGGAGTCTGCGAGTCACAAGCAGACGGTACATGCGGCAGCATGAGGCTTGTGACGAACAGTGCGGCCGCATCGCAAGCCCTCAGCGAAATCGAGTCCTACCCGCGCCAGCGAGCTCGGACCCGTGGCTTCCAACTGGGCCGCCCGCGAAACTTCCAGATCACGCACTCCAGGGTCCTGTTCATCCGCAGTTCGTCGGGTTCGGATGCGGCCGGCTCGCTGTGGAGCGTGGAGCTGGGTGAGGAGTTGCACGAGCGGTGCATCGTCGACGTGCGCACTGACCTGCCCTTCGACAGCGAGGCTGATCTGCCTGAGGCCGAGCGGGCCCGTCGCGAGCGCATGCGCGAGGTCACCGCCGGCATCACCGCCTTCAGCGTCGACGCCGCAGGGAGCAAGGCGGTCTTCCCAGTCTCGGGGGTCCCATACCTCGTGGACCTGGACAGCGGCGAGCTGACCACCCTGCCGTCGACGGGGCCCGTGGTGGATCCCCGCATCAACGGCGCAGGCACGCACGTGGCCTTCGTGCACGAGAACTCGCTCTATGTCGTGGATCTCGCCCAGCTTGAGGCCGGGGCAACATGCGTCGCCCCCTCCGGGAGTCTCCATGAGTCCTGGGGCCTTGCGGACTACATCGCTGCCGAGGAGCTGTCTCGTCACCGCGGCCATTGGTGGCTCAATGAGCTGCCCGGCACCATGCTGGTCGAGCGCGCTGACGACTCAGCGGTGCTCGAGTGGTGGATCTCCGATCCGGCGCACCCCACTCATGCCGCGCATGCCATGCGCTATCCCGCGGCCGGCACTGCCAACGCCACCACTGAGCTGTGGTGGATCAACTCTGCGGGTGCCGCAGTGCAGCTCAGCTGGGATGCCGAGGCGTTTCCCTATCTCGCATCGGTGAATCCAGGAGGCAACGGCACCATCGTGGAGCTGCTGAGTCGCGATCAGCGCACGGTGAGCATCCGCCGGGTGGACCTGCTCACGCAGGAGCTCGTCGAACTCGCCCGCCGGACCGACCGGGCATGGATCGACGTCATGCCAGGAGTCCCGTGCATCAATGACGCCAATGAACTGATCGAGATCGTTGCGGACGAGGACACCGACACCTACCGACTTTCGAAGGCCGAAGTCCTGCTCACTCCTGCCGGCCTGCAGCTGCGCGGGCTCGTCTCGCACGATGCCGACGGAGCCATCATCAGTGCCTCACCCACTCCGACTTCACTTGCGCTCTACCGACTCACCTACGCCACGGGTGAACTCGTCGCCCTGACCGATGAGCGAGCGTGGTCGAGCGGATCTGTTGACGGGAGCACCTCGATCGTCGCCGAGGCCGACCCGATGCAGGCACGGACGCGCTTTCGCATCACGCACGACGAGCGCACCCATGAGGTCGCCAATCACGCCGAGACCCCGAAGGTCGAGCTGCAGTTGGAGTACGTCCAGGCCGGTGCCGACGAGCTCCAGGCCTGCATCCTGTGGCCGACAGGCCACACGGTCGGCAGTGGCAGGCTGCCCGTGATCATGTCGCCCTACGGCGGTCCGCACGGCCAGCGCGTGATGCGCAACGCGGCTGCATTCACCACGGAGCAGTGGATTGCCGATCAGGGCTTCGCGGTGATCGTCGCCGATGGGCATGGCAGTCCAGGTCGCGGCCCGAAGTGGGAGCGCGCGGTGATCGACGACCTGGCCAGCTACCCCCTGGCCGACCAGGTGCAGGCCCTGGAGGCCTTGGCTGACAGCCATCCGGATCTGGACAGCACGCGCGTGGGGATTCGGGGCTGGTCCTTCGGTGGGTACCTCGCAGCGCTCGCCGTGCTGGATCGACCGGACATCTTCAAGGCGGCAGTCGCCGGCGCTCCAGTCACCGACTGGAAGCTCTACGACACGGCCTACACCGAGCGCTACCTCGGCCACCCACAGACCAACCCAGAGGCCTACGACCGCACCTCACTGCTGCTGCGTGCCCATCAGCTCACCCGACCACTGCTGATGCTGCATGGGCTCGCCGATGACAACGTGCATGTTGCACACACCCTGCAGCTGTCCAGCGCTCTGCTGGCGGCAGGCAGGCCGCACGCGGTCGTGCCGTTGACTGGGGTGACGCACATGACGCCACAGGAGGTCGTCGCCGAGAACCTGCTTCGCCTGGAGATCGACTTCTTTCGCGAGCATCTGGGGGAGGCAAGTGATGGTGACTGAACTCTGGGGAGCTGCGCTCTACGGCGATCCATGTCGGGAATGCGGATTCGACTGGTCAATCTCCACCGATGAGGCGATTCAGTCCGTCACCAACCTTCCAGCTGATTTCACTCGGCTGCTAGGTGAACGCGATGGCCGCGAAACGGTGCCAGGCTTGAGCTGGTCGGCCGCGAGCTACGTGTGTCACGTCGCAGACAATCTCCGCATCTGGGCTGAACGCCTCTCGGGAGCCCGGGTCTCGGGAGTTCTTGAGGTTCCCGGGTATGACCAAGACTTGCTCGCACAGGCTCGCAACTACCACGACATCGGAGTGGGTGCCGCATTGTGGTCAGTTCAATCGGCCACTGATCTCTGGCTTGACTCCGTGGCCTCCGCGCTCGCAGGGCATGTCGTACTCATCCATGCAACTCGCGGGCGCATGACTACAGCGGAGGTTGTACGAAGCAGCTCGCACGACGGCGCCCATCACGTGTGGGATGTCCGGCGGATCCTGGGCTACTGAGGCAGCAGCGCTTCCGCAGCAATCGCTCGTTCCTGCCACCACAGCAGCTCATCGTCCAGGCCTCCGAAGGCCTTCTCCCAGCCGAACTGCACAAGTCCTCCCAGCAGGCTCAGGGCCATCTGCGTCTCCCACCAGGGCTCAGTCTCGACGCCGAGCTGGTCAAGGGCAGTGCGATAGAACAGCATCGACGCCTCCTTGCTCTCCGGCAGGCGGCGGCAGTTGATCGCCAGGTACCAGGCCAGATCGCTCGTTCCAGCTCCCCTGCCCGAGCCCTCCCAGTCCAGCAGCACCGTGCGTTGATCTGCCGTGACGCCCAGATTGTCGAGCTTGAAATTGCCATGCACGAGGGTCTGCGGAGTGCTGGCCAGGGCAGTCACCAGCGGCCAGGGATTCTCCGACAGCGGCCGGGCGATGCGCGCCGCCTCAGGTGCCACCTCGGCGAGCAGTGGCCATCCCTCGCCGATCAGCCTGGGCACGAGGTGACCTGAACCCAACGCGGCCTCCGTTGCCGACGTCCACACGGACAATTCCATATAGCGCGTCATCGGCGGGACGATGTCAATCTCGGCTCCGGCTTCCCAGAACTGGGCATGCAGGGCAGCCATGTGCGAGAGGAACTGATGGTGCGTGTCGAGGGAGATCACGTCGTCGTTGGCTTCGACGATCGCATCTCCGACATCGCGCATCAGCACGGCCGTCACGCTCGCAGCATGCGGATCCTCATCGCGGACGCCGGTGGCGACGGCGATGATGGGCTGCTCGATGCAGTCGGGAAGACGCTGCAGGATCGAGCGATTCCACAGTTCGAGCGTGGCACCGCCAAGGACCCCGCCCGCACGCATCGTCCAGTCCTGCTTCAAGTCCAGGTACTTCACGATGTACGGCCTGCCGTCGAGCGTGATGCGCTCGATCGTGGCACCGGACTTGCCTGCGTTGTCGATGAGCGGCAGGCGATCGTCGACATCGCGGAGAAGGTCGGCAAGACGCCCAGTCTGGCGCTCGCTGGCAAGCTCATCCTGTGGCATGGCCGCCTTCCTGTCGCGCCGCCTCACGTGCCTCCTGCGCAGCCTGCATCTCCGACACGAGCGGCGCTGGCCATCGCCCTCCGCACACGACCGTGTCGGATCGGATGAGCCCGCCCTCGACCTCGAGCACATGCATGTGATGGGCCAGGTGCGGGACGCCATCCTCGGTCCATGCCAGCAGGTAGCGCACCAGTTCGCCGCCGGGAACCGGCAGTCGCATGAACTCCAGGAACTCGCCAGGATCGGCGAACCAGCCCGAGTACTCAGCTCGGATCTCATCGGGACCCAGCATGCCAAAGCGCCAGCCAGGGACGGTGGCATCGAGCACTGCATCGGGAGCCCAGGCCGTGCATGCAGGGATCGTTGCCGAGCGCACAGCAGCCAGGAAGTCATCAACTGCCTTGGTGTCCTCGACGCTCACGACCACCCCCTATTCAGCACCACGATGATGGCACTCGGATGAGGGTTTGGACACAGGAACGCTCAGTGACCTGGGGTCAGGAGTGCACTAGCCCTTTGGCTTGCGACCGGCCTTGGAGCGCTCGACCTGCGTCAGCAGCACCTTGCGGATGCGCACGGTTGCGGGGGTGATCTCCACGCACTCGTCCTCACGGCAGAACTCCAGTGCCTGCTCAAGGGACAACTGCTTGTGCGGGATGAGCGGCACGAGCACATCGCTGGAGGACTGACGCATGTTGGTCAGCTTCTTCTCCTTGGTCGGGTTGACGTCCATGTCCTCTGAGCGCGAGTTCTCACCGACGACCATGCCCTCGTAGACCTCAGTGCCCGGACCGACGAACAGCGTGCCGCGCTCCTGCAGGTTTGCCAGCGCGAAGCCGGTGGTGGGTCCGCTGCGATCGGCCACCAGCGAGCCGGTCGGCCGGGTGCGCAGCTCGCCGTGCCATGGCTCGTAGCGATCGAAGATGTGGTGGAGCAGGCCAGTGCCACGAGTCTCGGTCAGGAACTCGGTGCGGAAGCCGATGAGGCCACGCGCCGGCACGATGTAGTCCATCCGCACCCAGCCGGTGCCATGGTTGACCATCTGCTCCATCCGGCCCTTGCGCAGGGCCATCAGCTGCGTGACGACACCGAGGTAGTCCTCGGGGATGTCGATGCTCAGCTTCTCCATCGGCTCGTGCACCTTGCCGTCGACGATCTTGGTGACCACCTGGGGCTTGCCGACCGTCAGCTCGAAGTCCTCGCGGCGCATCATCTCCACGAGGATCGCCAGCTGGAGCTCGCCACGACCCTGGATCTCCCAGGTGTCCGGGCGCTCGGTGGGCTGCATCCGGATCGACACATTGCCGACCAGCTCGGCCTCAAGGCGCTGCTTGACCATGCTCGCGGTGAGCTTCTTGCCGCTCTTGCCAGACAGCGGAGCGGTGTTGATGCCGATCGTCATCGAGATCGAGGGCTCATCGACAGTGATCACTGGCAGGGCGACCGGGTTCTCCGGATCGGCAAGGGTCTCGCCGATGGTGATCTCCGGGATGCCTGCGACAGCGATGATGTCGCCCGGGCCGGCACTGTCAGCGGGCACGCGCGTGAGGTTCTTGGTGATCAGCAGCTCGACGACCTTGGCGCGCTCCGTGGTCCCGTCGGTCTTCATCCAGGCGACCTGCTGGCCCTTCTTGATGTAGCCCTGGTGCACACGGCACAGGGCGAGGCGACCGAGGTACGGCGAGGCGTCGAGGTTGGTGACATGCGCCTGCAGGGGCTTCTCCGGGTCGTACTGCGGAGCGGGCACGGTCGCCAGCAGCTGCTTGAACAGCGGCTCGAGGTTCTCCTCCTCCGGCATCCCACCGTCTTCTGGACGGGTCAGCGAGGCTCGGCCGGCCTTGGCGCTGGTGTAGATGATCGGGAAGTCGATCTGCTCCTCGGTTGCATCCAGGTCGAGGAAGAGCTCATAGGCCTCATCGACCACGGCGCCGATGCGCGAGTCGGGGCGGTCGACCTTGTTGATGACCAGCACGACGGGCAGCTTCTTCTGCAGCGCCTTGCGCAGCACGAAGCGGGTCTGCGGGAGCGGGCCCTCGGAGGCATCGACGAGGAGCACGACGCCGTCCACCATCTCCAGGCCGCGCTCGACCTCCCCGCCGAAGTCAGCGTGACCTGGGGTGTCGATGATGTTGAAGGTGACGCCGCCCTCAGGGGCGCCCGCGCCGGTGTAGTGGACCGAGGTGTTCTTGGCCAGGATCGTGATGCCCTTCTCACGCTCGAGATCCATCGAGTCCATGACTCGGTCATTGACATCCTGGTTTTCACGGAATGCGCCGGACTGCCACAGCATGGCGTCAACGAGCGTGGTCTTGCCGTGGTCAACGTGGGCGATGATTGCGACGTTACGAAGATCTTCTCTGCTCTGCACCCAGAGACCTTACGGGTAGGTGGTGCTGAGCGACGAATCCGCGAGCCCGGCCCTCTACGAGCGGCTACCTGCCTTCCTTGAGCTCAGTGAGCACCCTCATGGCCGCAGGACCTACGCCATGCAGCGCGGCAATCTCGTCCAGACTCGCCCGGCGAAGCTCCTTCAGCCCCACGATCCCGGCATTGGCAAGAGCCCGGCGAGCCGGTGCCGACAGCCCGTGCTCGGCCCAGAGGTCCGCCGCCGGGGGGAAGGCCATCGCCAGCTTGACGTCGATCAGCTGCTTGACCAGCCTCCTGGGAATCGGCCCGTCCAGTGGGAAGTGCAGGGCGCCGGAGGTGCCTTCGTACTTCGCCGCATCAGCCACCTGAGCGATGACAGCGCCGCTGTGCGGGTAGTAGGAGACGAATCTGGTGTAGCCCGCCATCCCGGCGATGACCTTGCCGCGAACACGAAAGCCCGGCATTGCGTACGAGATCACCTGTTCGGCCTCGGGCAGGTACTGCAGGATCACCGCACGCAGGGCATTGAGCGACTTCTGCTGCGGCGCCGGAAAGCCAGCGATGTACTCATCGACCTCGGCGACCGTCACTTGTCGAGCCCCTGATCCTGGCGATAGACGGCGACGATTGCGTTGGCATGACCATGGCCCATCCCGAACTCGCTCTTGAGCCAG
>Ga0075012_10005707_pt1 | contig 11379 bp, 8 predicted proteins | sample All_14_2_FD_71474 | JGI IMG/M metagenome (GOLD analysis project Ga0075012, IMG submission 71474) | Freshwater microbial communities in response to fracking from Pennsylvania, USA - Allegheny Zone_MetaG_DW_15 | ecosystem: Environmental > Aquatic > Deep subsurface > Groundwater > Drilled...
TCGCCAGGCCATCGCTATTGAAGAGCGGGTTGTCGTAAGACAACTCGGGTGCGCGCAATACGCGCCTCGTGCCAGGATTATATTGCCAGGCTTGGCGCGGCAATTCTTTCGCGTTGATCGTGTCATGGACCAGGATGACCGAACCGGCGAGACGGGCCGGAGAAGTCGTAATGTTCAAATAGGAAATGGCGATATTCTTGAGTTGACTGACGTCAGTGACATCGCCGATCGCATTGATGCCGGGGCCGGAGTAATGAAGGATCGCTTCGTCCTGCGTCTTGATGGAAGTGAAGCTTCCGTCTCGGTTGACCGCGGCGGTGTTGAAATAGCGCCGAATCTTGAAACCGCGATAGCGAAGGCGATGGTTCCAGACGACCTCGACACCAGATTTGGGAATAGGAAACGGATTGCCGACAATCGCGCCGTTGAGACCGTTTTCATCTTCGGTCATGGTCGCGGAAACCGCATTGAGCCTGCCTGCCTCGTAGACCCGCTCGGGCAGCGAACAGGATCGCCGAGTCTGGTAGACGTTGAGCTTATACCCAGGATAGGCCTTCAGCATGGCGAACTGGCCGTCGGGAATCTTGCCCTTATACTGGTCGGCATTGGCGTCGGTGATGGCGAATTTGAGAGGGTCCGCCGAATACGGACTGATGTGGTGCATGCCGGGCGTATAGCCGGCCGGCGGTGTCGTAATCCCACCCGTCCATGCCGGAATTGAGCCATCGGCGTTGCCCGCCTTGATCGCACCGACCGGCGTGAGATCCTTGCCGAGACGGTCCGCCTCCGACTGGCTTACCTTCGCAAAGGCCGACCCGGAAAGTGCAACCATCGCGCCGAAAGCGACGGCCAGAGTCTTGACGTTCATTATTCCTCCCGCTCACCATTTTGCATCTTACTGGCGATTTTTTTCAGCCTAGCACATCGACTGACACCCCCCCCCCTACCCGGTCGGGGAGGGGTGCTCATCCCGCTCCGGCGGTTCGGCCAGAGAACAAAGGTTGCCAAACAATTCCTGGAGCGCCAACCGCCGATCAACAGGCTCCGAATAGCCAAGGGCAGGCAAGTTTCGGGACCAGAAATCGAGGGTGGGGCGTCGGCCGTTACTTCCTTTCCGCCAGCCTCACCATCAGCGTGTCGTAACCCCGGATAAAGTTCGACTGCACCATGGTCGGCTCGCCCAGGGTTTCGATCCGCTCGAAGCGGGTCAGCAATTCCTCCCACAGGATGCGCAACTGCAGTTCCGCCAAGCGGTTGCCCATGCAGCGGTGGACGCCGAAACCGAAGGACATATGGTTGCGGGCGTTGGCCCGGTCGATAATGAAATCGTCGGGGCGCTCGAACACGCTTTCATCGCGGTTGCCGGAGGCATACCACATAACCACCTTGTCGCCCTTCCGGATGAACTGGCCGTTCAGCATGGTGTCCTTCTTGGCGACGCGCCGCATATAGGCGAGCGGGGTCTGCCAGCGGATGATTTCCGACACCATGTTGGGGATGAGGCCGGGGTCCGCCTTCAGTTTCTCGAACTGGTCCGGGAAGCGGTTCATGGCCAGCACGCCGGCCGACATCGAATTGCGTGTGGTGTCATTGCCTCCGACGATCAGCAGGGCAAGGTTGCCGATAAATTCCATCGGCCGCTTGATCAGGTCCCTGGTGCTCTCGTGGCATTGCATCTGGGTAATCAGGTCGAAGCCGGGTGCTTCCCCGGCGGCCGACCGCGCCGCCTTGTCGTGCCAGAGCGCCTTGAAATGGCGGGCCATGTCGATGGCGCCATTCATCAGTTCGTCGAGATCGAGCGGTCCGCCCGTGGTCTCGGCGCTGCCCGCCAACAGATCCGACCAATAGACCAGCTTTCGTCGCTGTTCGTAGGGAAAATCGAGAAGGGTCGCCAGCATTCGCGAGGTCAGCTCGATCGAGACATGGTCCACCCAGTTGAAAGCCTTGCCGACCGGCAGATTGTCCAGCACGTCCTGCACGCGCTGGCGGATCAGGCCCTCCATCTCCTTCAAGTTCTTGGGGGCCACTACCCCCTGCACGGCCTGGCGCTGGTGATCATGCCTTGGCGGGTCCATGGCGATGAACATCTCAAGGTTCATGCCCTTCGGCGGTTCCCCCAGGACGATGAAGGGTTCGGCCGAGAACAGGTCGTGGCTCTTGTCGACATGGAGAATGTCCTCATAGCGCGTCACCGACCAAAAGGGGCCGAAGGCGCTGTTCGGCTGGTAATGGACCGGCGCCTCCTCGCGCAGGCGCTTGAAGTAGGATTGCCAGCGGCCCTGGCGGAACAGGAAGGGGCTGCTCAGGTCTATCTGCTCCAAGGGCAGGTCGGCGACATCGGGCAAGGGGCGCTCGGCGAAGGTGGGCGGCCGGGCATCGGCGAAAGCCATGCGCCTCAGTTTCTCATAGAGATGTACGCTGCGGAATTGCAAGCTCATGGGGATGACGGACTGCGCCGTGGTGATCGCCCTGTCGAGAACCGTCGCCTGAGCAGTGGCGATCACTTTGTCGAGAATGGTCATGGCTTGGCCTGTCGTAGGGGGAAGTCCGGGATCACATCTGGAATTCGGGCAGGCGAACGGTCATGCCGTCCATCGCCGCCGACAGTTTAATCTGGCAGGCAAGGCGCGAGGCCGGCTGGCGTTCCGGCGACATGCTCAGCATCCGTGCCTCCTCGTCGCCCTGCGGGCCGAGGGCCGGGAGCCATTGGTCGTCCACGATCACATGACAGGTGCCGCAGGCACAGGCGCCGCTGCAATCGCCACCGATGCCGGGTACCCAATGGGCCGTCGCCACCTGCATGAGGGACTGGCCTTCGATCAGCCTAGCTTCATGCACCGTGCCGTCATGCTCGACGAAAATGATCTTGCCCATGCCCTGACTCCCCATTGTTCAACCAATGTTGGCTGTAGATATTGCTTGCATTGCCGCTCATCTTGTGCGCAGCCTGATCGCTCGGCTATGTTGATCTGGGTCAGTTTTTTGTGAGAACAGATCAAATGCGTTTCCTCATCCAGCGCCGGGAGCCGGGCCTGCCGATGCATGTCCTCTTGCAGCTGCTTGAGTCCGGAGTTCTGGGCGAGGGGGAACAGGCGCGGTTCCGAGCCATCCTAGCGCGGGAGGGGATCGAACTCCCGGCGATCGAGGTCCCCGGGGCGCAGGCGCCCATGCGCTGGTTCCGGGAAGCCTGCCCCGACCTCGATGCCGACAAGGCATCCTGCATCGGCTATTTCGCCGGCAAGAAAGTGCGCCTCACCTCGAGCAGTCTGCTGAGCCTGCCCCTGGTCAGCGCCAGCTCGGTCAGTGAAGCGCTGCATCTGCTGAAATTCCTGCCGCTGATCTCGAATGTCATCAGCGCGACTTTCCTCGAGCGTGAGGAAGCCGTGCTGATCATGCTGACCATCGATTCCGGCGATCCGGTTCTCGACCGCCTGCCCCTGTTCTATTGCGCCGCCGCCTTCATCCGCCTGCTGAGGATTCTGTCAAGCGAGGCGCTGGAACTGACGTTTCACATCGCCTGGCCCATGCCTGAGGGGTTGGCGGATCATCCCGACAGTCTTGCCGTCGGACTGCGCTTCGATGCGCCCATGCATTACATTGCGGTGCCGCGCGAGACGCTGGAAACGGTCTGCCGCTTCGCCGACCCAATTGCCTACAACAGCGCAGTGGCCAGCCTGACGGCCCTGCAGTCGAGCAAAAGCATGCCCGACGAGATCGCCGCCCGGGTGCGCTGGCGGCTGGAGGCACGGCCGGGCCTGATCCGCATCGACGAGGTGGCGAAAGCCATGAATCTCTCGGTCAGCACACTGAAGCGGCGGCTGGCGGATGCGGGCACCACGTTCAGCGCTCTTCTCGACGAGACGTCGAGGGACCGGGCGAAACTCATGCTTGCCGACGCGACGATAACACTGGACGCCATCGCGCTGACCCTTGGCTACAGCGATCTGGCCAATTTCTCGCACGCATTCAAGCGCTGGACAGGAACATCGCCGGGCGTGTTCCGGCGCCTGGCCGTCAGCGAGGGGGGAAAGACATGACTCGCTGAAGGGCCGATCGCGCAACATCACAGGACCGTCGCCGAGACCGAACACCGGCGAGCGGTCGCTTCTTGCAGTTCATCAGCATCGCTGCTGCTTCCAACAGCCCGGGGCGGCTCCCCCTTCGGTCACTGATGCCCCCACTTCCGTTCCCAAGAGGCAATGCCTCACCCCGCTGTCGCGGTCACCGGGAGCTTATAGTCCTTGAATTGCTCGCGCAGCCGGGTCTTCAGCAGCTTGCCGGTCGCGGTGTGGGGCAGTTCGTCGACGAAGACGACATCGTCCGGCATCCACCATTTGGCGATTTTGCCGACCAGAAAGGCAAGCAGTTCACCCTTGGCGACATCTTTGCCGGGCTTGCGCACGACGATCAGCAACGGGCGCTCGTCCCACTTCGGATGGAAGACGCCGATCACCGCCGCCTCGGCGATCGCGGGATGGCCGACCGCGGCGTTTTCGAGGTCGATCGAGGAGATCCATTCGCCGCCCGACTTGATCACGTCCTTGGCCCGATCGGTGATCTGCATGAAGCCCTCGGGATCGATGGTGGCGACGTCGCCGGTATCGAAGTAGCCGTCCCCGTCGAGGATATTACCGCCGTCCCCCTTGAGGTAGGCGCCGGCGATCCAGGGGCCGCGCACCTTCAGGTGGCCGAAGGCCTTGCCGTCGCGCGGTAGCTCGTTGCCGTCGTCGTCGGTAATTTTCATCTCGACACAGAAGACGGCGCGGCCCTGCTTGCACTGGATGTCCAGGCGCTTGTCGAGCGGCAGCTTCTCCATTCCCGCCTTCAGCGCACCGAGCGTGCCGAGCGGGCTCATCTCGGTCATGCCCCAGGCGTGGCAGACGGTGACGCCATATTTGGTCTCGAAGGTCTCGATCATCGAGCGTGGCGCGGCAGAACCACCAATGACGACGCGCTTCAATGTGGAGAGCCTGCGGTTCTCGTCCTTCTCGAGGTGCTGGAGCAGCATGAGCCAGACGGTCGGCACCGCCGCCGTCATGGTGACGCCTTCGGTCTCCAGCAGCTCATAGATGCTGGCACCGTCCATTGCAGCGCCCGGCAGGACGATCTTGGCGCCGGCCATGGGCGCGCCATAGGGGATCGACCAGGCGTTGGCATGGAACATGGGCACGACCGGCAGCACCACGTCGGCCGAGCGCATACCCAGCGCATCGGCATTGTTGGCGACCATCGAATGCAGCGCGGTCGAACGGTGCGAATAGAGCACACCTTTGGGATTGCCCGTGGTGCCCGAGGTGTAGCAGAGCGAGGACGCGGTGTTCTCGTCGAACTCCGGCCATTCGAAGTCGGCCGAGGCGGCCTCGACCAGATCCTCGTAGCAGAGGGCGTTGGGGATCGTGGTCGTGGGCATATGCGCCCGGTCGGTCATGATTACGAAATGCCGGATCGAGGGCAGCTTGTCGGCCAGCTTCTCGATCAGCGGCACGAAGGTGAGGTCGACGAACAGGGCCTTGTCGCCGGCGTGATTGACGATATAGGCGATCTGCTCGGGAAACAGGCGCGGGTTGATCGTGTGGCAGACCATCCCCGAGCCAGAGACGCCATACCAGAGTTCCAGGTGGCGGTAGGTGTTCCAGGCGAGCGTGCCCACCGTATCGCCCAAGCCGAGCCCGAAGCTCTTCAGCACGTTGGCGACCTGGCGCGATCGGCGCTCGCAATCGGCATAAGTGTAGCGGTGGATCTGCCCCTCGACCGTCCGCGTCACAATTTGCCGTTCTCCATGATTCCTGGCGGCGAATGTCAGAAATGAAGAAATGAGAAGCTGTCGATCCTGCATAAGCCCGCGCATATGATTCCCCTCAGGTGATTATTGGCTGGTTTCTTGCCCCGACAATATATGGAAAGACGAATGTTCGGAGGCGAGCCAGGACGGATGTTGACGTTGATTCAAAAAAGAGCCCCAGGATGCCATCGCAACACGAAGGCATCCCGGGGCAAGTGGCGTACCGGCTGTGGAGGATAAGGGCCGCCGGATACGCAAATCCTTAATTCCCGAAAATCTCTCCAGGTAGCCGCCACCCGGGCGGCGCCATCAAGAGAACGCACGCTCCCATCGGCGCCTCAGCAATGCTTGCCGTGATAGCCGCGCAGGGGACCTGCCGCACCGGCGTCACTTCCACCGCATTTTCTCCGTCTCCCTGTTAGTGCTGGGCAACGGGGACCCGCACAGTCAGGCCGTTCAGGCTTTCATTGATCGTGACTTGGCACGCCAGCCTCGAGTTGTCTTCGACCGCATTGGCAAACTGAAGTAGAGACTTTTCCGCTTCCTGCTGCGGCGGCAGACGATCAATCCAGACCGGCTCCACATACACATGGCATGTCGCACAAGCGCAACTGCCGCCGCAGTCGGCATCGATCCCGGGCACCGAATTGTGAACGGCTGCCTGCATCAGTGTTTGCCCTTCGGCGACCTGCACCTTCGTGGCGTGGCCATCGGGCGAAATGAAAGTGACATCGAACATGATTTATCTCCTCGCTATCAGGCCAACTTCTGGCGCTCCAACCCGGCGATGACTCGCCGAAGGTAACAGGAGCTGATGGCCTCCTTGTTATTGTTCCGCGGGCGCCGACGCCGATCCGTCGGCGCCCGAAAATAGACGAACCAGATCACGCCGCGATGCGGACAGGCAGCGATTCGTACCCCTGCACGAAGGGAGAGAGGACCCGCTTGGGCTCGCCCACGACCTGGATCTGACCCGCCTTCGGCCAGCGTTTCAAAGCCTCTTCCCATACGATGCGAAGCTGCAATTCCGCCAGCCTGTTGCCCACGCAGCGGTGGATGCCAAAGCCGAACGACAGGTGATGACGAGGCTGTGCCCGATCAATGAGATAGGAATTGGCGTTCTCGATCTCGTCCTCGTCGCGATTGCCCGACGCGTACCACATGACGACCTTGTCCCCCTTGCGGATCAATTTGCCGCCGAGTTCGGTGTCCTCCAGGGCAGTCCTCCTCATGTGGGACAGGGGCGTTTGCCACCGGATGGTTTCGGAAACCATCGACGGAATCAGCGACGGATTCGCACAGAGCTTTTCATATTCCGCCATGTGCGTATTGAGCGCCAGCACGCTACCGCTCATGGTATTTCTGGTCGTGTCATTGCCGCCGACGATCAAGAGCAGGACATTGCCCATGAATTCCTCGGGCGCCATGTTTCGCGTCGCATCCGAATGGGCGAGGAGCGAAATCAGGTCGTTTCCTGGTTCGGCATTCACCCGCTCATTCCACAGACGGGTCATATAGGCGGCACATTCCCCCAGAATGGCCATGCGCTGCTCTTCCGTATCGACGAGGCCGGTGCCGCGCAGCGCCGTGGTCACATCCGACCAATATGTGAGCTTGGCACGGTCTTCCCAGGGAAAGTCGAATAGCGTCGCCAGCATCTGCGTCGTCAGATTCTTGGAAACCAGCTCGACCCAATTGAAAGTTTCATTCACCGGCAGCTCGGCCAAGGCCCGGGCCGTTCTCTGCCGGATCAACCCTTCCAATTTCGCCAGATTTTCGGGGGCAACCACGGGGCTGACCGCCTTGCGCTGAACGTCATGCTTCGGCGGGTCCATCGCGATGAACATCGGCAAGACCACGGCGGAATTGGATTCGCCGTCGATGATGGTGATGCCGCCGTAACTATGGTCGGACGAGTAGACCTTGGGATTCGTCTCGACCTGGACGATATCCTTGAACTTCGTCACGGACCAATATGGCCCGAACATGCTCGTCTTGCAGAAGTGAACAGGGTCCTCCTTCCGCAGCCGAGAGAACAGTTTTTCAGCCACATTGTCCCGGAACAATTCGGGATTCGACACATCGATATCTTCGAGCGGAATCTTCTCGAAAACATCCGGGCCGCTGTGCGCCCAATTTATTGCTTCGTTCACGTTCCTGCCTCCCGTATTGCGGAATGTTTCTGGGCGAAGACCTCCGACACCATGCAGGCTCTTCGATATCCGCACGCTCTCAATTATCGCGCAATCAAAAGCATTCTCCCCTCCCCGTTCGGGTAGGCCCTGTCCTCCAGCCGATAGCCTAACGATAAGGGGAAGCCTTCGGCGGCCGCCAAGCCGCCAAAGCTCTGCGTTGGCCGATGCCATACGGTCGCCGCGCGGATTGAATTGCACCGGGAGGAAAAGCAAAAAATGGCGGATTTCGACTACATCATCGTAGGTGGCGGCAGCGCCGGCTGCGTGCTGGCAAATAGATTGTCGGCAGATCCGAAAAACAAGGTCCTGTTGCTGGAAGCCGGCGGGAAGGATAAAAGCCCACTTATTCACATGCCTGCTGGTGTAATAAAACTATTAGGCGGCACCAAGGCAAATTGGTACTACCATACCGAACGGCAGGAGCATCTCGACGGGCGGTCTCTGTTTTGGCCGCGCGGTAAGGTTCTAGGCGGCTCATCGTCGATCAATGGCATGATTTACATTCGCGGACATGGCCGTGACTACGATCAATGGCGCCAGCTTGGCCTGACGGGCTGGGGCTACTCCGACGTTCTGCCATACTTCAAGCGAAGCGAAGGCAATGAAGGCGCGATCGATGCCTTCCATGGCGGTAAGGGCCCGCTCATCGTCAGCCATGCCGAGCGGACGAACCCTCTCTTCGAGGCATTTGTCGAGGCCGGCGTCCAGGCTGGTCACAAGCAGACGGACGATTTCAACGGCCGTCAGCAAGAGGGTTTCGGCCCCTACCAGTTGACCATTCGGGACGGTCGGCGTTGCAGCGCAGCGGTAGCCTATCTTCGGCCGGCCCTGGGTCGCCCCAACCTCGCGGTGATCGTGGAGGCGCTGGCGACGCGAGTCATCATGGAGGGGCGCAAGGCGATCGGTGTCGAATATTTGCAGGGTGGCCGGCGGCACACCATGAAGGCCGCTCGTGAAGTTATCCTCGCGGGCGGCGCCGTCAACTCGCCACAGCTTCTGATGCTGTCGGGGATCGGCCCGGCGGCCGAGTTGAAGAGGCACGGCATTGATGTATTGATCGATCTTCCTGGTGTCGGTAAAAACCTCCAAGATCATCTCGATGCCACGGTGATCAATCGCTGCCTGTTGCCGATTACGCTGCATAGCCAATCCAAGCCGGTAGCCCAGACTCTCACCGGCATGCAATATCTGTTGTTCAAGAAGGGCCTCGCTCGATCGAACGGACTGGAATCGGGAGCCTTCATCAAAACCAGGCCGGGGCTGGAAATTCCAGATGTCCAGCTTCACTTCTTGGCAGCGGTGATGCAGGACCATGGGCGCGAGAAGTCGCCCGGCCATGGCTTCACCGTGCATCTCTGCCAGCTCCGGCCCGAGAGCCGCGGCTACATTGGCTTGCGTTCGGCAGACCCTACCGATCATGCCATCATTCAACCGAACTACTTCGAGAGCGAAGTCGATCGCCGGACCATGCGGGACGCTGTGCGTATCGTGCGTGACGTACTCAAGCAACGAGCGATGCAGCCCTATCTGGGCGTTGAATTGGAACCCGGTGAGGCGGTACGCAGTGACGGGGAGCTGGACAGCTGGCTGCGCGCCCATGCGGAGACCATTTACCATCCAGTCGGTTCCGCTCGAATGGGTACGGACTCCATGGCCGTGGTTGACGAACGCTGCCGAGTCCATGGCGTGGCCAACCTCCGTGTCGTTGATGCGTCCGTCATGCCGACATTGGTCGGGGGCAACACCAATGCCCCCACCATTATGATCGCAGAAAAGATCTCGGACGACGTTCTGGGCAAAGCGCCACTCCCTTCCGAGGCCATTCGCATCGCTGAAGACGAAGACGACAGTACTCGTCAGTCGTTCGCGCGATAGTGGGCGATCAGGGCTCCTATTTTCGACCCTCCCGAAAATGAAGTTTCCTGACCTGATCCCGATGGCGGGCAAGCAGCGCCATCGGGATCCTACAGCAAGATCAGCGGAGGCCCCGCCTTAGGAAGGGTCGGGGCCTCCGGTCACCTGCCGGATTTTCCCGGATCGCGCCCGCGGGCCGGCGGCGGGACATCGGCGGGGACGGCACGCCGGCGGAATTCGCCCGGGCTCTGCCCGGTCCAGCGGCGGAAGGCACGGCCGAAGCTCGACTCGTCGCCGTAGCCGGCGAGGCGGGCGACCCGCTTCAGCGGAATGTCGCCCCGGCGCAGCAATTCTTCAGCCCTGAGCCGCCGGGCCTTGGCCTTGAGGTCGAGGAGCGAGGTGCCCTCCTCCTGGAGATGGCGTTGCAGGCTGCGCGGCGACAGGGCGAGCTGGCCGGCGATCGCTTCGGCACTGGGCGAGACGGCCCCGCTAGCCGCGATCACGCTGCTGATCCGCTGCGACAGCAGGCGGTCGCGCCGATATTGCCGTGCCATCAGGAAAATCGGCTTGTGCAGCAGCCGGCGCAGCACCGCGTCGTCGCGCACCACGGGAAGCTCGAGATAGGCGGCATCGAAGCGAAGCTCGGCCGCGGGCGCATCGAAGGCGATCTCGCCCCCGAACATCAGGTCATAGGCTTCGGCATGGGCCGGTCGTGGACAGGGGAAGCGCGCGGCATTCAGCGCGATCCGGGAATCCGCCAGCCAGCAGGCGACGCCGTGCAGGTTGCGCAACAGGCCAGCCAGGCAGAATTCCCTAAGCGCGCCGAGGTCGACCGCTTCATGTGCCCGGACCACCGCTTCCGCCCCCTCGACCCGAAGCTCCAGGGCGACGTCTTCAGTCAAAAGCCCGTGATGCCGGCACCAGCGCCGGATCGCCACATCGAGCCCCGGCGACGGCAGCGAGGCGCGCAGCAGCATGCCGTAGCTGCCCCAGGGCAGGCGGCGCGAGAACCAGCCCAGCGCCTCGTCGTCGAGCTCGCGCATGGCATGGCTCGACAGTGCTTCGAAGGGTTCGATGGCGACCCGCCCGTCCGGCGCCGCCAGGACCTCCGGCGGAATGCCAGCCTGGCGCAGCGCCGGCCCCGGGTCCATGCTCCGGCGCTCGTAGACGGAAACGATGGCACGGACGAAGGCGGCGGGCGTTCGGGGGATCGAGGTTATCTTGGGCATGGGCCACCTGTCGTGGCGCATTCTGCACAGGAATTGGCGGGGACGGCAATCGGCGCCACGCTAGTTTTCAGACAGGTTGGGCTCTCCGGGGTAACCAACCACAAATGAGGAGAGGAAGTCCTGCCGACCCGCCCGCTTCCGGCCACTATGGTGGCTGCGTCGTCGGACAGGACAAAAACCGCCCACGCCCGGACGGGTTGGTGCGGACGGTGGGCCGCGACGGGCGGCGCTGTCCACCGTGCAATCCGGCACCAGAACTGTCGGCGCAAGGCGTCGGCACTGCGCATTCGGGAGGAAACAATGTTCGACGCCGTCATGA
>Ga0075012_10005708_pt1 | contig 11378 bp, 8 predicted proteins | sample All_14_2_FD_71474 | JGI IMG/M metagenome (GOLD analysis project Ga0075012, IMG submission 71474) | Freshwater microbial communities in response to fracking from Pennsylvania, USA - Allegheny Zone_MetaG_DW_15 | ecosystem: Environmental > Aquatic > Deep subsurface > Groundwater > Drilled...
GCCTTGCAGGCGCTTGCCGCGCGCCTCGGTGTCGCGGAGCGCGTGCGGCTGCTTGGCGCCCGTCCGCACCACGATCTCGCCGAACTCTACGGTGTGGCCGACGTCCTGGTGCTCGCCTCGACGCGCGAGGGCTGGGCGAATGTCATGCTCGAAGCCATGGCTTGCGGCACGCCGGTCGTGGCCGGGCCGGCCTGGGGCAGTCGGGAGGCCATTTCGACGCCCGCGGCGGGCGAGGTGCTTGCGGAGGTCACGCCCCCCGCGATCGCTGCCGCGGTTGCCGGCCTGCTCGCACGGTCGTTGTGCCGCGCGGCGACGCGCGCCCATGCCGAGGGCTTCAGCTGGGATGCGACAACCGAGGGTCAGCGCGACCTCTTTCGCGGGATCCTGGCAGCGCGAGGGAGGCCGGCATGACCACATCAGCCCTCTGGCTCGTGACGGGCGGCTGCGGCTTCATCGGCTCGCATCTGTGCGATGCGCTGGTCGGGGCCGGTCAAAGGGTGCGGGTGCTGGATGATCTTTCGACCGGCCGGCCCGAAAATCTTGCGCCTGGCGCGACCCTGCATGTCGGCGATGTGGGCGATCCGGCACTGCTAGCCGCCGCGATGGAGGGCGTCGCCGGCTGCTTCCACCTGGCGGCCATCGCCTCTGTCGAGCGCGGCACGCGGGAATGGCGGGAGGCGCATCGGGTCAATCTGTCCGCCTTCGTCGCCGTGCTGGATGCGGCGCGCGCCGCCGGGCGTGTACCGGTCGTCTATGCATCCTCCGCCGCGGTCTATGGCAGCAATTCGGACATCCCCCTTGCGGAGACGGCCCTCACGCAGCCGCTCTCGGCCTATGGCGCCGACAAGCTCGGCTGCGAGCTGCATGCGAGGGTGGCCGGTATCGTGCATGGCGTCCCGACGCTCGGCTTGCGCTTCTTCAATGTCTATGGGGCCCGACAGGATCCTGCCTCGCCCTATTCGGGTGTCATATCGATCTTCGCGGACAGGCTCCTCCGCGGTGAGGCGATCTCCGTGTTCGGCGACGGGCTGCAGAGCCGCGACTTCATCCATGTCTCGAGCGTTGTGGCGGCCCTGCGTGCGGCCATGACGGCGGCCAGCGCCGATGCGCCCGTCTACAATGTGTGCTCCGGGCGGGCGACCACCGTCCTCGAAATCGCCGATACGCTCGCGAAGGCCTGCGCCGGCCAGCCGAGGATCCGCCACATGCCGTCCCGTGCAGGGGAGGTGCGGCATTCCCTGGGAGATCCGCGTGCATCCCGCAGGGCTCTCGGTCTGGCGCCCAGCGTGACCTTGTCGGACGGGCTTCAGGAGGTGGTGGGCTGGATGCGCGCGGGCCGGCCGCTGCTGGCGTCGGCTAGTTCGTCAGGACCATGACAATGGCCGCCACCACTGCCCAGAGACCGGCGGACAAGGCCAGAATGACCAGTGCGGCACGGGGCCAGGACGCACGCTCTCCGGTTGAACGTTCCGACGTCTGCAGAACCGCGCCTTGGGTTCCGCCGATATTCTTCACTACCGACACGAGATGCCCCCGTCGCGAAAATCGGTCCCGGCGACTCTGCCAACCCAGCTGGTATGTTATCGTTTCGCTACCAGCGCAGGAGTGTCAAAGGCAAGCGCATTCGACAAGCATAGGTTGTCGACAGGCCGTCGGGTGTGACTTTCACGATGTTCTGACACTGCCCGGTACGGAGCGCTAGCTATGTGCGGCATCACAGGCCTCTTTCATCCGACCCGCCCCGCTGTGCCGCCGCGTGCCGCCTTGCGCGCCATGAACGAGGCCCAGCGACATCGCGGGCCGGACGGCGAGGGCATCCACGCCGAGCCGCACATCGCGCTCGGCCATCGGCGTCTCGCCATCGTCGACCTCGCCGGCGGCGCGCAGCCGATGGAGACGGAAGATGGCGGTCTCGTCGTGGTGTTCAACGGCGAGATCTACAACCATTCCGCGCTCCGGCGGGAATTGGAGGCCATGGGTCATCGGTTCCGCACCCGCTCGGACACGGAAGCGCTGCTGCATGGCTGGCGGGCATGGGGGGAGGGGCTGCTACCGCGGCTGAACGGCATGTTCGCCTTCGCCCTGTGGGACCGTGGCCGGGGAACGCTGCTGCTGGCGCGCGATCCGCTCGGCGAGAAGCCGTTGCATCACACCTGCCTGCCGGACGGGACCTTCGCCTTCGCCTCCGAGATCGGCGCGCTGCTCGCCTTGCCGGAGGTGTCGCGCCGGCTCGATCCAGCCTCGCTCGACGATTATCTCGCGCTTGGCTATGTGCCGGACCCGGCGACCATCTACGCCGACATCCGCCGCCTCCCGCCAGGGCACTTCGTGCTCCTGGGCCGGCATGAGGCGAGCCGGGCGCCGGGGGTGCCCCGCCGCTTCTGGGCGCCGCCCACCGTCTCCGCAGGCGGGTGCCCCCGGCCGGCGGACGAGTTGCGCAGCCGCCTCGATGCGGCGGTGCGCGCCCGGCTGATGTCCGACGTACCGCTCGGGGCCTTTCTCTCGGGCGGCATCGATTCAGGCGCCGTCACGGCGCTCGCGGCGCTGGGACGGAGCACACCGCTCGCGACCTTCACGATCGGCTTTCCGAGCGGCGCCGACGAACGCCCGGATGCCGCCCTCGTGGCGCGGCGCTATGGGACGGACCACACGGCGCAGGACGGACAGACGGACTACATCGAGGCCGCCCGCGACATGGCAGCCATCTTCGGCGAGCCCTTCGGCGACCATTCGGCGGTCCCCACGCTCGCCGTGTGCGGGCTCGCCCGGCAGCATGTCACGGTCGCCCTATCGGGCGATGGGGGGGATGAGGTGTTCGCCGGCTATCGGCGCTACCGCTGGCATCTTCTGGCCGAGGCCGTGCGGCGGATGCTGCCGGCTCCCGTGCGGCGCCGCGCCATCGGCGCACTCGCGCGCGCCTATCCCAAGCTCGATCGCGCGCCGGCCTGGCTGCGCGCCAAGACGACACTGACCGAGATCAGCCTGGACAGCGCGATGGGCTATTTCGGCACAGTGTGCCGGATCGCTCAGGACACGAGGCGGAGCCTGCTGACCCGCTCGACGCGCGCCGCCGTGGAAGGGCACGATCCGTCAGACCGCTTCGTCGCCCTGATGGCGGAATGCGACGCCGGCGACCCGTTGCTGCAGGCCCAGTATGTGGATCTGCAGACCTACCTGCCCGGCGACATCCTGACCAAGGTGGACCGGACCAGCATGGCCGTATCGCTGGAAGTCCGGCCTCCGCTCCTCGATCCGGACCTGGTGGCATGGGGGATGGCGCTGCCGTCGCGCTGCAGGCTGCAGGGGGCGACCGGGAAGAAGATCCTGCGCGAGGCGGCCGCTCCGCTGCTGCCGCCCGAGTTGCTCACCCGTGCCAAGCGCGGTTTCGCCGACGACATCTCCGGGCAATTTCGCCGTGGGGCCGATACCATCCGGAGCAGACTGCTCGGGCCGGTCATGCTCGATTCCGGCCTGTTCGAGCGGAGCGCCCTGCGGAAGCTGATCGACGAACACGTCTCGGGCGCCATGAACCACACCCAGGCGATCTGGCAGTTGCTCGTGATGGAGGGCTGGCTGCTTGCCGCTGGCGAGCCGACGGAGCGCGTCGGCCCCCCGCTGGAGGAAGGCGTCATGTAGCCAGCCGGTCGGCCGTCGCCGTCATCGCGACGACACTTCGCATCCACGATCGACAGAAGCATCTAAAACGAGGCGTGTCTTGATGGGCTGGGATCGCATCCGCAATCACGCTGCCAGGATTGCCTGCAACCGGGCGGCGTCGGCCATAGATCGCACCGCGCCGATCACGCCGCGCCAGGATGGGCTGGTCCTGCTCTCCATGATCGGGACGAGGGTCGTCCGACCCTACCTGGTGGCGGTCAAGTCGCTGTGGCATCAGCTTCGACGCGGACGGGTGGTGATCCTCGACGACGGGACGCTGACGCGCGCGGACAGGACGCTGCTCGCCCGCCAGCTCGGCGAGCCCATGATCATGTCCATCGCCGAAATCGATACGGGGCCCTGTCCCAGGGGCGGATGCTGGGAGCGGCTCCTCGCCATTCTCGACCTGCGTGGCGACGACTACGTGATTCAGCTCGATTCCGACACCGTCACCCTGGGCCCGGTGCCGGAGGTGGCCGAGGCCATCACCGCGAACCGCAGTTTCACCCTGGCCGGCGGCGTGGCGGAGGCCGCAGCGGGTGCCCTGCCGATCGGGACCATCGTGCCGACCTTCTATCCACGGGGCCTGGGGCACATCGTGGCCAACCGCAACGGCCATTGCCACATCCAGGCGACGACCGAGAGCATGATGGCCGAACTGCCGCTGCCGGCAGGCCGCGCCTATGCCCGTGGTTGCGCGGCCTTCGCCGGTTTCGCGCGGATGGACACGGGACGGAGCGAGGCGGAAACCCTGTGCACCGCGATGGTCGCGCGGCTTGGCGCCCAGCGCTGGGCCGAATGGGGCAGCGAGCAGGTGACCTCCAACTACGTGATCGCGAACGACCCGTCGCCGGTTGTCCTGCCCTACGGACGCTACGCGAACTACTGGGGCGAATCCTGGGGCGACGACATGCGCTTCCTGCATTTCGTGGGCACGCATCGCTACCGTCGGGGCGCATACCGGGCGGCGACGCAACAGGCCATCGCGCAGCTCTGAAGGACCTTATCCGAAGGACCGTTCCGAAGCCGGGTGCCGCATGCCCGCAACCGCGCCGAGGTTCCCCTTCGCCGTGGTTCGCGGCAACGTCTCTAGCCCCTCGGTTTCGTGGGTATCCTGGCCCGATCGGGCTCTGCCTTAGGTCGCGTCTGCCGTGGGTGCGAAAAGACCGGTGCCGGGCGGCCGCCCGGTTCCACCCGTCACCGGCGGGGGAGGGGAGCCGGACATGCGCCGACCCTGCCAGAGAAAGCGCCAGGCACCGCCCAGGAACGGACGAAGCCTTTGCCGGCCGCCGCCCGGCAGCCCGTCATCGGCCGCATCCGATGCCCTGCGGAGCAGCATGTTAAGGATGCTCCAGACGAAGTAGCGCGCGGCAAGGCCATCGCCGGCCATCATGTGCTTCATGAGCAGCGCGCCACCGGCGAAGGCGTAGCCTTGGCGCAGCGTCAGGACCTCGCCGGGTTTGCGGCGCCCGTGGTGGTGGCGCACGGCAACATCCGGGCGATAGACGACGAGGAAACCCGCGCGGCAGGCGCGATAGGCGAAGTCCATCTCCTCTCCCGCGCGCAGGAGCGCGCCGGCGCCGAAGCGTGGGTCCCAGCCCCCGATCCGCGCTGTCACGCGCCGCCGGAATGCCATGTTGCAGCCGATGACGACATGGTAGGGCACGTCGTGCGGCCCCATCGCCACGGGCGTGTCCGACGTCATGATGGACACCGGCAGGTCATCGGGATCGTGGAGATCGGCGCGGCCGCTCAGGAAATCGATCTCGGGCGCCGCGTCGAAATGGGCAAGGATCCGTTCAATCCAGTCCTCGGCGACCAGGCAGTCGTCGTCCGTGTGGGCGATGATCTCCCCGCGCGCCGCCTGGAGCCCGCAATTCCGCGCATGTCCCAGGCCGCGCTTCGGCTCATGGAGGTAGCGCAGCGACGCCGGCATTGTCGCCTGCGCGGCCTCGACCACGGCGCGGGTGTGGTCATTCGAAGCATTGTCCACCACCAGAACCTCGACCGCATCGGCCGGCATGCGCGCGCCTGCGATGCTGGCGAGCGCTTTGGCCAGCGCATCGGCCCGATTGGCCGTGCAGATGACGATGCTGAGCGTCGGCGTGACCATGCGCACTGCTCCCTCTCCACTCGAAGCGCGGTGATACGCCATCAGGACCCCGCGTGACCTTCCTGGGAGCGGCCGGTGCCGCTGGCCGGCGCAACCCTGCCGAACAGCCGCGCGAAGTCCTGCCAATGGCGAGGACGCATGGCGAGCCGTGCCAGGACCTTCCACCACAGGGTCGTCCTGAACACGTCGGGACGCAGCTCGCGGGCCAAGTGCATCAGGTGCACGGCGTCCTCGCCGTCATGACCTTCGAAGGCCCGCGCGGCGGCCCAGAGCGCCTCCTCGGCCAGGGCGGCGCGTCCGCGCGCCGCCAGCCGCTGGGCCGCCGCCAGGTGGGGTGCGCATGTGCGCCCGAAGGATTCGAAGGCGCGCAGGCGATGCCGGAAATCCGGGATCATGCGATCGACCGCATAGGCATGCCGCATGTTCGTCGCGTGCATCCGCGTGCAGGCCTGCCAGCCATCGATCACGCCGACACTGCCGACCGCGCCGAGCCTGAGCCACATCTCGAGGTCGCCGGTATGCGGCAAGGACGGATTGTAACCTCCAACGCGCCGCTGCGCCGTGGTGCGCACGATCGCCGTCGCGGTCTCGAGCGGGCAGATACCGCTGCGGCATGTCGCTGCGAGGAAGTCGGGACCGGAGACGATGCGTGCTTCACCGCTGCCGGGATCGCTCGCCAGGCGGGAGAGTTCCGCGTCCTCCGAGAAGCGGAGCGAGCGCCCATGGACGAAGGCGATGTCCGGATGGGCCTCCATGAGGCGTGTGGCCCGGCCGAACGCGCCAGGGGCGACGAGGTCGTCGGCGGACAGGAGCAGCATGTAAGGTGCTGTGACCCAGTCTATGCCCTCGTTGAAGGTGGCGATATGGCCGCGATTCACGCGATGCGCGCGGACCGAGACGCGGCCATCGTGCTCCGCGATGGCCTGTGCGGCAGCGAGGCTGTCATCCTTCGATGCGTCGTCGAGGATCAGGACACGAACATCGCACCCTTCTTGTGACAGCACGCTGTCGACGCATTGCCGCAGGTAGCGACCGTAGTTGTAGCAGGGGATAAAGACGTCAACGCGGATCACCGCCTTGCCTCCGGGCTCTCCATGGGTTGAAGCACGGCAAGCAGCCATCGCCGGAGGTCAAGCAGGCTGCGTGGAGCGCAGGCGGCCACCAGATCGAGGAGCTGCCCGGCCGTGAAGCGGTAGCGCAGGGAGCGGCGCAGAAGGCTGCGCGCGGCGCCCATCTGCCGCAGGTGCAGGGCGCCGCGCGCGTGATCGCGGTAGCTGCGCGCGATGCGCCTGCGCAGCCGTATGGGCGGAATGGCGCACAGGGCGGCGATGTCCTCGAGGCAGCGACGCTCGGCCTCTGCGAAGGCGTCAATCTGCTGGGTCAGGCTGGCCGGGGCCGGCGTATAGGCGATCAGCGGCTCGTTGCAGACGATGATGCGCCAGCCGTCATGCGCGATCCGCATCCAGAGGTGGTAGTCCTCGCAATGCCTGAAGCGCGTGTCCATCCCGCCCGCGGCCCGGTAGGCCGCGCGGCGGACCAAGGCCGAGGAGGTCGCTACGCTGTTGCGCTCCCACAGGTCATCGAAGCCGGGTGCGGGATCGAGGCGCTTCGCCTCACGCCCGAGGATGCTGCCGGCGATGATGCCGACATCGGCCTCATCCGCCTCCTGGAACTGCCGCTCGAGCTTGCCGGGCAGCCACCGGTCGTCGGCATCCAGGAAGGCGAGCCAGGTGCCACGGGCTTCGGCCGCGCCACGATTGCGCGCCGCGGCCGGGCCGGCATTCTCCTGGCGGATCACGCGCACTTCGGGATAGCCGCGGGCCACGATGGCGGCGACGTCGTCGGGTGATCCGTCATCGACGACGATGACCTCGTCCGGCCGGATGCTCTGCGCGAAGACGCTGTCGAGTGCCGTTCCGATGGTCTCGGCCGCGCGGTAGGCCGGCATCACGACCGAGACGCTGCGCTTCTGCACAGGCATTCCCCTCCTTCTTCCTCACGCATGCCTCCGGTGCCGCAGGCGAAGTCGAGCACGGCGGAGTGAGATGAAACCTTTTACGAAATAATCTGCGCAGCCGCCACAAAACAATGATATGAACCCGTATTGAGCGTCGGTATACAGAATTGATATGAAAATATCTACCGGCGGTAGCGAAATGATAGAGCTTGGTATTGTGGGATGCGATGAAATCGGTGCGGCACACGGATCGCGACAGGCGGGTCGGCATGGAATGCATTGCAGCGCGGCGTCATACCGAGGTGCGCAACTAATGCGGGTGTTGAGGGTGGCGATATTCCCTGTTGCCTCACCTGGCGCATCCGGCTGGCGGCGCGGCTGCGCGGCCGACACCCCGAGCCGCGGCCGGCATGCATGCGCAGGGCTCGGATTGACAACGGAGTGTCGTCCATGACCGGTCTGCGGCGCTCCCTCATGTTCTCCTTCCTCGACCGCTATGGCGTCTACGCGCTTGGGCTGGTCGGCACGGTCATCGCGGCGCGCCTGCTGACGCCGGCGGATTTCGGGGTCTTCGCCGTTGGCGCATCCATCGTGATGCTGATCGACGTCCTGCGCGATTTCGGTGCCGGGACCTATCTGGTCCAGGTGCAGCATCCACACCGGGACGTGGTGCGTGCCGCCTATACGGTGTCGTTGCTGATCTCGCTCGTCTGCGCGGGCCTGCTGGTTGGCGCGGCAGGGCCGGTCGCACGCTTCTACCGCGAACCGGGCCTGGAATCGGTGTTGCTGGTGCTGGCCGTGGCCCTGCTCAGCAATCCGCTCTCGACGGTCGCGACCTCGATGCTGCGCCGGGACATGGCCTTCGACGTTCTCGCGGCGATCTCCATCGCCGGTGCCGCGATGCAGCTCGTCGTGCTCAGCAGCCTTGCCTGGCTCGGTCATGGCTACATGGCCATGGCCTGGGGTGCGCTCGCCAACGGATTGACCCGCGCTGTGGCGGTGAACATCGCGCGGCCGATACCTTGGGCCTTCGTCCCGAGCTTCGCGGGCTGGCGCGCGGTGGTCGTTTTCGGGGGCTGGTCGACGGCGACGGCCATCGTCAACGTGATCTACGACGCACTTCCGCAACTGCTGATCGGGCGCATCCTCGGCGCGGCGCCGGTCGGTCTGTTCGGTCGTGCCCAGATGGTGTGCCAACTGCCGGACAAGCTGGTCGTGAGCGCCGTCCATCCGGTGGTCCTGCCAGCCATGGCCGAATATGCCCGCAACGGTGGTTCGCTGAAGAGCGCCTTCCTGCTCGGGATCCGCCACATGACCGCGGTGCAGTGGCCGGCTCTGCTTTGCCTTGCGCTGCTGGCGGATCCGATCGTCCGCCTGCTTCTGGGGCCGCAATGGGGTGCCGTGCCGAACCTCGTGCGTATCATGGCGCTCGGCATGCTGTGGCTCTTCCCAGCCTTCCTCACCTATCCGACGCTGGTCACGCTGGGGCGGATCCGGGACACGCTGATCCAGAGCCTGATCACCATACCGCCCAGCCTGTTGATCATCCTGCTTGCCTCCTTCCACGGCATCGAAGCGGTGGCGGCGACGATCTGGGTGACGGCGCCGCTCCAGGTGCTCGTCGCGCTCGCCTTCATCCGCCGCCATCTCCCGATAGCGTTGGGCGAGATCGTCGAGGCGGTGCGTCCCGGTGCGCTCATCGCACTCTGCACCGCCGCGGGGCCTGCGCTGGTCATCGTGCTCAGCAACCTGCGCCTCGACATCTCGACGCCCGCCTTCGTGGTGGCCGTGTTCCTGGCCGGCTGTGGCTGGATCCTGGGCCTGCAGGTCAGCGGCCATCCCCTGCTGGCGGAGATATTGGGGCTTCGAAGGAGATTCCTGCGATGGGCTTGATCCCCGAGGTGGCACGGCTCCTGTGCCGAACCGCATCCTGGGCGGCGTGCTAGACCATGCGCATCCTGTACAGCCATCGTATTCAGTCGCGGGACGGACAGGGTGTCCATCTCGACGCGCTGGTCGCCGCCCTGCGCGGCGTGGGTCACGAGGTGCGCGTTGTCGGCCCGGCCGCCTATGACCGGGCAACGCTCGGCGGCGAGAGCCGGCTGTTGTCGCGCCTGCGCCGCTGGCTGCCGGGCTGGGCCGCCGAAATGGCGGAGATCGCCTATGCCCTGCCGGCCTGCCTGCGCCTGCGTCGCGCTGCGCGCGATTTCGCGCCGGACGTCATCTATGAGCGCGCCAACCTGTTCCACTTCGCCGGCACCTGTACCAGCCGCCGCCTTGGCATTCCGCTGATCCTCGAGGTCAATTCCCCCCTTGCCGAGGAGCGCGCACGCTTCGGGGGGCTGCGGTTGCGGCGCATGGCCGCGGCGGCCGAGGCCCATGTCTGGCGCAGCGCAGATGTGGTGTTGCCCGTCACTGCCGTCCTTGCCGAACGCATCGCCGCCGCCGGCGTCCCCGAGGACCGCATCGTCGTGATCCCGAACGGGATTGACCTCGACGACTTCGCCACGCTGCCGGCGCGCCGCGAAGGCGACCATCTGGTGCTCGGCTTCGTCGGGTTCGTGCGGCCGTGGCACGGGCTGGACGGGGTGTTGCGAGGACTCGCCTCCTGGCAGGGCTCGCCGCGACTTTCCCTGCTCGTGGTCGGCGATGGACCTGCCAGGCCCGATCTCGAGCGTCTCGCCGCTGAACTCGGCATTGCCGACCGCGTCCGCTTCACTGGGCTCGCCGCGCGGGAGGAGGTGCCCGGGCTGGTCGGGCAATTCGACATCGCGCTGCAGCCCGCCTCGGTGCCCTATGCCTCTCCGCTGAAGGTCTTCGAGTACATGGCAGCCGGGCGTCCGATCCTGGCACCCGACCAGCCGAACATCCGCGAGGTGCTGAAGGACGGCCAGACGGCGCTGCTGTTCGATCCCGCGCGGGACGGGGCGTTGTGGGACGGGGTGCAGCGCCTGGCCGGGGATGCCGATCTGCGGGCACGGCTGGGCGCGGCGGCGCGGCAGGAGGTGTTGCGCCGCGATCTGACCTGGACCGGCAATGCACGCCGCGTCATCGCCCTCGCGGAGGCCGCCGGGAGACGCCCTGGCCGCGTGGTCGAGCAACCCGCATGAGGCGCGTCTGCCTGATCGGCGCGGGCGGCATCGCTTCCGTCCACGCCGAGGCCCTGTTGCGCCTGCGCGGCGTTTCCGTCGTCGCGCTGGTGGATCCGCGCCCCGGCGCCGCGGAGGCGTTGGCCCGCCGTGCGCCGGGGGCGGCCGCGTTCACCTCTGCCGAAGCCGCACTCGAAGCCTGCGCCTTCGAGGCGGCCCATGTGCTGACGCCGCCCGATACGCATGCCGCCATCGCGCTGCCGCTGCTCGAGGCCGGCAAGGATGTGCTCATCGAGAAGCCGATGGCCGCCTCGTCGGCCGACAGCGCGAGGCTGGAGGAGACTGCCCGTGCCAGGGGCGTCCGGCTCGGCGTGAACCAGAACTTCCTGTTCCACCCGGCCTTCGCTGCGCTACGCCGCTGCCTCGCCGCCGGGCGGCTTGGCCGGCCACGCTTCGTCGACTGTCTCTACAGCGTGCCGCTGCGCCAGTTGTCGGCCGGGCAGTTCGGGCATTGGATGTTCGCGAAGCCGGTGAACATCCTGCTCGAGCAGGCGGTCCATCC
>Ga0075012_10005712_pt1 | contig 11372 bp, 9 predicted proteins | sample All_14_2_FD_71474 | JGI IMG/M metagenome (GOLD analysis project Ga0075012, IMG submission 71474) | Freshwater microbial communities in response to fracking from Pennsylvania, USA - Allegheny Zone_MetaG_DW_15 | ecosystem: Environmental > Aquatic > Deep subsurface > Groundwater > Drilled...
CGGCGAATTTGTCAAGGACCCGTTTAGCTATGTCACGGTACCGGCTGTATCGAGAAATCTCCATGTAAAGCTTCTCAAACACTGGGAGGAGGCCAGGAGTATTTCCGAGAACTCTCCGTACAATATAATAGAAGGGGACGGTCCCTGCGGGATCGTCTGTAATGGTGTCAGTTACAATTATGTTTCGGATGCCGTGAAGGATCTCCAGTGCGAGAATAAAGTCAAAATCCTGAGAATCGGGTTTTCCAACCCTATGCCTGAATCAGTTGTAAAAAACTTCCTCAAAGGGTGTGAAAAGGTGTTGGTCGTGGAGGAAGGAGAGCCCTACATGGAGGAGACGATCAAGGCGTTTGCTCAGGAGGAAGGATTGACCATTACCATAAAGGGTAAAGGCCAATCATTCTTCTCCAGATTATACGAATATAATCCGGGCCTGGTAAGGAAAGTCCTTGCCGATTATTTGCACGTTGCCTATGAACCGCCTGCCATTCCTGATATGTCCGATGTACCGGAAATTCCGCAGCGCCCACCCAACCTGTGTGCCGGTTGCTCTCATCGGGCGACTTTCTATATCGCCAAGCAGGCTGCCGCGGGAATGGAGACCATTATTCCGACCGATATCGGCTGCTACACCCTTGGGTTGCTTCCTCCCATTTCGATGGCCGACTTTGTCATCTGCATGGGGTCATCGGTAACTACCTCATGTGGTTTTTCGAAGGCAACCAATAAAAAAGTCATATCCTTTATCGGGGATTCGACCTTTTTTCATAGCGGCATAACCGGTTTGATCAATGCGGTTTTCAACAACCACAATTTCACCCTCTTTATTCTGGATAACGGAACGACAGCCATGACAGGCCATCAACCCAACCCGGGAGTGGACATGACCCTGCACAATCAATCGGGTTACGGTCGCATCGCCATCGAGGATGTCGTACGGGCTGTTGGGGTTAAAGAAGTGACCGTTATCCAGCCGTTCAAGGTGAAAAAGAGCATCGAAGCGGTCAAAAAGGCATTTGAATTCCAGGGGGTATCGGTCGTCATCTCCAAGGAAATGTGTACGTTGTACGCCAAGAGTTTGAAACTTCTGAAGGGCAAACGATATCGGGTAAGCGACAAGTGTAAGAATCATCGTGATTGTATCAATCTGTTGGGATGTCCGGCCTTTTTCCTGAGTGAAGGAAGGGTTCAGATCAATCCTGCGCAGTGTACAGGCTGCGCGGTGTGCGTACAGGTTTGCCCTGAAAATGCAATCCTGCCTATAAAAGAATAAACAGCCGGAGACGAGATGAACACAACACGAGTAATCTTAGTAGCTGTGGGGGGACAAGGAAATCTTCTGGCAGCGAGTGTATTGGGCGAAGCCGCACTCCTTTCACAGATTCCCGTTCGGATGAGCGAAATACACGGTATGGCCCAGCGTGGAGGAGTTGTGGAATCGGCAATGGTGTTTGGAGATGCCAAAAGCCCTGTCATTTCGGATGGAGAAGCTGACGTTTTAGTCGGCTTTGAGCCCTCGGAGACGCTCCGAGCATTGAACAAATGCAACAACAATAGCGTGGTCATCACCAACCTCGAACCGTTGCCGCCGTTCACCGTTGCGATCGGTAAAGGCGTGTATCCCGACTTGAACGAGTTGCAGAACTTGCTTCGCGCCAAGACTGCCAAGCTGATTGCCATCGATGCGGTCAGACTGGCGCGGGAAGCCGGAAACGAGCTCGCAGTAAACATGGTTTTGTTGGGAGCCCTGATTCAGACCGGAAAACTTCCCGTCAAGGCGGAAACCGTCAAGGAAGTGATTCGAAGCAAGACCAAACAGGCATTTGTCGATTCCAACATCAAGGCTTTTGAATCGGGTCTTTTTGCAGCACAGCAGGAAAAGATATGACCATTATCCGGTAGATTATTTGAAAGCGCCTTCAAAGGAGCTGATCGGCAAACAGTTTCCGAAGAAAAAGGCAAAAGCTGGACAGCTGTCAAAGCTGACCAGAGCGTGAAGATCATCAACAAGACGAAGGTCTCTGTTGGATTTCTTACAAAGAGATGAACATGAGACCTTTTAAAAAGGAGGTCGTAATGAAGCTGAAACAGATCGTTTTGTCCATAGAGAATGCGCCTGAGAGATTATACGAGGTGACCAATGCTCTGGGTGAGGCGGGGATCAACTTGAGAGCGCTCAATTTGGTGGATACCGGAGAGTTTGGGCAACTTCGACTGCTGGTCTCGGATGTCGCCACTGCGCGACGTCTCCTCATGGAGATGCAGATGCCGGCATTCATTACGGAGGTGGTTGCAGCGGAAATTTCAGATACTCCCAAGAGCCTCGCCAATCTGCTGAAGTTGCTGAAGAACACGGGTGTCTACCCCCAAAACATGTATGCGTTTCATGGATCATCACCTGGAAAAGTCGTCATGATTTTCCGGTTCAGTGACAATGATAAGGCGATTGAGCTTTTGCAGGGACAAGGCGTGACGCTTCTTGATGCTAAGGCTTTTGGAATATTGGAAAGTGGCAAATAAATACTGAAAGACGATAGCAACGATAATCAGATAAAGAAGGGAGAAGGTAATGACAAATAAAAATCCTGACTTTAGGCCAAAAAGGTTTGCGATCATCGGAGCCGGGCCTGTGGGATGCATAGTGGGCGCATTCCTCTCAAGAGGCGGCTATGACGTAACCATCTGTGATGTTGTCCCCGAGTTGGTTGATCCTGCGGCAACGACAGGTATTACCATTGAAGGTGCGGAACAGGTATTTCAAAAGGTTGCCCGTACCTGTCACTCCGTAGACGAATTGGCGCAATACAATCCTGACGTGATTTTCATCACCGTGAAAGCGAATGCACTGCCTCTGATCGTTTCGGCCATCGAAGAATTTTACAAAGAGGGCACGTATATTATCAGTTGGCAGAATGGAATCGATACGGAACTCGAGGTTTCAAAAGTACTTGGCACCAAACCGGTAATGCGAGGCGTGGTCAACTGGGGATGCGGCCTGAAAGGGCCCTGCCATGTTGTCATGCCGTTTCATCACCCACCCCATTATTTGCAGGAGCTTGCGGCTGATTCCTCTGGTGCGGCAGTGACAATCGCCAGGATATTGACCGAATGTGGACTACCGACTGAACACACGGATCGAATCGTACCCATGGTCTGGCAGAAGTCTGTGATGAACGCCTGCATGAATTCCGTATGCGCCGTAACCGGCCTGACCATGGCGCAAGCCACAACCGATCCGATCATCTTCAGACTTGTAGACGCGCTGATGAAGGAATGTATTCAAGTCGCCCGGGGCAATGATATTCTTTTAGGTTGGGACTATTACCCGAAAGCAGTTGAATACTTGAAAACGGCGGGAAATCATAAGCCGTCAATGCTGATGGATATAGAGAACAAGCGTCGCACCGAGATAGACTTTATGAACGGTAAGTTTATTGAATACGGAATCCGGGCCGGTATAGAAACACCATATAACAACACACTTCAATCTCTGGTTAAAGGGCTGGAATCCACCATGAGGAGCCGATAAACAATAAAATATTGCCCTTAAAAAACGGGATTCGGAACGCTTGAGATCGTCGGGTGACTTCAACCGGGTTGTACAAGTCCAAAGCCAGAAAATGTTAAAGAAGAGCTGAGTATTCATGAATCATTGTTATGTCGGCGTTGATATCGGTGCCTCCAGAACGAAAGTAGCGGTTCTTGATCTGAAAAAGAACCTTATTGGATTTAACGTCAGGAGATCCGGTATTGATTTTTCAAAAACGGCGGAAGGATGCCTAAACGCTTCCCTTGAGATGGCAGGTCGCACCGTAGCGGATACCGTCGGTGTCGTATCAACCGGATATGGTCGAAAAAATGTCCGTTTTGCCCGAGAAACCAAGAGCGAAATAGCCTGCCACGGCAAGGGGTCCTATCTCTATTTCCCGATGGCCATTACGATCATCGATATTGGGGGACAGGATAACAAGATTATCAAGCTGGATGAGACAGGACGACGAACCGGGTTCAAGATGAATCGTAAGTGTGCGGCTGGAACCGGTGGCTTCCTGGAGGAAATGGCCTATCGCCTGGATGTGCCGTTGCATGAAATGAATTCCTTGGCCAGTCGGTCAACGAACATGGTGAAACTGGGCAGCTTTTGTACGGTTTTCTCTGCCACTGAGGTCCTGGAGAATATTCGGAGTGGGAAAAAACTCGAGGATATCGTCAAAGGCGTTTTCTTTTCGATGATCCAGAGAGTTCTGGAGATGGATTATCTGACTGAAAATGTCGTTATGACCGGAGGAGTGGTGGAAAACAACCCTTATATCGTAACGATGACCGAAGAATTGATCGGCCGAAAAATCCTGGTCTCCCAACACCCTCAATTGGCCGGTGCGATCGGGGCTGCACTGTATGCCATGGATTTATTTCCCATAAAATCAGAATAGCTTGAGAAAGGGCACGATATGGCTAAAGAAGAGGTTGGAATCAGGCGTCTTAAAACTACCAAAGATATCGGAAAATTCATGTCGGATTACTACCGTGAGTTGGATGATGCCACCAAATCCGGTAAGCGAAAGATTGCATGGTGCACCAGTGTCGGCCCTGCTGAAATTCTCAGAGGGATGGGATTTCTCATCTATTTTCCGGAAACTCATTCGGCCATGCTGGGAACTACAAGAATGGCCACCGAGCTGATCCCCAAAGCCAATTCCATAGGGTATTCGCCGGAAATTTGCTCCTATCTGACTGCCGATATAGGAGCGTTTCTCCAGGGGGTTACTCCCCTGTCCAAAGCATTTCCAGGAATCGAGCGTATTCCAGGGTGTGATGTCCTTGTCTACAATACAAACCAGTGCCGGGATGTTCAGGACTGGTTTGCCTGGTATTCAAGAAGGTTTGGTGTGCCTTCCATTGGGATAGAGACACATCGAAATATCGGAAAGGTCACTCCGATGCACGTCTCATCCATCGCCGGCCAGATGGAGAGTATCGTCGAACCACTCGAGAGGATAGCCGGCAGGAAGCTTGACATGGATGAGTTGAAGAATGCAGTGGCTCTATCCCGTCAATGCTCCGATCTCTGGGAGGAGTGCCTGGCCACGGCCGCGGCAGTTCCCTCACCCCTCACGTTCTTTGATGGTACCACTTTGATGGGGCCTGCAGTTGTCGGCAGGGGGACTCAGAAGGCTGTCGATGTCTACAAGCTGCTGCTGGAAGAGTTGAATGAACGAATAGCACAGAAATTGGGGGTCATAGATGATGAGAGGTATCGAATTTACTGGGACGGGATGCCGGTCTGGGGCCGTTTGGGCATGCATTCCAAGCTGTTTGCCGGCCTGAATGCGAATGTGATAGCGTCCACCTATTGCAGCAGCTGGATTTTCAGTTCATTGGATCCGGATGCACCTTTTGAGAGCATGGCAAGGGCGTACTCGGAGTTGTTTATTGTTCGATCCGATGAATATAAAGAAAATTACATCAAGGAAAAGCTCAAGTTCTTCCATTGCGATGGCATCATTTATCATGACGCGAAAACCTGTCCTAATAATTCAAATTGTCGGTATGGCTTACCGCTGCGCCTTCAGGGACAAACGAATGTTCCATCGTTGATAATCAATGGCGATCTCAATGATCTTAGATTCATTTCCGATGAGCAGACAAAGACAAATATAGAGGCGTTCATCGAGCAGTTAGAAGAATCAAAGGCATGACTTCGTATTCAACAGACAATTTTTTTTATTATCAATATTGGAGGTCGGACATGGCTCACTGGATGAATCTTGGGCAGAACCTGAAGGTTAATGCGAAAAAATTTCCCGACAAAGTGGCGCTGAAGGAGAGAAGCAGAAGTTTTACCTATGCTCAAACAAATGAGCGCGTGAATCGACTGGCCAACAGCCTCCTGTCTCTGGGTTTGAAGAAGGGGGATAAGCTTGGTGTGCTGTTGGAAAATTGTATTGAAATGGTTGAATTGTACCTTGCAACAGCAAAAACGGGTGTCATTATCGTCCCGATAAATTTCCGTCTGGTCGGACGCGAAGTCGAATATATTCTGAATAACTCAGATGCAAAGGCGTTATTCGTACACGATCAGTTCACTGACACCGTAAACGGAATCAGGAACGGACTGACCAACTTGCCGCCGGAACATTACTTCGTGGTGGGGAGAGATAGTGTTGGATTTGTGGCCTATGACTCATTTCTCACCGGGGGGAGCCTTGAAGAACCAGACAGCGAGGTATTGCCTGAAGATATCTGGATTCTGATCTACACATCAGGCACAACCGGAAAACCCAAAGGTGTGCTCCGTTCGCATGAATCTCACATAGCCTATTATTTGCTCAATGCCCTGGAATTCGGCTTCACCAAGGATGATATTTGTATGAATATCATGCCTCTTTGCCATATCAATTCTGTTTATTACTCTTTCAATTTCATCTATCTCGGGGGAACAGTCTATATACATCCGGCAATGTCGTTCAAAGCTGAAGAGGTGCTCGATATTATAGGAAAAGAGAAAATAACCTTCCTCTCACTGATCCCAACTCATTACAGTCTGATTCTGCGTGCCGGTGAAGGAGGACGAAAATGGGATTTGAGTTCCATCCGCAAAATTCTTTGTTCTTCAGCGCCGGTCAGACAGAAGATGAAGATGGAAATAATGGATTTCTTTCCAAATGTACAGTTGTACGAAGCCTATGGATCGACAGAGGGCGGGGTTGTCACCATACTCAAGCCTGAGGACCAGTTGAAGAAACTTGGATCGATCGGATGCGAAACCCTGGGCACGGATTTGATCAAGCTTCTGGGTCCGAATGGAGAGGATGTGACGAATGGAGAGGTTGGGGAGATTTTTTCCTGCGGACCGATGCTGTTCAGCGGATACTACAAGCTTCCTGAAAAAACCGCTCAGTCCTTCCGAGGTAAATATTTTTCGGCCGGAGATATGGGTAGAAGGGATGCAGACGGTTACTTTTCCATTGTGGACCGGAAGGACAACATGATCATCACAGGCGGTGAGCACGTCTATCCCAGTGAAGTGGAGGAACTGGTCGGGAGCCACCCCGCTGTGGATGATTGCGCATGCATCGGCATGCCTGACGAAAAATGGGGGGAAAAGGTAGCGGTTGTAGTCGTACCAAAGCCTGGAGTACCCGGTGCCGAAATCAATGAAAACGAAATTCAGGAATACTGCAAAAAAAATCTGTCCACCTACAAGTGTCCCAAAGTAGTTCTGTTCATCACGCCGGAAGCAATGCCTCGTACTGCAACTGGAAAAATCTTGCACAGGAAGCTACGGGAAAAACTTTTATCGTAACTCAATCTTTCTGATTCAACACTGTTTGGGGATACCTGAGAATCGGATCAGATAAGGGTTTTTCAAAAGACTAAAAAAACATTCCAGACAAAGGGGGTACAATCCGGATCGAAAAATATGCTTGAATTGTATCAATATATTAATTCAACGATATTGTATTAAACATTTACTTGGAGGTTATTAGCAGTGAACTACTCTAAATATGCCGCCATACACGCCCGTCACCTTTCCAACAAAATCTGCCTGATTGAGCGAACACCCTCGATCGGAAAGCGAAGAACGCTTACCTGGAGACAGTTTAACGACGCCATTGACCGCACTGCTAATTATCTGGCCAAGGAATGTGGCGTTAAAAACGGCGAATATGTTATGCATCTTCAGAACAATTCCCTGGAATGGCTGATTACCTATTATGCAGTGATTCGTCTGGGCGCCATTATCGTTCCGCTGAATTTCAGGTTTGAAAGTAGTGATGTTATGTATGCTGCGAACGTCTGCAACCCCCGGGTTTTTTTTCTGGGATCCGAGTTTTTGAAGGTGGTGCAGCCAATCCAAAACCAACTCAATACTGTCCAACATTATATCTGTATCGGTGATACCGTTCCGGACGACATGATCGACTATGCAAAAGTAGATGCATACGATGATGTGTCGGATATAATGGCTGACGTGGAAGAACATCATGATCTTGCCATGATGTTCACCTCCGGTACGACTGGAACACCCAAGCCGGTCATGCAGACTCATTTTTCATTGAAAAACACGGCTGCTGGAAATGGCATGACCTATTTTGTCGAAAAAAACGACAACTATCTTTTTTTTCTACCTCTCTTTCATAGTGGGACCATGTTTTTATGGGCACCATTTTACACCACGGGTGCCACCGGTACCATCCTTCGTGAATTCAACGATCCCAAGTATATTCTTGAGGCTATTGCCGAAGAAAAATGCACCGATGTCCTTTTTGTCGTGCCGATTGGTATCATGATCTTGAATGCGATTGAGAATGGTACGATCAATATCGCCGATTACGATTTGTCGGCCTGGCGGTACATGGAAATTGGTGCTCAACCAGTGCCTTTCGACATTATGAAAAAGCTGGTCGACAACTTGCCCTGTGGCGTTTCCAACATCTACGGTATTACAGAAGGTGGCGGCGGCGGCCTGTTCAATCTCTATCCTGAAGATGTCTTGAGAAAACCAGGTTCCATCGGCAAGCCGACCTACGGCGTGGAGGCAAAAATCGTAGATTTTGATGGCAATGAAGTTCCAGCCCGTTCGGTCGGTGAGCTGTTTTTTTCAACGGACCGCATGATGAAGGGATATCACGGCAACCCGAAATTAACCGCCTCGACAATTCAAAACGGGTGGCTTCGTACCGGCGATCTGGTGCAAGCCGATGAGGAAGGGTTCTTCTACATTGTTGACCGCATGAAGGATATGATTACAAGCGGCGGCGAAAACATTTATCCGGTGGAAATCGAAGATGCTCTGATGGATCACCCGGATATAGAAGACGTGGCCTGCATTGGGTATCCTGATGATCGACTGGTTGAAATCGTACTGGCGGTGGTTCAACTCAAAAAAGGCAAATCCATGACTGAGGCGGAACTGATTGAGTATGCCGCATCGAAAATGGCGAAATACAAAATACCGCGCAAAGTAGTTTTCGACGAGATCCCGCGAAGCGCGACAGGCAAAGTGAGGAAGCCGCTGATCAGAGAGAAGTATACAGGCAGAAAAGAAGCCTTTAAGAAGCTCAATTAATTGATGTGTAGAGCTTACCTTGTTTTAAAACGGATCAGTGTGCTGAGTTGCGCATTAAATCTACGTCTGTTGCTGAGCAGTCAGGTTTTTTTCTTGAATGTAAACTGATACACGGCCACCTTTGTCACAAATAAACGTGCTGTTTGTTTTCCACTTAGGATGATTCATCGACAGAGTGTGGGCCGATAACTCAATCTGCCTATCGAAAAGTTACTTGTCGGCGAGCTGATTGATAAAAGATGTAAACCACAGAAAGGAAAATTTTATGTCTTCACATGACCATGTTTTCGCAAATCCTCTTCCCGCCGGTTTGGGCACTTTAGCCATGGCTTGCTTCGGCTTTGGGGCGCTATTGACTGGGAAGGTAACCCATGACGTAACCCCTATACTCGCTGTATGGCTTATTGGAGGCTTCTTCGTCCAGATTGTGGTTGCAATTATCGAGTTCAGGGACAAAAACCTCCCAGGTGCCAATGTATTCCTGATGTTTTCCTGCATCTTTATGCTGACCGGAGCATTGAGTTTCAGTGCTAAATATTTTTTCCACCAAGCTGGAATGCCGTATGATGCTGCAATCGAAGGTTGGTTGTGGCTTGCTATAACATTATGGTTTTTTATGATGCTTCCGTGCTTTTTGAAAAGCCCGAAAATACTCTTCATGATTGGCGTCCTCATCTGCATCGCCCTTCCATGCATCGTTGCTCTTGATTTCGGTATCACCGCAGGGAGAGCCACCATTGCAAAAATAGGTGGTTATTCCTTGTTCATAACTGGAATTCTTGCCATTTATCTTGCAGGAGCGATTTCGGTCAATACCCACTTCGGCAGGCAGATTCTGCCTACAACCGCTCCAATTGTACAGTAAATCTTTCCTGTCTCAAGAGTGGGCCTCTTTTGAATCGATGTGGAGGACGGGATGAGCCTTTTCTACGGAACTTCGGTTCATTCCGTCCTTCCCTGCACCTCCTAGGTGATTTTCCTATTGCCTTATAGGTGATTTACCTAATTATTTTTAAGTCTTTAATAACTTGAAATGAGTAGCAGCTCCGATTTACATTACCGGTCCCCATCTGTAAGAAGGTACAGGAACTATTGAATAGCACCTGTTTTTATCTTGTCCCACATAACTCCATCGAACGTTCAAAGATAACCACAGCATAAAGGATGATGAAATGGTTAAGGAAATAAAAACAATAGGAATCATCGGCTTCAATGTAATGGGCGCGGCTATTGGACTCAATGCAGCATCATCTGGTTTTCGGGTTATTTATAAAGAGCTGAATGATACACTTGTCCAGGCAATGTATGACCGATGGGTACGTGACGCCCTTGGCAAGCGGGTGGCAAAAGGCAAGATGACCCAGGACGAGATGGATCTGGTGGCAGGCAGAATTTCAGGAACTTCCCATTATTCTGATTTGGCGCCTTGTGATCTGGTTATCGAGGCGGCTGTTGAAAAGATGGATCTAAAAATCCAGATTTTCAAGGACTTGGATTTATCATGCCGTCCCGACACCATTTTAGTCAGTAACACATCCACCTTTCTAATTGAAAAACTCATGGGCTCGGTTTCAAATCCTGAGCGTACTGCTGGATTACATTATTTTTTCCCAGCTAATATCAACAGATTGGTCGAAGTTATCCGCCAGAAGAAGACCAGTGATGAAACCTTTGAGGCGCTGATGACTTTTGCCGATAAAAACGGAAAAGTAGCAATTTCTGTCAATGATTTTCCAGGATTTGCCATCAATCCGGTATTTATTTCCAGCTATATGGTCCTCAATTCGATGTATAGCGATACCTGTAATGCGGCAACCCTGGATTATGCCTCAAAACAGGCCTTGGGCGTTCGTTATGGCATCATGTGGGTAATGAACGGATCAGGGTTGGGTACATCCTATCACGCTGCTGAATCCATGCATGATTATCTTGCCCATACTGATGTAGGCTTCCCTCCAGTGCCTGTACAACTTAAAACCCAATTTGAAAGCGGAAAACCCTGGGACATCGACGCTGAGGTGTCGAATGATGAGGCACTGCTGAAAGCGGCTCAGGAGCGCCTCTTGGGATCAGTTTTTGCGATTTCCTCTCATCTTGTGGAGAAGAACGTAGTTTCCATCAAAGATCTTGAACTGGGAATTACAACCGCATTGGCTTGGCCCAAAGGACCTTTTGCCTTGATGAACGAAATGGGTATGGCCGAAACAACCAGATTGGTCCAGCAAACTGTAAATGAAGGTACGTTCAAAATGCCCAAAACCTTTGCCGCCGGAATCCCATCCTTATGGAAAATCTAACA
>Ga0075012_10005713_pt1 | contig 11371 bp, 11 predicted proteins | sample All_14_2_FD_71474 | JGI IMG/M metagenome (GOLD analysis project Ga0075012, IMG submission 71474) | Freshwater microbial communities in response to fracking from Pennsylvania, USA - Allegheny Zone_MetaG_DW_15 | ecosystem: Environmental > Aquatic > Deep subsurface > Groundwater > Drilled...
CGGTGAGGGTGCCCGTCTTGTCGAGGCAGAGCATGTCGACTCGGGCAAGGCCCTCGACGGCGGCGAGCTCTTGCACGAGCACTTCGTGACGGGCGAGCTTCACCGCGCCGACCGCGAGGGCGACGCTCGTCATGAACACGAGACCCTGGGGAATCATCGCGATGAGGCTCGCTGCCGAGGCGACCGCGGCATCGCGCCACGCACCCGTCGCGATGGCGGCATCCCAGCCGCCGACCGCGTGCATCTGACCGTTGACGACGACCGCGCCGACGGGAAGCAGCAGAATCGTGATCCAGCGGATGATCTTTGCGATGCCCGAGCGCAGCTCGCTCGCAACGAGCGAGAACTGTTTGGCTTCAGCCGTGATGCGGGCGGCATACGAGTCGGCGCCGACGCGGACGACGCGCGCGAGCCCGCTGCCGCCGACGATCGTCGACCCGGAAAGCAACTCACGGTCGGGGCGAGCATCGATTGCATCAGCCTCGCCGGTGAGCATCGACTCGTCGACCTCGAGCCCCGTCGCCTCGAGCACGATGGCGTCTGCCGTCACTTGGTCGCCAGCGGCGAGCACGAGCACGTCGTCGAGAACGACCTCGGCAACGCGTACTTCGTGCAGAGTCTCGGCGCCGGTGTCGTCGCGTCGCAGTACGCGAGCTCGCGGGGCGTTGAGAACCGCGAGCCGACTGAGCGTGACCTTCGCCCTGAACTCTTGAGCGACACCGATGACGACGTTGGCGATGACGAAGAAGCCGAAGAGCGCGTCCTGCCAGTAGCCGAGCACCAGCAGTAGCGCGAAGCTGCCGCCGACGATGAGGTTGAAGAGAGTGAAGAGATTGGCCTGCATGATGCGCCAGAACGACCGACCGGTGTCGCTCGGCATGAGGTTGGCCTGCCCGCGCTCGACGCGCTCGCGCACGTCAGCGGCAGAAAGCGCGGTGGTGCTCGTGCCAGAAGCTGTCACGCGCGCGAGCCTAGCCGCACCACCCCGCACTCCGCCCCGCGAGTGTGCCCACCCGCGCTCCACCCGCGCTTCACCCGCGCTTCACCCCGCGAGTGTGCCGCCAAACGGCAACTGTGCCCGCGAGAGTGCGCTCACTTGCCGTTAGCCGGCACACTCGCGGTGAAAAGTCGCGCGGGCGCGGGCGCGGGCGCGGGCTAGCTGCCGACGCGAGCGCCGAAGCGTGCGGGCAGCGTGTCGCGGTGGGCGTGCGACAGCTCGGCGAGGCTCAGCGAGAAGCGGTCTTGCACCTCGAGCCCGTCGACTTGCGCGTCGGTCACTCCGATGCGCAGCACGGGCACCTCGCGACCTTCGCAGAGCCCCCGGAACTTGACGTCGTCTTCACGAGCGACCGACACGAGTGCGCGAGCTTGCGATTCTGCGAGCAACGCGGCAAGAGCATCCACACCATCGCGTTCCATGAGCTCGGTGAGCCAGACGCGCGCGCCGACACCGAAGCGCAACACACCCTCGGCGAGGGTCGCGAGCAGGCCGCCCTCAGAGAGATCGTGGGCTGACGTGACGAGACCCTCTTCGGCCGCTGCAGCGAGCAAGCCAGCCAAGCGGGCCTCGGCAGCGAGGTCGACCCGCGGCGGCAGCCCGCCGAGGTGCCCGTGCACGACATCGGCCCACACTGAGCCGTCGAGCTCGTCGCGCGTGACCCCCAGAAGGTAGAGGTTCTCGCCCTCGTCCTGCCAGCCCGACGGTAGACGACGGTCGACGTGGTCGATCACACCCATGACCGCGACGACGGGGGTCGGGTGGATGGGCACGTCGCCGGTCTGGTTGTAAAACGAGACGTTGCCGCCGGTCACCGGGATGCCCAACTCAAGACACGCGTCGGCCAGACCCGTCACTGCCCGCTCGAACTGCCACATGACCTCGGGGTTCTCGGGGCTGCCGAAGTTGAGGCAGTCAGAGACGGCGCGCGGCACGGCACCCGAAGCGGCGACGTTGCGGTAGGCCTCTGCGAGGGCCAGTTGGGCTCCCGCGTAGGGGTCGAGTTGGCAGTAGCGGCCATTCGCGTCGGTCGCGAGCGCGACACCCAGCCCGCTCTCTTCGTCGACACGGATCATTCCTGCGTCGTCGGGCGTCGCGAGCGCCGTGTTGCCCATGACGTAGTAGTCGTACTGGTCGGTGATCCACGCAGTATCGGCGAGGTGCGGGCCCCCAAGCACCTGCAACGCTTGTGCCCGCAGAGCAGCGTCGTCGGCGGGCCGAGCGAGTCGAGCGGCGCTGTCGGCCTGCAGGGCATCCAGCCATGCGGGGCGGTGGTACGGCCGCTGATAGACCGGGCCGTCGACGGCGACGGTGGTCGGGTCGACATCGACGATGGTCTCGCCGCGCCAGTGGATGACGAGCCGACCCGTGTCGGTGACCTCACCGAGCACGCTCGTCTCGACATCCCATTTCGCGGTCACCGCGAGGAAGGCGTCGAGCTTGGCGGGCTCGACGATCGCCATCATGCGCTCTTGACTCTCTGACATGAGAATCTCTTCAGCCGTCAGTGAGGGGTCGCGCAGGAGCACCTGGTCGAGGTCGATGACCATGCCGCCGTCGCCGTTCGACGCGAGCTCTGACGTCGCGCACGAGATGCCGGCGGCGCCGAGATCTTGGATGCCCTCAACGAGCTCGTCGCGGTAGAGCTCGAGGCAGCACTCGATGAGCACCTTCTCGGCGAAGGGGTCGCCCACCTGCACGGCGGGGCGTTTCGTCGGGCCGCCCTCGCTGAAAGTGTCGGAGGCGAGAATCGACGCGCCGCCGATGCCGTCGCCGCCCGTGCGGGCTCCGAACAGCACAACCTTGTTGCCGACACCGCGCGCGTTGGCGAGGTGCAGGTCTTCGTGCCGCAGCACGCCGACGGCGAGCGCGTTGACGAGCGGGTTGGCCTGGTAGACCCCGTCGAAAACGGTCTCGCCACCGATGTTGGGCAGGCCCAAGCAGTTGCCGTAGAAACTGATGCCGCTCACGACGCCGGGCACGACGCGCGCGGTGTCGGGGTGGTCGATCGCGCCGAAGCGCAGGGCATCCATGACAGCGACAGGGCGCGCGCCCATCGAGATGATGTCGCGCACGATGCCGCCGACGCCCGTCGCTGCACCCTGGAACGGCTCGATGTAGCTCGGGTGGTTGTGGCTCTCGATCTTGAAGGTGACGGCCCAGCCTTCGCCGATGTCGACGACGCCAGCGTTCTCACCCATGCCGACCATGAGGTGCTTCCGCATCTCGTCGCTGACCTTCTGGCCGAACTGCTTGAGGTGCACCTTCGACGACTTGTACGAGCAGTGCTCGCTCCACATCACCGAGTACATGGCGAGCTCGCCACTCGTGGGGCGGCGGCCGAGCAGCGCCTTGATGGCCTCGTATTCGTCGGCCTTCAGCCCGAGAGCCTCGAAAGGCTGCACTTTGTCGGGCGTGGCGGCGGCGTTCTCGACGGTGTCGGGAAGAGCCCGGTCGGGAAGAGCTCGGTCGGGAGCGGGCGTGTTCGTGGTGGTCACGGTGATGGATGCTCCAGAGAGGTCGGGCTGCCGGACGAGTCGATCCTACCGGCGTGCGGGGTCGCCCCTCGCGGAGTCGAGCGCCGCTCGCCATACTGGCACTGGCGTTCGTCGCGGTACCCGAGCCGCGGCGCTCGATCGAAAGGCAGTGGCATGACGGCGATGCCCCGACGCGCTGCGCAGCCCCTGCGCGGAATCGACCTCGTGCGTCGAGCCGTTCTCGTGCCGCCACGCGACGACGTGCCGTTCGCCCTCCTGGCGGGAAGGGCCTCACCGCCCCAGAACGGAGGCGTTGCACGGCACGATCGAGCCGGCTGGTCAGTGGTGCCACAGGCCGACCATCGGCGCGACGGCCGCTCGGCGACACTGCCCATCGAACGGTGGATGCTGCCGCCGTCGCCGCGCGAACTGCCGCTTGTGGCGCGAGAGGCGGTGTACCTGGGTGTGGCCATCGACCACTTCGGTCACTTCCTGACGGAGTCGATCCACCGGCTCTGGGCTCTGCGCGATGACCGCATCTCCCCTCGCGTTCCCGGCGTCATGCTCGTGCCGCACGGCAGCGCTGCACCCCTGCCCTACCAACTCGAAGTGCTTGATGCTCTCGGCATTGCGCGCGACCGCGTCATGTGGCTGCGCGACGCCGCGCGAGTGGGTCGACTCTGGGTGCCCGAACTCGCCTCGCGACTGGGCGAGCCCGTCGCAGCGAGTTACGTGGCTGAACAACGCGCCGCGTCGCGCGGTGCGGTCGGTGATCTCGCGCGCGAGCATCCGATCTATCTGCACAAGCCGCTCGATCACGGACGCGGAGTGACCCTCGGGGCCGGCTGGCTTGCCCAGCAGCTCGAGCTCTATGACGTGCGCACTGTCGTGCCCGAGCGACTGCCCCTGGTGGAGCAATTGCGCGCGCTCGCCGGTGCGCAGTACATCATCGCTGACCAGGGCAGCGCTCTCCACTTGCTCGACGTGCTCGGCAGCGTCGACGCTCCGATCACCCTGCTCGCACGCCCCGACCACGCTTCGTACTTGCACGAGTTCGGAGCCTTGCGCACCCTCGCCTAGAGCGCGAGCGTGTGCGTGCATCCGCTACCGGCGCCAGACGGCATCGCGCCGACGACATGGCGCTTCACCTCGCTCAGTCGCTTCGAGCCGGAGACTCTCGAGTCGGTCTTGAGCGCGCGACTCGGTCGGTCGATCGCGCTCGACCGGGAGGCCCTGCGAGCTGCCGAGCGCGATGATCTCGATCACTGGCAATCATTCGGTGCGAGTCTCTATCGCGACGCTGATGCCGTGCGCGCCGGGCTGTCGGCATGGCGCGAGGTGCTCAAACGATCGGGATACTCTGACCACACCCGGTCGCCCACCTCAGGAGCCCCCATGAACTCACGCACGCTGTGGATCTACGTCGGACTCGGGCTACTGGTGTTTCTCGGCATGGCCCTCATCGGCTACGGCGTCAGCAATTAGCCAGGCGTCGATCAGCCCTTCGGCACGGGCGGGCCGAGAATCAGCAGCACGGTGAAGAGCACCACGACGGCGAGCAGAATGAGTGCTGCCAGCAGGTAGGGGTGGTTCAGCATCCACCGCACCAGCCGGTCGAACCAGCGCTGATCACGCGGGTCGTCGGTAGTCTCGCGTCGCCAGTCGCCTTCGAGCTTTCCAGCGCGGTGCGCCCAGATGTCGAACGGAATCGTCGCGTAGGGCACGATCGCCGTCACGACGGCGAGCAGGCCGAGGCCGACGCTCCAACGCTGGTTGATGGCGGTGAGAATCGCCGTGGCCCCGTAGGCGAGAAACACGAAACCGTGGATGCTGCCGCCGATGGTGACCGCAATCGCGAGGTCGCTCGTGGCCCGCAGAATGAGCCCCGTGATGAGCAAGGTCCACGTGATCGCCTCGGCGATCGCAACGACACGATAGAGCTTCTTCGGCGTGAGCCTGCCGCGCGTCGGGCTCGCGGCGGGCGCCGCGGCGGCGCTCATGCCGAGGCGAGCGTGGCGCTCAGCACGCTCGTGAAGAAGGTGAGCCCGTCGACTCCCGAGCGCATCGCCAGTGAGGTGTCGGGGCCGAAGCCTGGTTCGACGGCGTGCTCGGGGTGCGGCATGAGTCCGACGACGTTGCCGCGCTCGTTGCGCAGACCAGCGATGTCGCGCAGCGAGCCGTTGGGGTTGACGTCGAGGTAGCGGAACGCCACGAGGCCGTCGCCTTCGAGCCGGTCGAGCGTCGCCTCATCGGCGATGAACCCGCCCTCGCCGTTCTTGAGCGGAATCGTGATCTCTTGGCCGACCTCAAAACCGTTGGTCCACGCCGAGTCGGTGCTCTCGACGCGCAGCCGCTGATCACGGCGGATGAAGTCGCCGTGATCGTTGCGGATGAGCCCGCCCGGCAGCAAGTGTGCTTCGACGAGAATCTGGAAGCCGTTGCAGATGCCGAGCACGGGCATCCCGCTGTTGGCCGCGTCGATCACTTCGGCCATGATCGGCGAGCGCGCCGCGATTGCGCCGCAGCGCAAGTAGTCGCCGTAGCTGAAGCCTCCGGGCAGCACGATCGCGTCGACGCCGCGCAGATCGTGCTCGCCGTGCCACAGGGCGACGGGCTCGGCGCCTGCAAGACGCACGGCGCGAAGGGCGTCGCGGTCGTCGAGCGAGCCAGGAAAGGTGACGACGCCGACGCGCACTACTGCGCCGCCTCGGCCTGGGCGAGATCGGCCACGTGAATGCTCACGACGTCTTCAATGACCCCGTTGCTGAGCATGTCGGCAGCGAGCTGCTCGACCGTGGCGAGCAACTCATCGGTCACTTCGCCGTCGACGTGCAACTCGAAGCGCTTTCCGATGCGCACGTCGCGAATGGTCTCGTGCCCGAGCCGGTGGAGGGCTCCTGCGACGGCCTTGCCTGCGGGGTCTAAGAGCTCAGCCTTCGGCATGACCTCGACGACGATGGTGGGCACGTCAGCACTCCCGGGGGTTCGTCTGCGGGTGGATGCGGCCAGTCTACCGGCGGGGCGCAGCGCACTCGGCCTAGCCTGAAGAGCCGGACCACACCTCAGCCCTTGGAGGAGAACCGCATGATCGACTGGATGCTCGTACTCGACATCGGAACCGAAGTGGCCATCGTGGCTCTCGCCGCGCTGCTTCTCATCATCATCGCGTCGGTCGTGACGCGCGTGCTCGCCCGCCGCTGGCCGAAGCTGCAATCGAGCCTGCACTCGGCACGACGCCGCTTCGGCATTCTCGTGCTCATCGTTGCCGCCTGGATCGCGGCATATGTGGTCGTGCCGGTCGAGTTCTGGAACGAGATCTACACGCGCATCCTGCTCATCATCGTCATCGCGACCGCTGCCTGGACCTTGAACGCCGTCGTCGCTGTCGGCTTCGACGGGCTCGCCCATCGATACATCACCGACGACCCGGATGACCGGCTCTCGCGGCGCGCTCGCACGCAACTGACCGTGCTCAAGCGATTGAGTACAGCGCTGCTGGTCGTCATCGCCGTCTCCGTGATCTTGCTCACCTTCCCGGGAGCACAAGCGGCCGGTGCGAGCCTGCTGGCTTCGGCGGGCGTGCTCTCGGTCGTTGCCGGTATCGCAGCGCAGTCGAGCCTCGGCAACGTCTTCGCCGGCATGCAACTCGCCTTCTCTGACGCCATTCGCCTCGGCGACGTCGTCATCGTCGAGGGCGAGTTCGGCAAGGTCGAAGAGATCACGCTCACCTACGTCGTCGTGGGCGTGTGGGATCAGCGTCGGCTCGTGTTGCCCTCGACCTACTTCACCGAGAACCCCTTCGAGAACTGGACCCGCACCTCGGCTGAGCTCATGGGCACGGTCGAGCTCGACGTCGACTGGCGCGTCGACCTCGACGCGATGCGCGAAGAACTGCAGCGCATCGTGCAGGCCAATCCGCTCTGGGACGGCCGCGCGGCGTCGATCGTCGCAACAGATGCGCGCGGGGGTCTCGTGCGCGTGCGCCCGCTCGTCAGCGCGCGCGACGCCTCAGAGCTGTGGGATCTGCGCTGCGACGTGCGCGAAGGCCTCGTGGCCTGGGTGCGCAAGGAGCACCCGGAGGCGTTGCCCGTGCAGCGTGTGCTCGTCAACGGGTTCGGCGGTGCGGACGACGCTGAAGGCTCTGTGGGTCAGAGCTCGAGCACGTAGTCGGCTCGGTGCAGTGTTGCCGCAATCGTGCGGGCGTTGACCTCGTCGGGGCCGAGCGACCAGGCGCGAGCATCCACGGGGGATTTGCCGAAGGCAACGTGCCGCGCGACCAGGCGTTCGAGCCGCAGGCTGTCGTCGACGTCGACCGCCACGCTGAGGTCGAGCAACGGTGCGACGTGCTGCCAGCCGTGCGCGTCATGTAGCAAGTAGTTGCCCTCGACGATCACGGTGCGATGTTCGGCAGCCAGCGTGATCGCATCGGGTTCCGGCTCTTCAATCGTGCGATCGAACCCGGGGGCGTACACAGTGCCGACTGTGCCAGCGACGCGCGTGAGGGTGTCGATGAAGCCGTCGACGTCGAAGGTGTCGGGGGCACCCATGCGCTCGCGGCGACCGAGTCGGCGCAGTTCGACCTGCGGCAAGTGAAAACCGTCCATGGGCAGCACCGCTGTCGCGCCGGGATCGATCCGGTCGAGACGCGTGGCGAGCTCGGCGGCAACGGTCGACTTGCCGGCGCCGGGGGCTCCGACGAGGCCCACGATGAGGCGACGATCGACGGGATGCTCGCGCCGGGCATCCCGCAGCAGCGAGACAAGCGCGTCGAGGTCGGTGAGTCGATGCGGTGCTGACGTTGTCACGGGGCCTCCTCGGGTTGCTCGACGGAAGCGTGCGCACTGGTCGACAGGTCGCGGCCGGCAACCTTCGCGGTGCGCTCGCCTCGGGCGGCTCGGGCAGCTCGGGCGGCTCGGGCGATGCGCGCGGCTCGTCGGGCGAGGCCGCGCGGCACGGGGAGCAAGTCGGGGTGCGGGCGGGCATCCGACAGCCACTGGCCGAGAGTCTCGGTGAGCAGCACAGGGCTCTGAAGGTTCCACAAGTGCAGGCCGCGCGGGGCGAGGCGCAACTCGGCCCTCTCGGCCCGGGCATAGTCGGCGAGCGTCGAGCGCACCGTGCGCGACTCGCGTTCGCCTGCGATCGCCAGCAGTGGGCGGTCGAAGTCGGTGAGCCGCGGCAGCAGTTCTGGGGTGCCGCGCACCGAGTCGTCGAGCACGCGCTTCGCCGCAACAGGATCGACGCCGAGCCCCAGGTCGACAATCGTGTCGAGCAGCGATCTGGGAAGGCGCAGCGCCTTGCGGGCGCTCGAGAGCCCCGCGAGCGCCCGCCAGAAGTGCACTTGGTCAGTGCTGATGCGACGCAACACTGACCCGATGCCGCGCGGGGTGGCACTGAGAAAGGCGACGCTGCGCACGAGGTCGGGGTGCCGAGCGACGAGAGCAAGTGCCACCAAACCGCCGAGCGAGAAGCCGACGACGTGCGCGCTGCCGTCGGCGGCGCGGTCTCGAATGCTCTCGGCGACGAGGTCGGCGGTCTCGGCAGGACCCGCCCACAGAAGGTCGCTCGAGGCGCCGAAGCCCGGCAGGTCGGGCACGAGCACGTGGAAGTCGCGCTCGAGCACGAGACGTTGCGGAGCCCAGATGACACCGGCTGCGCTGCCGCCGTGCAGCAGCAGCACACTTTCGCCGTCGGCGGGGCCCGACTCGTCGACGTGCAGGCGGGGTGCGGTGGGTGACTCTGAGCTCACGGGATGAGCCGATCGATGCCGACGCTCACGGCGTCATCGACAGCGAAGTACGCCCAGTCTCGGTAGCCGATGGCGCTCGGGTGAAAATCGTCGCTCGCGAAGAAGCCTTCGGTGTACGGCGGCGGTGGAGGTGACATGTGCGCACGCGGTGTGGCGCGGATGACCTCGCGCGCCGCTCGTTCGAGAGCCTGAGAGTGGCGGTAGAGGTTGCGTCGCAACGGCTCGGGCAACATGCGAAAGCGGAAGAACGCCGGCAGCGACGACATGAGCAGCACAGCCTGCGGATGCTCGTGCTGCACCGCTTCGGCGATGCGCTGGATGTCTCGCCGAAACGCTCGAGTCGACCGCAGGGCGAGTGCGTCGTTGGCGCCCACCGTGAGAAAGACGAGGTGCGTCTCGCCTTCGAGTGCTGGCGCAAGAAAGTGCCGCACCAGGTCGCGCGCCGTGGCCCCATTGCGACCGGCGGCGCGCCAGTGCACCGGTCTGCCGGTGTGCGCCGAGAGGGCTTCGGCCAGGCGACCACCGAGCCCGAGCTCGGCATGCTCGACGCCGACGCCGGCCGCCGTCGAGTCGCCCAGCACGAGCAAGTGCAGGGGGCGGGATGCTCCGCCGCGGTCGCCCGTGAACCCGGGTTCGCCGGGCGCGGAGGTGTCGAGTTCGTCGGGCTCGTGGGGCTCGCGCGTGGCGAGGCCGGTGGGCTCGACCCTGCCGCTCCACGGGAGCGGAGCATCCGGAAGACGCGGTGTCTCACGCCGCAGTCGGCGGCCCTGCACGAGCAACACGGGAGCCTGCGCGGCGACGATCGCTCGGCTCAGCCGCAAGAGTGATGGCGGCCGCAGGTCATTCACGCCCGCGAGTCTAGGGCCGCCCCCCTCGACTCCACGTGGCAGAACCCTGCCCCACGTGGCAGATCTGCCCCGAAAGGGCGCTTAGGCGAGCGCATGGGCGACGTTTGCGGCAAATCTGGGGCTGGATGGCACCCAGCGCGGCGGTGCTCAGCGGGCGGCGAGGCGGATGCTCGTGCCCCAGGGGTCGTCGACTTCGAGGGCAGCGCCGTCGTCGCGCACCGGTAGCCCAAAGTGCTCGAGGCGCTCGCCGACGGCGCCGAGCTCGTCGACGCTCGGCAGGGCGATCTCGACGGTGCCGAGGCCGAGGGCGCGCGTGCGCACCCCGGCCCCGCGCGAGCGCCACGTGTTCATCGCCATGTGGTGGTGGTAGCCGCCCGCGCTCACGAACACGGCTTGGTCGCCGAAGCTCGTGGTGAGGTCGAACCCGAGCCGGTCGACGTAGAACTCGCGCGCGGTCTGCACGTCTCCGACGCTGAGGTGCACGTGGCCGACGGTGGCGGGGGCCGTGGTGCGAGCATCCACTGCTTCTTGCGTGAGGTGCTCGGCGAGAAACGCGTTCGGGTCGAGATACAGCGTGCTCATCTCGATCGTGCCGTGAACCCACGACCACTCGGTGCGGTCGCGGTCCCAGTAGAGTTCGACGCCGTTGTGTTCGGGGTCGTCGAAGTAGAAGGCCTGGCTGACGAGGTGGTCGCTCGATCCGGTGAAACTGCCGGGGTATGCCTGCGCGACGGAGTACACGGCCGCGGCGAGCGCCGCCTGCGTCTCGAAAAGGATCGCCGTATGGAACAGACCGGCCTCGCTCGGGCCGGCGTGACGCAACTCGGGTGAGTGGCGCAAGACGACGATGGCGGTGTTGATGGCGGTGTCTGTGACAGGCGACGTGGATGCTGCGCCCGCGCTCCCCGTGGCGCCGCCCGTGGCGGCGTCGCCGCCGCGAGCGGCGCGCCCCAGCACGACGACCGAACCCTGCGAGCTCAGCACGTCGAGGCCGAGCGTCGCGCCGTAGTAGCGCGTCATCACGTCGAGGCCTGCCACGTCGAGCGTCACCGCACCCATGGCGGTGTCGGCGGCGAGCCGTGCGGAGTTGGTCATACACACGTCAACGTGCGAGCATCCCGCGCCATTCCGGGTGCAGGGTGGCTGTCCTTGCGCCCGCACCGCTTCCAGATTTGCCGCGAAAGTGCACAACCACCTCGCCCAAGCGCCCTTTTGCGCCAGATCTGCCCGGAAAGGGTGCTTGCGTTACGCGGTCAGGCGGGTGATGAGCTCTTGGTAGCGGGCTACCGTGCGGGTGACGATC
>Ga0075012_10005714_pt1 | contig 11370 bp, 8 predicted proteins | sample All_14_2_FD_71474 | JGI IMG/M metagenome (GOLD analysis project Ga0075012, IMG submission 71474) | Freshwater microbial communities in response to fracking from Pennsylvania, USA - Allegheny Zone_MetaG_DW_15 | ecosystem: Environmental > Aquatic > Deep subsurface > Groundwater > Drilled...
GTTGAAGACTTGCCGGCCATGGGCAAGGATGCCACCACGTTGGCGCGCGACATCGAGAAAGAACTCTCCAAGTTCATTCGTGAGCCGGTGGTGACCGTCATTGTGACCAACTTCGTCGGGCCCTTCAGCGAACAGATCCGCGTTGTCGGTGAGGCGGGGAAGCCGCAGATTCTGGCTTACAAGCAGAAGATGACCTTGCTTGATGTCATGATCGCTGTCGGTGGCATGACCGAGTTTGCTGATGGCAATGCGGCCACCATCCTGCGCACCAGTGAAGGCAACAAGCAGTACAGCGTGCGTATCAAGGACCTCGTCAAGCGAGGCGATGTCTCGGCGAATGTCGAGATGCGTCCAGGTGATGTGTTGATCATTCCGCAAAGCTGGTTCTGATTTTCTCGCTTCCTCACCATCCAGTCCGGTCCGTCAGCGTGCTTTGTTGTGCGGCGGATCGGCGCGACCAAGACTGACTCATGGAAGAACTCGTAAGACAGATCATCGGCTACCTGCGCGGGATGTGGCGTTACCGTTGGTGGGGGTTGTTGCTTGCCTGGGTTATCGGCATTGGCGGGGCGGTGGTGATCTACCTGATGCCTGACCGCTATGAGTCCACCGCCCGGGTTTATGTCGATACCCAGTCGATCCTGCGGCCCTTGATGTCAGGGCTGGCGGTGCAGCCGAACATCGATCAGCAGATCGCCATCCTGAGCCGCACCTTGATCAGCCGGCCCAATGTCGAGAAGCTGATCACCATGGCTGACCTCGATATTCAGGTGCGTAACAATGCTGAACGTGAGGCCCTGATTGCAACCTTGATGACAGGTCTGCAGATTCGTGGCGCAGGCAGCAACAATTTGTTCACGCTGGCCTATTCGGATGAGCGTCCGGAGCGTGCGCAACGTATCGTGCAGTCGCTGGTGTCCTTGTTCGTCGAGTCGGGGCTGGGCGGCAAGCGCCAGGATTCCGACTCGGCCCGACGCTTTATCGAAGAGCAGATCAAGAACTACGAGCAGAAGCTGGTCGAGGCGGAGAACCGCCAGAAAGAGTTCCGTTTGCGCAACATGGCTCTGATTGGGGACGGCGGACGAGACTACGTGACCCAGATCGCGCAGCTCAATCAGCAATTGGCGCAGGCCCGCCTGGAACTGCGTGAGGCCGAGAATTCCCGTGATGCCCTGCAGCGACAACTGGTGGGCGAAGAGCCGGTATTGTTGCCGCAGACGCCGAACCCTTCAGCAGTCTCCATTCCGGAGCTCGATGGGCGTATCGATGCGCTCAAGCGTAATCTGGACGACATGATGCAGCGCTACACCGATCAGCACCCAGACGTGATCGGCGCAAAACGTGTCATCGAGCAGCTTGAGCAGCAGAAGGTCGAGGAAATCGAAGTGCGGCGCAAGGCGGGGCCGGCTCAGTTCGGTTCGCTCAACGCCAATCCGGTGTTCCAGCAGATGAAGCTGTCCCTGGCCGAGTCCGAGGCGCGTGTTGCGTCGATGCGCGCACGGGTCAATGAATATGAGAGCCGTCTGACTCAGTTGCAGGCGTCGGCCAAGATGCTCCCGGAGATCGAAGCCGAGATGACCCAGCTCAATCGAGACTATGCGGTGCACAAAAGCAATTACGACAGTCTGGTCGCACGGCGTGAGTCGGCCAACATTGCGGTCGAGATGGACAACCAGTCAGGCATCGCAGACTTCCGCCTGATCGATCCGCCGAGTCTGCCAATCAAGCCGTCGGCGCCCGACCGGACCCGTCTGATGCCGCTGGCAGGTCTGGCGGGCCTGGCTGCAGGCCTGGCATTGACTTTCCTGATCAGCCAGTTGAAGCCCGCGTTCTCTGACAGCCGATCCTTGCGTGAGGTGACGGGCCTGCCTGTACTTGGTACGGTGACCATGTTGTCGACGCCTGAGCGTAAACGCGCGAGATGGCGTGGCTTGCTGGCTTTCGGCGGTGGCGTTGGCGGGTTTGTTGGTGCGGTGATCGCTGCGACGGTGGCGTTGAGTCTAATTCAGGGGTAACGGATAAGCATGAGCCTGATCGAAAAAGCCGTTCAGCGTCTGGACGCACTCAAACAAGCCAGTGGTGAGTCCGCAGGTGCCACAGAGCCGGTTCGTGAGGCTCCATTGCCTGTCTCGGGGGAGGCACCCCCGCATGCCGCGCAGCGCAGCTCCTCGTCGGTGCCCGCTGTCGATCCCATCCCGATGCCAAATCCTGCAGTATCACGTGAGATTCGCATCGATCTGGCGCGCTTGGGGCAGCTTGGCATGGTGACGCCGGATGTTCCGCGTTCGGCGGTCGCGGAGGAATTTCGTGTGATCAAACGTCCTTTGTTGCGCAATGCAGTGGCAACGGGCGCTGCAGCGATCAAGAACGGTAGCCTAATCATGGTGTCCAGCGCCATGCCGGGGGAGGGGAAATCGTTTACCGCGATCAATCTTGCCATCAGCATGGCAATGGAGCTTGATTACACGGTGCTGCTGGTGGATGCGGACGTGTCCCGTCCGTCGGTGCTCAACCGCCTTGGTTTGCCACCGGAGCGGGGGTTGATGGATGTGCTGGCCGGCGATGTGTCGGAACTCGGTGATGTACTGTTGCGCACCAATATCGAGAAGCTGTCGATACTGCCCGCCGGCATGCCGCATCCTCGGGCAACCGAGATGCTTGCCTCCGAGTCGATGAATCGCCTGCTCGAGCAGATTGCCAACCGCTACCACGATCGGATCATCGTTTTCGACTCTCCCCCGCTGCTGGTCACTACCGAGGCGCGTGTGCTCGCAACCCACATGGGGCAGATCGTCATGGTGGTTGAGGCTGAGCGCACGACTCACAGTACGGTGAAGCAGGCACTGGCAACGATCGAGAGTTGTCCGGTCAAGCTGATGGTGTTGAACAAGTCGCGTGCGGCAGGTGCGGGCTCCTACTACGGATATGGATACGGCTATGGCTCAGAGCCCCGTTCTGAAGCGGCCTGACGTGCGTCTTGGCTTGCGTGCGCTGGTCATTGCCCTCGCCGCCATCGGTGCTCAGGGCGTGGCTGCTCAGACGGTGCGGATCACCCCCTCCGTACAGACGCAGCTGACCTGGACGGATAACGTCGAGGCATCCCGTGACAAGTCTTCGGACTGGGTCGCCGAGGTGTCGCCCGGCATTGCCATCTCGCGTGCCAGTGGGCGCGTCAGTGGCTCTCTGAATGCGCAGTTCCGCAATATGGGGCATGCGCAACAGACTGAACGCAACACCTCCTATCTGGCCTTGAGTGGTCGGGGACAGATTGAGGCTGTCGAGCGCATGCTCTTCCTTGATGTCGATGCGAACATCAGTCGCAACAACCTGTCGGTGTTCAACGGTCGGGCACAGAATGACGAGTTCAACGTATCAAAGGATAATGAGACCCGTACCTGGTCGTTGAAACCGCGCTTCGAGTACGCTTTGGGGGATGCGCGTGGGTCGATCGCATACACCGCCCGTTGGCTTGAGTCTGGTGGTTCAGCCATCAGCACGCAGCGTCTTGAGCAATGGGCGGCTCAACTGAGTGACAGCAATGCGGGCGGGCTGTTCGGCTGGGGGGTCAATTACAACCGCATCGATACCGAGTCAGACGATAGCTTGAGCCGTAGCGCATCCCAGCAGACGGGGCGTGCCACCTTGTTCATCAATGTCTCACCGCAGGTTCGTCTGCGCGCAATTGGTGGTTACGAGTCCAATGATTACGACAGCTCGGGGCGTGAGGAAGGGGCAATCTATGGGGCTGGCGTCGACTGGAATCCGACTTCACGCACCACGCTCTCGGCAACGGTAGAAGACCGTATTTTTGGTCGAGGCTATGACTTCACGTTCAAGCATCGCTTTGCACGTGCTGCATGGGACCTGGGTTACAACCGTGATTACTCGTCCTCATTGCAGGAACTGGGTGACAATCCCGCTCGCCTTCAGGCCGAGGCCATCTGCCTGGCAATCATCGGCGCCACCGACATTCCTTCTCCAGGTCCTTTGCTGGACTTCTACGATCAGTGTCTTGCCGTCCAGGGGTTCAGCCGTCTGGGGGCGCGTGGCTTTGTCTCGAACTCCACCTATCTCTCGGAATCGTGGCGGGTGGGCGTTTCACTCAACGGTGTCCGCAATACCTTGTCGTTTTCATTGCAGCAGTCGGACCGAACCCGCCTGAGCGCCTTGTCCGGGCTGTCTGCAGAGGATGATTTCGCGCAGACGACCCGCATCAAGACAACAACCGCGACGCTGTCCTACTCGCATTCCCTGTCGGGTTTTTCCAGCCTGAATTCGTCGCTGTCGCGCTCCAAGTCCACCGGGGATGATGCCTCCGGCCTGGAAACCTTGCGCTGGGTCGCATCCGTGGGCCTGACGACGCGGCTGGGGCCGCGCACGACCGCAGGGCTCAACTACCGTTACCAGCGTGCAGATGGCGCGGGCCGGGAAAATGACTTCACCGAGAACGCGGTGACTGCAAACCTTGGCATGACTTTCTGAACTTGACCTGATGTACGAATCCTTCTTCAAGCTTCGCAGCAAACCCTTCCAGCTGAACCCCGATCCTGCCTTCTTCTTTGGCAGCCGGGGCCACCGGAGGGCCATGGCCTACCTGGAGTACGGCCTGCATCAGAGCGAAGGCTTCATTGTCATCACCGGCGAGATTGGCGCGGGCAAGACGACCATTGTTCGCAGCCTGCTCGAGCAACTCGACGCCAACAAGGTGGTGGCTGCCAATCTGGTCAGCACGCAGATCGACGCCAAGGACATCCTGCGCATGGTTGCCACTGCGTTTGGCCTGCCGATCAAGGGGCAGGACAAGGCGGGGCTGCTGCTTGCGCTCGAAACCTATCTGGTGGAGATCACTGCTGCCGGCAAACGTGCCCTGCTGGTGGTGGATGAGGCGCAGAACCTGACGCCGGACGCGGTCGAAGAGCTGCGCATGCTGTCCAATTTCCAGCTCGAAGACCACGCTTTGCTGCAGAGTTTTCTAGTGGGGCAGCCCGAGTTTCGCGACGTCATGCAGAGCGCCGAGATGCAGCAACTGCGTCAGCGCGTGATTGCGTCATACCATCTTGGACCGCTTGATTCGGAAGAGACGCAGTCCTACATCGAACACCGGCTACGTCATGTAGGCTGGGCGGACGATCCGATTTTCGAACCTGCGGCCATTACCTCCATATATGGATACACCGGAGGCATCCCGCGGCGTATCAACACGCTGTGCGACCGTCTGTTGCTGGCGGCGTTTCTGGGTGACCGCCATGTCATCTCCGAGCAGGACGTGCTTGATGTCATCGATGAGCTCAAGCAGGAGTTCGCCAGTCCCCGATCGAAAGGGGTGGGTGGGGTAGCAGTTGATGCTGCACTCAGTGCCTGCCCGTCTACGCTCGCGCTGGACCGCTTGCGCGCCAGCGACGAGTTGATCGCACAGGCTGCAACCCTGACGGCCAATGCCGACCTGCAGCGCCTGGAGGCGCGGATTGTCGGCCTTGAGCAGTCGGTTGCCGCCACCCTCAGCATACTCAATCAACTTTTGCAGGCCGTGCGACGCGCTCCCACTGCCGAGGATACCGAAGCATGATGAACTCTGCTGAGGCTCCGATCATCTGCGTGGTTGGTGCTCGCCCAAATTACATGAAGGTTGCGCCCATCCTTCGTGCTTTTTCCGAGCATCGGCCGGTCTTGCGCACGCTGTTGGTGCACACCGGGCAGCACTACGATCCGGCGATGAAGGATCGGTTGTTTGCTGATCTGGATCTGCCCGAGCCGGACATCAATCTGGCGGTCGGGTCCGGCTCCCATGCGGTGCAGACCGCCGAGGTCATGAAGCGCTTCGAGCCCGTCATTGACGAGCACGGCGCCCGTGCGGTGCTGGTGGTCGGTGATGTCAACTCCACCCTGGCCTGCGCACTGGTCGCAGCCAAGCGCCATATTCCAGTTATCCACGTCGAGTCGGGCCTGCGCAGCAACGACCGGCGGATGCCGGAGGAGATCAACCGCATCCTCACCGATCAGATCTCGGACGTGCTGTACACGACTGAGCGCAGTGCGCATGCCAATCTTGAGCGTGAAGGCATTCCAGCCGAGCGGGCGGTATTTGTCGGTAATGTGATGATCGACAGCTTGCGCGCCAGTCTGTCCAAGGCGGTACTGGCGACAGCCTTGCTGGATACGGCGGGACTGAACGCCACCCGCATCCAGGGGGGATACGGTGTGGTCACGCTGCATCGACCCTCCAATGTGGATCATGCCGAGACCCTGGGACCCATCATCGATGCGCTGCGTCAGGTCAGTGAGCGTCTGCCGTTGATCATCGCCTTGCACCCCCGTACCCGCAATAACCTCGAGCGCTTTGGCATGCTCGATCGTATCGACAGCCCGGGTTTCCTGATCCTGCCGCCGCAAGGCTATCTCGAAATGCTTGGCCTGATGTCCGGCGCGACAATGGTGCTGACCGATTCGGGCGGCATCCAGGAAGAAACTACCGCGCTGGGTGTGCCCTGCGTCACCATCCGCGAGAATACCGAGCGGCCCATCACCGTCGACCAGGGGACCAACACCCTGGTTGGCACCGATCCGCAAGCCATTCTGAGCGCTGCGAACGCCATTCTTGGTGGAGGTGGCAAGGCAGGGCGCATCCCGGAGTACTGGGATGGTCGCACTGCCGAGCGCATCGCGGCCCATCTGCATGCCTGGCTGCTTGCGCACGAAGCGGGTGAGGCTTCTGAAGAGGCTTCAGCATGACGATTGCGACTCCGATCACCAATGCGCTGACCATCGACGTCGAGGATTATTTCCAGGTCTCCGCCCTGGCACCTCACTTCCCGCGTCAGTCGTGGGAGTCGGTGCCATGCAGGGTGGAGCGCAACGTTGACCTGATCCTGGGCATGCTTGATGCGGCGCAGGCCAAGGCCACGTTCTTTACCCTGGGTTGGGTGGCGGAGCGTTTTCCGCAACTGGTGCGGCGGATTGCGGACGGTGGCCACGAACTCGCCAGTCATGGCTACAGCCATGAGCGTGCCAGTGCAATGACGCCTGACGCCTTTCTCGCCGATATTTCACTGGCAAAGGCAGTGCTGGAGGATATCTCCGGCAGGGCGGTCACCGGCTATCGCGCGCCGAGCTTTTCCATCGGCATGGCCAACCTGTGGGCGCACGACACCATTGCGCAAGCCGGCTATGCGTACAGTTCGAGCGTCTACCCAGTCAAGCACGACCATTACGGCATCCCCGATGCGCCGCGTTTTCCTTACCGGCTGGCGTCGGGGCTGATCGAGATTCCGGTCACTACCATGCGGTGGCTGGGGCGCAACTGGCCGGCGGGCGGCGGTGGGTATTTCCGGCTGCTGCCCTATTCGGTCTCACGCTGGCAGATCGCGAAAGTGAACCGCGACGATCAGCGTCCGGCGATTTTCTACTTTCATCCGTGGGAGCTTGATCCTGGGCAGCCACGCGTCAGTGAGGCCTCGGCCAAGACCCGTTTCCGTCACTACGTCAACCTGGAGCGGACGCAGGCACGCCTTCGTCGGCTGTTGACCGATTTCCGCTGGGGGCGCGCGGACGACGTGTTCCGCGATGCAGCCTGAACACAGCCTGTCGCCCACGATGGATCGCCTACCCGTTGTCGTCAAAACCCTGGCTTCAGCCGATGTGCCCCGCTGGGACGCGTTCGTCCGGCGTTGCCCACAGGCCACGTTCTTTCATCTGGCCGCATGGCAGCGCATCACCGAACAGGTATTCCGCCATCGCACCTATTTCCTGTATGTCGAACGTGCTGGCGAGATCGTTGCGGTGTTGCCGCTGGCGGAGGTCAAGAGCCGCCTGTTCGGTCACGCACTGACTTCGCTGCCCTTTTGCGTCTATGGCGGCATCGCCGCCGATGCTGATGCAGGGCAGGAGGCGATTGAACGACTTGAGGCCGAAGCGGATGCCTTGGCGCGCAAGCTGGGGGTGCAGCATCTCGAGTACCGCAACCTGACGGCCCGTCATGAGGACTGGCCGCGTCAGGATCTTTACGTCACCTTCCGCAAGGCGATCCTGCCCGAGGTCGAGGACAACATGCTGGCGATCCCGCGCAAGCAGCGGGCCATGGTTCGTAAGGGCATCAAGAATGGCCTCGTCAGCCATATCGATGCCGATGTCGATCGGTTCTTTGCGGTGTACGCCGACAATGTCCTGCGTCATGGCACGCCGGCGCTGCCCAAGCGTTTCTTTCAGACGCTCAAGGACACTTTTGGCGATGACTGTGAGGTGCTGACTGTCACCGACCCGGACGGCAAGGTGCTGTCCAGTGTGTTGACCTTCTATTTCCGCGATGAAGTCCTGCCTTATTACGCGGGAGACGACCTTGCTGCAAGGGATCTGGCCGCCAATGACTTCAAGTACTGGGAATTGATGCGGCGTGCCTGCGAACGTGGTTATCGCCTGTTCGATTATGGCCGCAGCAAGATCGGCACAGGGCCTTACAGCTTCAAGAAGAACTGGGGATTCGAGCCGCAGCCGCTGTCTTACGAATACTGTCTGTACAAGCGCGACGGCGTGCCCCAGAACAACCCGATGAACCCCAAGTACCGGCTGTTCATTGCGGCGTGGAAGCGGCTGCCGGTCGGCGTCGCCAACGCCATCGGACCTCACATCGTGCGTAACCTGGGGTAGAGCCGGTGGCTGATCCTCGATCCCCCTTGCTTTATCTGGTTCATCGTATCCCCTATCCGCCCAACAAGGGCGACAAGGTCCGCTCGTTCAACATCCTGCGTCAGTTGGCCAGGCGCTATCGGGTGTTCCTGGGGACTTTCGTTGATCATCCCGACGATGTTCAGCATATCGACACACTGGGTCAATGGTGTGAGAAGGTCCATGTCGTGCGACTGCAGCCTATGTCTGCACGGCTTGCCAGCCTGAGGGGATTGCTGACCGGCGAGGCCCTCAGTCTGCCTTATTATCGTGACGCGGGTCTTGCTCGATGGGTGAACATGACTGTCGCGAGCGAAGGGATCAAAAGCGCAGTCGCCTTCTCCGGGCCAATGGCGCAATATCTGCCCGCTACGGGTCTGGAGCGGCGGGTCATCGATTTTTGTGACGTCGATTCCGCCAAGTGGACCCAGTATTCCGCTGATCGTCGCTGGCCGATGTCCTGGTTGTATCGACGCGAAGGTCAGCGCCTTGCCGCTTTCGAACGAGAGGCGGCTTCGGCAAGTGACGCCAGCCTGTTCGTCACCGATGCCGAGGCAGCGTTGTTCACACGCGATGCACCCCTGCTCGGCTCCAGGGTAAGGACCATGCAGAACGGGGTCGATGCCGAATATTTCTCGCCATCGCATCGCTTTGACTCTCCCTATCCTGCGGGCGGGCCGATTCTGGTATTTACCGGCGCGATGGACTATTGGCCGAATATCGATGCGGCCACCTGGTTCGCTCGCGATATCTTGCCTCTCGTGCGCGCGCAGTTGCCGGACATACGATTCTGGATCGTCGGGATGAATCCTTCACCGGCGGTGCTTGCGCTGGCGGGCGAGTCGGTGTTCGTGACGGGTACGGTGCCGGATGTCCGTCCCTATCTGGCGCATGCCGATATCGTTGTGGCTCCGTTGCGGATCGCCCGCGGCATTCAGAACAAGGTGCTTGAGGCAATGGCGATGGCTCGTCCGGTCGTGGTTGCCGATGCCGCGGCACAGGGTTTGGAGGCGGTGTCGGGGCAGGACTGTGAGATAGCCCACAACGCCGAAGCATTCGTTTCGCGTATTGTTGCGTTGTTGGAAGATCGTGAGTCGTGCCAGCGCATGTCTCTGGCTGCCCGCGATTGCGTGTTGTCGCATTACAGTTGGACGGCCCATCTGGCGGTGCTGGACGACTGCCTTTGTCTGGAACAGGAGGGCTCGCCTTCCATCCCGCTCAAATGTCCTGACCAGGCTTGAGAATGAAGCGAGCGATTGTCGAAGAAACTTCCGTACAGCCCCTGACGAATCGGCGCTATGCCGATTTTGTCAGGGTGGCTGCCGTTCTGACGGGTGTCCTGGTTTGGTGTGTTGTCTGGTACTGGCAGACTGCAGTTGAGATCGCGTCGATCTGGTGGCGTTCGGACACCTTCGCGCATGGCCTGGTGGTGTTGCCCATCAGTGCCTGGTTGATCTGGCGCAAACGCGACGCAATCGGTGGGCTGCGGCCCGAGCCCATACCGTGGCTGGCCTTGCCTGCCGCCTTGTGCGGTGTGTTGTGGTTGCTGGGCATGCTGGCCTCGGTGGCTGCGGCCAGTCATGCGGCGCTGGTCTTGATGACGCTGACCGCCATGGTCGCCGCCCTGGGGTGGCGCTTGTCCCGCGTGCTGATGTTTCCGCTGGCTTTCGTGTTGTTCGGCGTCCCGGTCGGCGAGTTCATGCTGCCGGCGTTGATGACTTTTACTGCGGAGTTCACGGTGTGGGCGCTGCGTCTGAGCGGTGTGCCGGTGTATCAGGAGGGCCTGCATTTCGTCATCCCCAACGGGCGCTGGTCGGTGGTGGAAGCCTGCAGCGGCATCCGCTACCTGATTGCCTCGCTGATGATCGGTTCCCTGTATGCCTACCTGCACTATGCCAGCCTGCGCAAACGTCTGCTGTTCATGGTGGTGGCCTTGCTGGTACCAATCATTGCCAATTGGCTGCGAGCCTACATGATCGTGATGCTGGGCTACCTCTCCAATAACGAAATCGCGGCCGGGGTGGATCACCTGATTTACGGCTGGATCTTCTTTGGCTTCGTCATCATGCTGATGTTCTGGATCGGACAGCGCTGGAGTGACCCTGTCGAAGCATTTGCATCAGCGTCGGCACCCGTCATCGTCTCCCGGACGCAGACGAACTGGGCTGGCGCCTTGCCCGTGCTGTTGGTGACCGCAGCTTTTCCCCTGCTCCAGATCTGGATCGCCAGCCCGGTACAGCCGTTCGGTGTCAGCTATGCCACACCTTCGCCCGCGGACGGATGGACGCTGTTACATGGGGCGACTGCCGACTATCGTCCCCATTACCAAGGAGCACGTGGAGAAGCCTCGGCGATTTATCAGGCGGATGCAGGTGATCAGGTGTCCCTGTATTCGGCCTTCTTCGCCGAGCAGCATGAGGGCGCCGAGATGGTGACCTGGGGCAACGACTTGCTGCCTCCGGCCGACGGTAGTACCAACCGGCTTAACGGTCCCCTCGTTGAGACCCACCTGGGGCAGGTTCGCAGCGCGATGCTCGTCCGCGGGTCTAGCCGGCAGATGATCCTGCACTGGTATGTCGTAGGCAATCGCGTCGTCATTCGGGATTGGGAGGTCAAGCTTCGGTTGGCGCTCGATAGATTGCTTGGGCAGTCGGATGCGTCCATGGTGTTCGTGGTGAGCATGCCGGTCGGTGTAGAGCCTGAGCATGCCCG
>Ga0075012_10005716_pt1 | contig 11363 bp, 8 predicted proteins | sample All_14_2_FD_71474 | JGI IMG/M metagenome (GOLD analysis project Ga0075012, IMG submission 71474) | Freshwater microbial communities in response to fracking from Pennsylvania, USA - Allegheny Zone_MetaG_DW_15 | ecosystem: Environmental > Aquatic > Deep subsurface > Groundwater > Drilled...
AAGGTATGGTAATCGAAAATGAAATAATAACTATCCGTGAAATTACGGAGGATTGAGGGATAAAATGAAAAGGAACCTGCTGATTGTGGTTTGTGCCGGGTGCGGGAGACCCTTCACTTCGTTCTGGGCGACATAACGGTTGTCCGTGCCACAGCGATGCTCAGTTATGTCGCCCAGAGCGCAGCGAAGGGTCTCCTGATTGTGGTACGTCGATCCTTCGCTGCGCTATGGGTGACGGAGATCAGGGGTGGCTAACCTGGTGCGCAGGTTGTTGGATATTTACCAGCATCTCTCTAATGGCGTCTGGTGTACTGCCAATGGCCTGGCCCTGTCTGTCGAGCCAGCCCAGTTGTACGAACACTCCCCTGCTGCGGTTGTTGTCACTCAGTGCGTGGCGAAGGATATCGGGCAGCGACATATTCTCGTTTATTCGTGATCGTCTCATGTTAGCGAAAAATCCGCAAAACAGGCTGCGGTCTTGTTGCAAGCGTTCGCTGTAAGCTGCCATAAAACGATCTTTGAGTATTGCGGGAATAACGACATTATGTAATGTTACCCCTGCCGTTGCTGCTGGCAAAAAGGCTACTCGTTTTGTAGAGCCAACTTGTTGATTTACTATCAGGGTTGATGGCAAACCAATGCTATCGAAATACGCCACGTTTTCGTTTGAGAACATGATTGCAATAGCGCTTTCATTCCGTAAATTAACCGCAGGGTAAATCGATACGGCTTTGCTGTTTATACCGATCAGGCTATTTAACTTATTTTCCTGAGCTTCAAAAGGTTTGCCAGCAGACATAACCATGCGGAATCGTGTTTCTTCTGCTTGTTGATTGTCCGGCAGATGCTCCAGAGGGACTGGGCGAAGTTGCTCTTCTGTATAAGCTTGTCCAGTGTTCACATCAATATGAATGCTTTCTGCCTGGCAAATCGGGTCGGTTTTTGATTTGTAGAATGCGCCATCAATTGCACAAGCGCCTTGCATTGTACCATCCCGAAAAAAATTCGGTACCGCACTGGTGGCGATAATTCGCGGCTCAGTGTGCAAGGGGGCGAACATGCAATTAAAATCACCCACAACCACCGACGTATCCTCAGCATCTCCTGCTACAAGAAATTCTCTGACCTGTTTCTCATGCCCCATGGGCTGATCATTATAATCGGCATGAACATTACAAATTCTGACTTTTGTAGTCGTTTGTTCGGCGTTACGCGGTATAAAATCGAGTGCATGCGCACCCAGATTTTGTTGCTGAGGCAGTGATGCAATTAGCTGCTGGCCTTCTTGCGGAATAATCTCGGATACAAATTTGCTGCGATTATAGAGGGTAATATTGCCGGTTGTATTGCCGGCTGTATCAATGATACTCCCCTTGTATTCCGCTGCAGCGTAACTTGAGCCTTCCAGACGCTTTGCAATAGCGGCCCACAAGCCGTCAGGTAAAATGGTCAGCATACCATCGACGCCGGGCAGGTAAGCGCGAATTTCCTGCAACGTAAAAAAATCTGGCTGTTGCTTTAAGAGCATGAGCGCTATGGCGTCTGCAATTCTTTCATAACGTGCATTTCGCGCTGCTTCGTTTTCTCCATAAGAAGTTTGGCCGAGGGGCGCAACACCATTATAAGAATCACCCTCCATCACATTCCAGGAGATAACACGAAGCCTGCTTCCAAAGTGAGGAACTTCAACCATGATGGGAACATGATCCGAGCAAAAGTTGTTGTAATTGTCTTGAGCCATTTGAATGGACGGAAGACCCGGGTGATATGGCAGAAAAACCGGCGCGCTGGTGTGTAGGTCAATTTCCGGGATGTCTTCGTCTGAATTATCAGGGTGACAACTTAAGCCCTGACCGATAATTAATTCATTCACGCTTTCTTCGCTGCTGGACATATCGCTCTCTCGTTTAACTTACAGATGACAACAATTGTACCCCATGAACATTAAGGGGGCATTAAGAAATTGTTTTCAGCATTAATATTTTTTCATCTTGCTATGACGGGAGCAAAGTGATTCTTTTTAAAGCGAAATATTCTGTACAATCCCGTCAAAATTTGCGTTACTATCCTCATTTTCGATTGCTTAAGGAGATTCTGATGTCTGTATTGGTTTATGGAACTACCGGGCAAATGTATGCGGCATTTGGCGTTGCCAGCGTGGGCGCGGCCGTGCTGCCCTCTCGTTTTTTGGGGCAGCTGGATCCGCTTGCGCTCCCTTCCCTGCCGAGTGTTGGTTACGGTCAATTTGCTGGCGAAGAATTGTGCGGAGAATGGCCCTTAAAGAAAAAATCGGAACAGCATTATGAGGCAACGCGGCATCAATTTGCCTATACCAATGATGAGGGTCATTTGTGCCGGCTTGATCTGCAATATCGTAAGGATGATCCCGGCAAGTGGATTTTTTCATTGCTGGTTGGGATGGAGCTTGAGCAATCAGAACAGATGGTTTATGTGCTCTCCAGCAAAAAGCTGGCCTTGCAAGCTGATCATGCTTGTCAGAAACGCAAAAACGAACCGATTGAACATTTTATTGCCAATCTGAAATCCCCATTCGCCCGGTCTTTTTTCAATGCAGCATTACAACCAGGTTATATTTTACACATCGACCCGAGATGTTCGGTGTTCGATCATATTTCCCAGCCCATCACGAGTGGCGAATTGCAGGACAGCCGACCGCTGCTGGCCTTGCTGCTGCCAGCGACGGCCTTGCAACAGCTTCTCCCTCAACACGAGCTGCTGGCTCAACTAAGCAGCTGGGGAGCAACGCCGGCGCAAATGGCTCGGGTTTTACAAAAACAGGGTGCGCTGTATCAATGGATGAACGACAATCTGAATATCCCGGAGAACATCATAAGCTGGGCTATTTTACTGGATAAACAAAATGCGTGGCCGGCTTTCGAACAATTGTTTTCCAGCAGACTGTTTATGGAAGTGATTGCGGATGACCCGCGTCTGGGGCGATGTCTTGCTCGCTTGCTGGATGAAGGCAGAAGCATCGCCGATTTGATCGCCATCGCGCAAAACCCGGGCTACCAGAATGCCGTGGAGATGCTGACACAGGTCGGGCTTTATACGTTTCAACTGGATGATTTGACGCCAAAGACCCTGGCGGCGCTTGCAAGGCTTCAGGAATATTTAAACAATCAGGCACAAAGCAGCACGCCACATCCGCAACTTGCATTAATAATCAGAAATTTTATTGCTTGCCTGCGATATGGCACGGAAGTATCCAGTTTGATGAGTCAATTGCTGCAACCGCAAATCATCACCGATCCATCGGGGATGTTCGCTCCCTTGTTTGGAGAGCTCTGTAATATTGTTCTCGATGCGCCGCTTGGCGAGCCTGATATTATGTGTCGTGTGATCACGCAACTGAATCGCGTCCTGCCGCTGCAAGCTGATGCGAAAGTTGCAGAGTATTATCGTGAAGCGTTGGTATGGGCATATCATTTCAAGAACTTGTCCCACCTGGATCAGCAGCAACTTGACGATATCCTGAGCGCATTTGTTGCCTGTCGCGAAGCTGATTTTGACAGCTTCACATGGCCGCTCTGGGTGCTGAACGCCAACTCGCCACTCAGAAATGCAGTTTTAAAGCTGGCAGGAACGGATAATCTTGAGCAGTTTCTAAAACTGGCGGAACCGCTTCGCAGTCAAACGGCCATTGCTTTACAACAAGTCAATCGAGACTGTATCAATCCTCTGGATAGAAAAAAATACACGCAACTGATTTTGGATTCCACGACAGCATCTCAAAATTTCATCTGTGTCTTGACCCACAGTAATAGCGAGATTGGCAATCTGCTACTGGAATCTGTTTATGCGTATTGCACCAATGTGCCAGATCCTTATAGTGAACACGATAGTTCTGCAGAAAAGCGTTCAATTTTAGCTGTGTGCACTAACCTGAACAAATTAACACTTCTGAATTTTGATGCGGATGTACGCAGATTATTTGTTGAAAACACGCCAAATGGCCAACGTTTCCGCGATGCGATGAACACGGTGGAAGCAGGCTGTGAGCGTATTCGAACCCATTTGCACGAAACGGCGAATAACAGCGCTAAAAATCAACAGTTCTCTCAATTGGTCACGGCATATCGTTTGGCCATGTATCAAGCCGTTTACACAGAGCTTACGCGCAAAGACGAGCCATCAACGCTTGTGGCTGATATACAAAGCGCCGAAGCGCCGCTGAAAAATGAATTAAGCGTAGACCGACAGTATGGCTTGCGTATATGCATGAAGATTTTGGCCAACATTGCCGCCGGCTTGTTTGGCTTGTTTAGTTGCTTCCAATTGAACTATCGACACCAGCAAAAAACCGGTCATTTTCTGTTTTTCTCTGAACCCACTTCGGCTGGAATTTTAAATGAAACGGATCGGGAAGTGGACAGAATCATGACCGCGCCGATGGCTTGATTTCCGGTAATTCGGGGATCGTGCCACGGCCTTGTTGGGCCAGGGCCCAACCTACGCGTTTGCAGCAAGATCCTGGTAGCTTGGACAGATCTCGCTGCGAACGGGTAGGTTGGGCCCTGGCCCAACAAGGTAGCGGCACAGATCTCTAGCCTAAGCGCCACCAGGACCCACAGACACAGCAGAAGTCATTTTGGGCGTCATATTTGCCTGGCGGATCACTTGATCAACCAGGCTCTGATGCATGCGATACCATTTTCTCATATTGCTGTACGGCTGATCCAGAATAGCCATGTCAGCAGCGCTAAACGGACCCGCTGCCTGCTTCTCCTCTGCGCTTCCAAATATATGCGTCAATATCTTCTCCGCCACGCCCAGTTTTTCCGTCTTCGTAAACTGGCCTCTGAAGAAAAAGGAATTATAATACGTTTCCAGAGGATTGAGATCACGCCCGTGTCGATAGTACAGCAAGTCGTGCACCATATTGCGATGCGCTACCGATGCGTTATCCAGGAGGGCATTGTTAAATGGCAATGGGCGAAACGGATACCTGTGTCCTTGCCGATAGAAGTACATCTCCCATGCTCGATACAGCCCGGTTTTTGCTTCTGCAAAGGTGAAGCGTCCCGGCTCAACCAGATGCATGATATTGTGCGGGCATTGACGGGCAACAAAGGTCAGTTCATCAATCGTCAAGGCATTGACCAGCGGTTTCAAATACGTATCGGCATGTTTTGAGCAACTATTTCTGTCGATAAAGTTGCACATTTGGCTGATATAACCTTCTTCCCCACTAAATTTGTCTAACACCATTCTAATCTGTCCGGGAGACACATTGAGAACCAAACCTATCCAATGTAGTTCACTGAAAGGAGGCAAAATCACGGCATCAAGCCAGGCGGTGGCTCGCACCGGCTCCAATTTAAACATCTCGCGAACAATATACAGGCATTGCCTCCGATCTTTCCGATTGCTATCCCAGTTGTCGGATAAGATGGAAAGCAACCCGGAAAAGCTCTCAGCATCCAGGTTTTTTATAAACTGTTTGACAATCTCAGGTAGTTTTTTTCCATTCGGGCTGAATGCTTTCACAAATTCGAAGCTGAAATACCACCACTCTTTCCCTTTCCAGGCCCAGGCGTTGCGAATCCTGGCCCAGGCGTCACCAATCCTGGCTTGCTGTTGTTCAACAAAACTCGCACTCACCCCGATCAATTCCGATGGATTCTCCTGACAATGCCAAACGTACAGCGCTATGCCATCGCTGTTGGTTTGCTTGTTCAGCAACACGCCGATCAATTGCTGTATCTGCTCACGGCTTAATTTTTGCAGACACGCCTCTCCCACTATTTCATGAAAGGGAAGACCATCGGCATCCGCACCTTTGGCTACTGCAAGTGCCAACAAATCGTCGAACGAGAGCAGGTTTGGGTTGAGCAACAGCCTGGCATCTGTGACCCGGTGATGCTCTTTCAACTGTTGAAAGACTAATTTGAGCACAGCCCATTGCTTTGTATCAACCAGCTGCTGGAAGACGCTGCGTGTCATCGGCTCCTGAACATGGCAAAGATTAATCAGTAGATTGCGAACCAGCAGGTTCGGCTCCAAACTCAACAGAATGCGTAAATAAACCGGTGCAGCACAACTTAGCAGGCTGAGTGCGGTGTCTGTGCCCGCTTCGTCAACACGGGTTTCTGTCAAAAATGCATACAGATTTTTCCAACCCCAATTGCTGTCAGTGACAACAGACTGAAGCAAGGATTCAGCCTCTGCGTCCCGACTTAACAACATAGACCGCAATTTTTTAAGAAGATCAAAATACGATCTTCCTGCAAGCGCACCTTTATCTTTACCGAGCGCGCTTTGCAATTCCCTCAAGTCATCTGTGTTGAACCCGGAGCTTTGGGTGGAAGATGCAGCCACGGCTGACGTCCTGATTTTGTTTAGCATGTTTACACCTCAGATAGATGATTGGGAAGACAGCACGCTGCTATCGGAACAGTTTGCGTCAAGGCTGTTTGTCGGCTCAAGACTGGTCGCTTCGCGCACAAATTCCATATGCCAGATTTTGAATGCATTACTCTCCTCTGGTCGCTCAACTTGAATGCCGGCTCCAAAATTACTCAGGAATCGATGCGTCAGGTTGAAATGGCTTTTTGAGTTGGCTCTGTCGGCAATAAACAGGATTTGCATAACCAGGTATTTGTTTAACAATACTCTGTCATTTAACCCCTTGACCTCGGAAAGACTCAAATTATTGAGCAGAATCTGCCGTTGTGTGGGGGTTTTCGCAAAAAAATGATCGGCAGTAATTGAACGTAACTCGGCTAATTGCTTCGACTCAGGCATGGCTTATCGCTTAAATGAGAACCAGAATGGGCGCATTGTATACAACCACGCTCTCGAAGGCAATAGCTACTCATCGAGAGGCACGGCGATTACCTGCAATGGTCTCGATTTTAATGGTAAATAATGATACCCTTGCCCCCAAAATGCGCAATTAACGCCCACGATGTGCGGATAAAATAATTTGATTTGGAGATAAATGATGTGGATAACCCATGGTGATTTCAAGCATACCTTCACTGCGTTTGAAAGCCCGGTGGTCAGGCGGCAGGTGACGTTTGAAAATACGGCTACAACAGCGGTCATTAAAAAGGCGACCTTGATGGGTTCTGATGGGGGCACTCACGCCCAGATTTTTGCATCCAACCCTGCGGCTTATCAATCCTTGAAGGAGGTTGCCGCAGCAGCAGGCTATCAGACAGACGGTTTTCTTGAACACGGGCTGAAAGTCGTTCGCTATTCCAGCAAGAACAAACTGTTAATGGCTCGTTTTTTAAAAACAATACAAAACGTTGAAGCTGATTTTGCCTTGATTGAACCCACCCTTTCCGATGCCTTGGGTATTAATCTGGCTGAAGATCTTGTCCTGCCAGCCTGGATTGCACCCGAGGAGATACAAGCATTGACTCCTGTTCCAGGCAACACGTCAGGTAGAAAGATTGTCTTTGCAAATACCGAGAGTACGCCCATCCTTAACTTCTTGTCATTTTGCGACGTCCAGGGGTCTTTGATGGTCACAGCCCAGGCAGGCAGCGATGCCGCTTACCAACAATTGGTGCAGCTCATGACCTCAGCAGGATTTCCGGCACCTTATGCTTATGAAAGCAGTAACAACTTCCTGAGCTGCACGCTCAATCATCCGGCCATGATCGCCAGGTATATCAAAATGCTTACCGTGCTGGATCCAGGTATTTTAGCCATTACGCCAGCAATTGCCGATGCATTGGCAGTTGACTTGAGCATTGATCATGAGATGCCAGCATGGATTGTCACCGGTGATTCGCAAAAAACTCCGGATAGCGAATACACTCAAGCCTGGGGAGTGAGTTATGAAAATACCAATCCATTATCCATCATCAGGGATTTAACACTCATAACCCACCCCAATCATGACAAGCAAATTATTATACGGGCTCGCAATGATCCAGCTTATCAAAACTTACTGCGAACCATCATGGAATCAGGGTTTCCAGAGCCTGAATATGAAGTGGATCATACCCTTGTCTTTATCAACAGCAACCTTGGCTTGATCGCCAACTATATAAAGGTCGTCCAAACAGTCGAACCTGATTTTTCGGCAATTGTTGCCGCGGTTTCCAAAGCCTTGAATATTGACCTGGTCAAAAATCACCCCATGCCGACATGGATTAAAACAGGTGATTTTAAACAGCTTCGGGATACAGAGGCAGGACAAATACGTCAGGTTACCTATGAAAATCCCGATGCTGCATCAACTATCAAGAAATTATTTCTGCTGGGTCATGCCGACGGTACGATTAAAATCAGAGCCGAAGCATCTGGCAACGCAGCTTATTGGCGTTTGGTGGGCGCCCTTATTGATACAGGATTTCCAACACCGGATCTTACAGATCGTACAATAGAGTGTGTTGAGTTTCCGGGGCTAACAAAACGAGAAGAGCTTAATACTGTTCTTGCTACCATTCAAATGGTTTGCGATATCAAATCGATACGCCTGAGCATTCATCTGGATCTTGGCCAGGTGCTCAAGCCGGCGGCAGCCAGTAGCAGTGATTGCAGACACCTTCAGTTCTTTCAGGAGCAATCTGATAGCGAGGAACCGGGTTTTCTTGCAGCGAGCAGCGATCATGAGTTCACTCCGCCCGAAGGCACTGCTTTAAGTTAACGTAAATCATGGCAAGAACGCGTAGGTTGGGCCCTGGCCCAACATGGGTTTACCCCGAAAGATCGTTGTTGGGCCAGGGCCCAACCTACGCGTTCTTGCCAGGCTTCAACGTTACCTTAATGGCAGAGTCGCCCGGGATTCCCCCCAGGGCGAGAGTATGTGTGACTAATCTTCGCACATACGGCCCTGATCTCCGTCATCGTGACAACTCAAGGATTGAAACTGCGGACACATCTGACCGATTTCAGATCAACTTTATAGGTTAAGAACGCTATATTTCGATCGATCACCCTTTGTGCAATGGCCGTTTCTGCTGGATCGTTAGTCGATTCGGTAGAGCTCCAATATTCAGAATCTTCAAAAAAGCCGGTCTCCTTGTACTTATCCAGCACGGTGCTGAGTTGCTTGTTCGCTGGCAAAAACCAGTCGCTATAGCAGGTATTACCAGCCTGGCAAGGCGTGTTACCTTGTGAGTCTACCTGGTATTTATTGCACAACTGAGCAGCATTATTATCTCCCTCCGTCAGCGAAACAATGTTTGCTGTGTTGAAGACGCCATCGATATTGCTGCGCGCATGCGTGAGTATCATCTTGCTGCTCCACGCCATGCTTGTGCTGTTGTCGGTGCTGGCGGTGATCAGGCCATCAAGACTGACAACGATGCCGCCACCTGTAGGCTGCCCTGGTGCGCTGGCGACATAGGTATAGGCTTTGGCCAGCGTTGCGCTGTTGGCAGATGTATCAATCTGTACAGACACAGTACCTGCGGGATGTGCGGGCGTCACGGCGGTAACGGTAGTGGAGTTAATAACCTTGACGCTGGTTGCCGGTTCGCCATCAAAGCTTACAGCAGTCGTGCCATTCAAACCGGTACCCGTCAGGGTCACACCGTTCTCACCCAATGCGCTTCCCGAATTCGTACTGACGCTTTTCAAGCTACTGTTTGTTTGAATCGCAATGGCGGCTTTTAACGAATTGGTATTCGAACCTTTGATGGTAAAACTCGTCAGAGACACGGTCTTGCTGCCTGGCGTAAAGCTTAAGGTACAAGTGCCGCCCGGTGCGATGCTCGCGCAGGTGTTGCCGGTTTCCGTAATCTTGCCGTTGAGAGACGTATTGTTAAAACTCGACATCACATCGTTCGCAGTCACCGACGTTGAATTGTTGTTTATCGTGAGCGTGCCAACGGGATCCAGCAGCGTCAAGGTCAGTGGCGAGGCCGTAACGCTGATGACAGCGTCCGTTGTGTCCTTCGTTGGCGAAATTTTCAAGGTATCGCCGCTTGCCGGGCGAAAACAGGTTTGAGGATCTTGCTGGTCGCAAATCTCCGGGCCACTTTTAATCGCCGCACTCAATTCGCTACCCTTTATCTGTAAAGATAAAACACAAGCGCTCATCGGATGCAACACAAAAGAATTGCCGCAAAGCCCGGATCCGCTCGTGTTTTGCACCACCCCTTTGACAGGCTTCATGGCAAAATTATAGCGATCATAGGGCAGATCCATAACCAGGTCTTTATTACTGATCCGATATTCCACCGTCGCATTGCTATTAGCAGGCACTTTAATATCCGTAGGGGTCAGCGCTTGAATATTGATAGATATTTTCCGCTCCGGCTTCTCCTCAGCGGCTGCAGAAACCATGTATCCGGTCAGCAGAAAAGACAGCAGGCAGTGCATAAAAAAACGTTTGCTGATTATTTGCATGAGCTTATCCTTGTGTTGTTGCGATATGAAATAATTATAGCGTTGTTTTGTTTTTGTCCATATAAGTCATGCGGAGTATAACGTCCGCATGACTTATATGATTTTCCGAATGTAATAATTTGCAATTTATTTACAAATATTGAGGGCATTTGCAGGTTTATTTAGCATTTACCAAAATTGATTTCATCGTAGATGTGAAACTTTCTATCCACCACATCGCTCATGCTCAGCTTACTCGAAAAGCGTGGCGACTTTCGCCAGCACTTCCTCCATGATCGATTTCGGCAGGGTATCGACTTTGCGGGCGTGTCGGGCGGCCAGGTCGATCACGCGCGGCTGATCGCAACGCACGACCCCGGTAGTCTTGATGCCGGTCACGGGCACTGCGAAGCCCAAGCGGCGGACGAACTCGCTGCCGTTGGTGATTGGCAGGATCACCGGCAGCTTCGTGGCTGTATTGAACTCGGCAGGCGACACGATGAGGACGGGGCGGCTTCCGCTTTGCTCATGCCCGGCTGTCGGATCGAGCGACACGAGGTAGATGTCGCCTCGCTTCATAGCAGTTCACCACCCGCGGCGGGCGCATCGACCCATTCGCGATCCTCGGCTGGCTGCGGCTGCGAATAGTCTGACACGGCCAATAACTCCGCGAGTGTGTAGCGTGGTCGTGGCTTGGGATCAACCACCAGGCAACCGTGATCAACGGCCAAGCCGACTGTTGTGCCGACTTGCAGGTGCAGTTGTTCGAGGAAAGCGGGCGGGACGGCTAGCATGACTGAACCGCCAACCTTGCGCAAATTGGTTGTGTGCATAATGCACCTCCAACAGGTTAAGTTATATTCAAGTATAACTTTAATGGCTTTGGATTGCAAGCCATGCAGGTCGGAAAACACGGCGATTGCATTTAAACGCTCAATATATGCGCAGAAAATCCGAACCGTGACCGTTAGGGAGCGGAAAAGTTAAATAGCCATGTTGAATGTTCGATTTTTGTTTTTAAATACGGCAATTGGTAAGCCTTGTTCATT
>Ga0075012_10005717_pt1 | contig 11363 bp, 10 predicted proteins | sample All_14_2_FD_71474 | JGI IMG/M metagenome (GOLD analysis project Ga0075012, IMG submission 71474) | Freshwater microbial communities in response to fracking from Pennsylvania, USA - Allegheny Zone_MetaG_DW_15 | ecosystem: Environmental > Aquatic > Deep subsurface > Groundwater > Drilled...
GAGGGTAGTCCGCCCGGCTTCGGCCTTTGCCATCTCCAGCACGTCGTTGATCAGGGAGAGCAGCTGCTCGCCGCTGCGGTTGATCGTATCTATCTGCTGCTTCTGCTTCGGCGTGGCCGCCGGGTCGCGGCGCAGCAGCTGGGAAAAGCCGAGGATGGCGTTCATCGGCGTGCGGATTTCGTGGGACATGTTGGCCAGGAAGGCGCTTTTAGCCCGGTTAGCCGACTCCGCCGCCTCTTTGGCTTCGCGCAGTTCGGTCTCGAATTGCTTGCGTTCGGTTATGTCTTCTATCGCCAGCAGGATAATGCGTTCCTTGCCCAGCACCCGCTTGATCTGCCGGGCGTTGAGCAGCATTGTGCGCCGGCCTATCCCGGCGAAGTCGTGCTCGACCTCGTAGTTGTCGAAACTCGCTTTCTGCGGCAATATGGTCTCCAGGAGTTCCCGCAATTTGGGGATATCCCACTGTTTGTTGCCCAGGTCATAGATAAGCTGCCCTACTGTCTCCTCAGGTTTCACCTTGAAGAAATCGTAGAAAGACCGGCCGGCCGTAACCACCCGGAGGTCCTGGTCCAGGGAGATAAGAGGTTCGCGCACGGTATTAATAACGCTCTCGGCTAATTCGCTGGCTTCGTCCGCCGACTTTTTGATCACCACCAGCTCTTTCCTGGTTTTTTCCAGACCGTTCTCTATCGCCCGGCGCTCGGTGATATCCTCGATCGCCAGCAGGATGATGCGCTCTTTGCCCAGCACCCGCTTGATCTGCCGGGCGTTGAGGAGCATGATGCGCCGGCCTATACCGGTAAAATCATGCTCGACCTCGTAGTTGTCGAAGGTGGTTTTTTTGGGGAGGATGGTTTCCAGCAGCTCCCGCAGCCTGGGGATATCCCACTGCTTGTTGCCCAGGTCATAGATAAGCTGCCCTACCGTCTCGCCGGGCCTCACCCGGAAGAATTCATAGAAGGAGCGGCTGGCGGAGACCACCCGCAAGTCCTGGTCGAGGGAGATCAGGGGCTCGCGCACCGTGTCAATAATACTCTCGGCGTATTCCTGAGTTCCCGCAAGCGCTGTATTTTCAGACATTTTAGCTCTCCATACTGCCGCAATTATGGGGACTTAATACCCTTATGCCGCCCCGGGCTGCCAGGCCGACTATAAGCATGAAACACATCGATGTAGTTCATCGCCGGGGCGATAAGCAGGCAGGACTCGCGGCCGGCCTCAGGGAGGAAGGCTAAGCTGCGGGCTTCCGCTATCTCCGCCCGGTATCCGGCGGACACCGCCTCATGCCGGGCCGCTGAAATTATTTTTCTTGCGGCTGCCCCAGGAAGCGCACAAGCTCGCGGTTTACCTGCCCGGCGTGGGTCCAGGTCAGCCCGTGCGGCCCGTCCTTGATCACCGCCAGCCGCGCGCCCTTAACCGCCTGGTGGGTACGCAGGCCCGTGGCGGCTATGGGGAGGATCCTGTCCGCGTCCCCATGAATTACCAGCGTCGGCACGCCGATAGCCGCGAGGTCCCTGCGGAAATCGACGCCCCAGGCCCCCACGCAGGCCAGCGTGCCCGCGGGGGAGGCGCCGGCGGCTACGTTCCAATTGCCGCGCAGCGCCTCTTCGCTGACCAGTCTGCCGCCAAGCAGGTCGAAGTTGTAGAAATCCTTTAAGAATTTGCTGAGGAAGGCCGGCCGGTCGGCGGCGAGGGCTTCTTCTATGCCGGCGAAGACCTTGCCGTCCACGCCCTCGGGATTATCGGGCGCCCTGAGGAGGAAGGGGGGCACCGAGGAGATAAAGACCGCCGCGCTCACCCGCTCCTGCCCGTAGCGCCCGAGGTAGCGGGCCACTTCCCCGCCGCCCATGGAGAAGCCGGCCAGCGCGGCGTCGCGCAGGTCCAGTTCCGTGACCAGTTTGTGCAGGTCGAGGGCGAAGGTATCGTAGTCGTAGCCGCCTCCAGGCCGGGAGGAGCGGCCGAAGCCCCTGCGGTCATAGGTGATGACGCGCCGCCCGGCCGCCAGCAGGGCGGGCACCTGTTTCTCCCAGGACTCCCCGCTGAGCGGCCAGCCATGGATGAGCACCACCGGTTTGCCCGACCCGTAGTCCTCGTAGTACAGGTCGATGCCGCAGGAATTTTCAGATCCGACATTCAGGTATGACATGCTCGCTCCTTTAACCCGTCCCGCCGGGGCACCGGCCCGCTATTTCGGCAATATCCTTTCGCGGCAGGCCTCGCCCGTGGCGAGGTCTTTACCGTAAAGGTCTATATACTCCACTTTGGGCCCAAGCAGGCCGCCGCGGGACTGTATGAACATTTTCTCCATGACGGCGGGGCGCCCGTTTATAGGGGCCTCCAGGCGTACAACAGTTCCAGTTCTTCTCAGGGCCAGCGGCAGCCAGGGCGCCGCGGCCAGGGTCAGCGTAAAGCCGTCCGGTGCCGGCTTGAACTTGACGCCGTAGGCCTTCTTTTTTTCAAGCCAGTTCAGTTTTTTATGGCGCCCGTCCCCGGCCAGCATCACCCAGTACACGACCACGGGCTCCGCCAGGCTCAGCGCGCCGTCTTCGGTGAGACCCGCGTCGTAGTGCACTACGTTGGCGTTCTTGTTCCTTTCGATGACCAGCAGGGTAGGCCAGCCGCGGGACGAAGCGGAAACCGGCCGCAGCTCCTCGTGGGGGGTCTTCGCGGAAGCCGGCGCCAAAGCGGGCGGTTCAACGGGGGCCGGCAGCAGCCTGTGCTGGCAGCCGTCAAAACAGAACAGCGCGGCCGTAAGGGCGAGCACTAAAAGCCATGGCGGCTTGGACATATTTTTCCTGTTACTTCAGGGGGCGCTCCCGCGCTCCTTCCAGCCCGCCCGCGGCCGCTTCCGAAGAGGCCAGCCCCAGCGCCCCGGCCACGCCCTCGCCGTAGGCCGGGTCGGCCTTAAGGCAGTTGCCGATGTGGCGCAGCTTTATCTCACGCGGGGCGTCGCCGAGAGCGCGGGCGGTATTTCCGAACAGCCCCAGCCGCTGGGCGGGGTTCATCAGCCGGAACAGCTTGCCGGGCTGGCTGTAGTAGTCAGTATCTTCGCGGTGGTCCCAATGGGCGGCGGCGCCTTCGAGCGAGAGGGGGGGCTCGGCAAAGCCCGGCTGCTCCTTCCAGTGCCCGTAACTGTTGGGTTCATAGCCGGGGGTGCCGCCGTGGTTGCCGTCCACGCGCATGGCGCCGTCGCGGTGGTAGCTGTGGAAGGGGCAGCGCGCGGCGTTCACCGGGATCAGGTGGTGGTTAACGCCCAGCCGGTAGCGCTGCGCGTCGCCGTAGGAGAACAGCCGCCCCTGCAGCATCTTGTCCGGCGAGAACCCTATGCCGGGCACGATATTGGCCGGGTTGAAGGCGGCCTGCTCCACCTCGGCGAAATAATTCTCCGGGTTGCGGTTCAGTTCCATCACGCCGACCTCCTGCAGCGGGTAATCATTGTGGAACCAGACCTTGGTCAGGTCGAAAGGGTTGTACGGCATTTTCTCCGCGTCGGCTTCCGGCATCACCTGCACGAACATGGTCCACTTCGGAAAATCCCCGCGCTCTATGCTCTCGTAAAGGTCGCGCTGGTTGCTGTCGCGGTCTTTCCCGATCAGGGCTTCCGCTTCCTGGTCGGTAATGTTCTTTATGCCCTGCTGCGTCCTGAAGGTGAATTTCACCCAGAATCTTTCAGCCTTAGGGCTGATGAAGCTGAAGGCATGGCTGCCGAAGCCGTGCATATGCCTGTAGGAATACGGGATGCCGCGGTCGCTCATGGTGATGGTGACCTGGTGCAGGGCCTCGGGCAGCGAGCTCCAGAAATCCCAGTTGTTCTTCGCGCTGCGCAGGTTGGTGCGCGGGTCGCGCTTGATGGCGTGGTTCAGGTCGGGAAACTTCAGCGGGTCGCGCAGGAAGAAGACCGGGGTATTGTTGCCCACCAGGTCCCAGTTGCCCTCTTCGGTGTAGAACTTCAGAGCGAAGCCCCGGATGTCGCGCTCGGCGTCGGCGCCGCCGCGTTCCGCGGCTACCAGGGAGAACCGCGCGAACATCTCGGTCTTCTTGCCGACTTCCGAGAATAGCCTGGCCCTGGTGTAGCGGGTTATGTCCCGCGTTACCGTGAAGGTGCCGTAAGCCCCCGAGCCTTTGGCGTGCATGCGCCGCTCAGGTATCACCTCGCGGTCGAAGTGCCCGAGCTTCTCCAGATACCAGATATCCTGCAGCAGCGCCGGGCCTCGCCGGCCGGCCGTCATTATGTTCTGGTTGTCCGCCACGGGCGCGCCCGCGTTGGTGGTAAGCCGGTTATCTTTTTTTTTCATAAAGGATGCTCCGCCGCCGGGACCGCTAAACCAGGAGCCCCAGCGCCGCTGCCACCCCGCTGCCGAAGGCCGGGTCGGCCTTGCCGCAGTTGCCGGCGAGCCTCCGCCGCGTCGCCCGCGGGGCTCCTCCCAGGGAGCGGGCCGTGCGCCGGTAAAGCGACCTGCGCTGGGCCGGGGTCAGCAGGCGGAACAGTATCCCGGCTATCGCCAGGTACCGCCTGCGGGCGGCGGGAATGCCGCCGCTGAAATCGGGCCTTTCTATTTTAATGGTCTGCATATTGCCTCCGGCGGCCGCTACGGCCGCGCCTACCGCCAACCCCGGCCGCGGATCACCCTGACCAGGATCGTGACTATAGCGATCACGATCAGGATATGTATATAACCGCCCATGGTATGGTTGCTGACCAGCCCGAGCACCCACAGGATCAGCAGCACCGTCGAGATCGTCCACAACATAGAATCCTCCTTCAGCCTGACGCCGCGGCGGCCTAAGGCTTGCCTACGGTCATCCTGTTCTTTACTTTTTTGACGCCGTTCACGTCCCTGATCAGCCTGGTCACGAGGTCCTTTTCCGCGGCGTTGGCGGCCCTGCCGCCTACGGTCACCACCCCGCGCTTGCTGGCCACCGCGACCTGCAGGCCGCTGGTGGAGCGGTGAAGCTGCAGCGCCATGCGCACCAGGGCGCCGACGGAGATGTCGTCTATCTTTTCGGAGGTGCTCCGTTTTTCCGACTTGGGCGCGGGCGCCACGGTCATTTCGTTCCTGAGGCCTTTGATCCCCTCTATGCTGCCGGCATAATCTCCGGCCAGCTCTTTCTGGGCCTGGCTCGCGGCAACCCCGCGCAGGGTCGCTATCCCGTCCTTGACGTCTACTTCTATGACGCCCCCGGTCAGGCTGCGGCGGAAGCGCAGCGCGGCTTTGATTTTTTCCCGGAACCAGGCGTCGGAGTTGGCGCTGGGCAGGGAACCCTTTAGCTCCAGCCTGTTATCCACGCTCCTGACCCCCGGCACGTCCGCCGCGGTCACCTGGGCCAGCGACCGGTAGAATTCGCCGGAGATAATGCCGGTCAGGGTAACCGCCCCGTCGGCCGCGGCCACCTTGATATCGTCCTCCCGCAGGTAATTCATATAGACGTACGAGTTGCGGACCGAGGCTTCTATGTACCTGTCCGTCTGGGACGCGGCCCCGCCCTGGGAAAACGCCTGGGAAGGCAGCGCCAGCAGGAATAATGCGAACATAGCTTTCATATGGCTTTTCTCCTTACTCTCCCCGGCTGGCGCGGGCCGCGGGGCCTCGCCCGGCCGGTGTAGGACTAGTCTAACCCATAGGGCCGGCCGCATCTATTAGGAATTCTGCGCGCCGCACTAAGTACTACTACGGAAGCGCGGCATCTACCGATAGCCGCTGGTAGAACTACGCATATACCCGGGCCGCGGGAACCTGTATCGTATTGAAGCGGCTGCGTGGACATGAGATCTTTTTCTAAAAGGCGGACATATATGGTTAAAACCGGCAAGGGCAAAAAAAAGCGGGAGGGCGCGCCGCGGGGGAGCCTGAGGGCGGACGCCCTGCGGGACTCCGAACTGCGCTACCGGCGCCTTTTCGAGGCCGCGCAGGACGGCATCCTGATACTGGACGCCGCGACGGGGGAGATAGAGGACGCGAATCCCTTCATAGTAGAACTGCTGGGGTTTTCCCACGGCCAGCTGGCGGGAAAAAAACTCTGGGAGATCGGCGCGTTCAGGGACGTTTTCGCCAACAAGGAAAAATTCCGGGAACTGCAGGAGCGCGGCTATGTGCGCTATGAAGGCCTGCCGCTGGTGGCCGCCGACGGCCGCAGGCTGTTCGTAGAGTTCGTGAGCAACGTGTACGACGTGAACCGGCTAAAAGTCATCCAGTGCAATATCCGCGACAATACCGCCCGCATGCAGGCCGAAGCCGAAAAGGAAAGGCTGAACGCGGAACTCCGCCACAAGAACGCCGAGATCGAGGGTTTCCTCCATATAACCACGCATGACCTGCGCACCCCGCTGGTAAATATACAGGGGTTCAGCAAGAACCTCGCCATAGACCTCGGGGAGCTCCACGCGCTTGTGGAGGGGGCGGAGCTCGCCGCGGAGGTCAAAAACAGGGCGCTGAAACTGCTGACCACGGACCTGCCGGAATCCCTCGGGTATATAGAGGGCAGCGTGGTTAAGATGGGGATGCTGATAACGGCGCTGCTCAAAGTCTCCCGCCTGGGCCGCCAGGAACTGACCGCCGCCACCGTGAACATGGACTCGGCGCTCAAGAGCGCCCTGGCTACCTTCGCCTACCGGCTGGAAAAGCTGGGCGGCGAGGTAAAGCTGCAGCCCCTGCCCCTGTGCAGCGCCGACCCCTTGGCCGTCTCGCAGATCTTCTCGAACCTCCTGGACAACGCTATAAAGTACAGGGACAGGACGCGCAAGCTGGAGATAACCGTCAGGGGCGAAGCAAAAGGCACCCGTACCGTTATCTATACCGTCGCGGACAACGGGCGCGGCATAAAGGAAGCCGACCTGGAGAGGATCTGGGAGGTCTTCTACAGCGGCCACGCGCATGACCCGGAGATCGTGAAGGGGGAGGGCATAGGCCTGACCGTAGCGCGGCGCATGGCGGAAAGGAGCGGCGGGAGCCTCAAGGCCGAATCCAGGGAAGGCGCGGGGACGAAGTTTATTCTGGAGCTGCCTGCGAGACCCGTATGAAGAACGAGCCGCTGGCGACCATCCTGCTCGCCGAAGACGACGACGGGCACGCCAGGCTGCTGGAGCGCGGCCTTGAAGCCGCGGGCGTGCGCAACCCGCTTATCCGTTTCAGGACCGGGATGGAGGCCTGGAATTATATTTTCGGAAAAAGCGACCCCTGCATAGAGCCCGGCAGGCCCTACCTGCTCCTGCTCGACATCCGCCTGCCGCTGATGAGCGGCATAGACCTGCTGCGGCGCGTGAGGGGCGACCTGCGCTACAGGTACATTCCGACGGCCATGCTCACCACCACCGACGACCCCAAGGAGATACAGCGCTGCCGCGACCTGGGGTGCGACAATTTTTTTATCAAGCCGATAGACGCGGCCAGGCTGGCGGCTCTTTTCGGCCTGCCCAGGGCGCGCAAAATGAAAGGCCCGCGCAAAATTCCCGGCTCCGCGTAGGCGCCGGGGATTCAGGCCTTCCTGGCCAGGATATTCTTTATGCGCAGCAGCAGTATGTCCTTCTTTATCGGCTTCCTGATATAATCCAGGGCGCCCAGCGCCAGCCCCCGCTTTTCTGACTCGTCGTTGGAGCGGGCGGTAAAGAACACCACGTCCGCCTTGATCCCCTTCTGGTTCATTATCTCCAGCAGGCGCAGCCCGTCCAGATCGGGCATGTCCACGTCCGAGATGACCAGGTCGAACCGTTGCGCGCTCAGGAGCAGCAGCGCCTCTATCCCGTCTTTGGCCGCGGTAACGGCGTAGCCGGCCGCCGCCAGCACCCTTTGGGCCAGCACGAGTATATCCGGGTCGTCGTCCACGAGCAGTATCCGGGTCTGCGCCGGTTTGGCCGAGGCCGCCTCCAGCTTCGCCACGTCTAGTTTTGAGCCGATGTACTCCGCGTCCCCCGCGGGCTCGGCGGCGGCCCGTGATAAAGCGGCGGGAGGGGAGGCGGCAGCCGGCGCGGCCGCCTGGACGGTCCCCGCTGCAACCTCTCCGGCCGTATCGGGCGGGGCTGCGCCCAGTTCTTCGGCCAGGACTTTCCTGTACGCCTCCTCGTAGGACACCAGGCCCCGCGCGACCTTGTCCAGGGCGGAGGTGGTTATCAGGGTGACTTTCTCCGCCCTGAGAGTCTCGCGTATGGCCGAAACCGAAGCCCCTGAGCGGATCATCTCGGACACCCCGGGCGTCATCGTTATTATCTCGTAAACGGCTTCGCGGCCCGTTACGCCCGTATTCCTGCAGGCCGGGCAGCCGGCGCTGTGGCCCGTTTGCGCCGGGGCCGGCCGGCCGAACCGCGCGAAAGTTTCGGATATCTCCGGCCCGGCCGGGCGCAGGACCCTGCACGCCGGGCAAAGCCGCTTTATCAGCCGCTGCGAGATGACGGCGAGCACCGTATCGGCTATCTGGGCCCGGCTGATGCCCAGGCGCTCCAGGCGGAAGACCGCGGTGGTGGCGTTGGAGGTGTGTATAGAGGTGACGGTCAGGTGGCCGGTGCTGGAGAAATCCAGGGCGATCTGTGCCGAGGGCTTGTCGCGCACCTCGCCCAGGAAGAGGATATCGGGGTCCTGGCGCACCGAGGACTTCAGCAGGGCCTCGAAGGTAACCCCGGCCTTCTCGTTGACCTGCTGCTGGTTGGCCTGCGCGATGCGGAACTCTATCGGATCTTCTACGGAGATCAGGCTGCGGCGCTGGCAGTCGATGTTGGAGAGGAAACTGTAGATGGTGGTGGTCTTGCCGGAGCCGGTGGGTCCGGCGATGATGATCATGCCCTGGGTCTTGGCGGAGAGCTGCAGCATCATGGCCTCCTGCTCCCCGTTCATACCCAGTTCGGCCAGCGTTTTAGGCTTTACCAGCGGCTCGACCAGCCGCATCACCAGGCTTTCGCCGTAATTGGTGGAAGTGGTGGCGAGCCGCAGCGTGAACTTGCGCCCCCGCAGCGCGGCCACGAAGGCACCGTCCTGCGGCCGGCGGTGTTCGGCTATGTCCATGCCCGCCATCGCCTTCAGGCGCGTCAGGGCCATTACGGCGGCGTCGCGCTTCATCTTGCTAAATTCGCGCAGGTCCCCGTCCACCCTGAACCGGATGGAAGTGAACAGGTCTTTGGGCTCCAGGTGGATATCGCTGGCCCGCTCGTTGATGGCCGCCTCGATGATCCTGGCGGTTATGTATTTTATGGGGCTGCCTTTTTCTTCTCCCTCGGGGCCCGCGCTTTTGGACTTCTCCCAATGCGAAGCGGAGGAACTTTCTATGACCAGCCCGCCGGGCACGTCGTTCTCCGCCGTGTTCCGCTCCCCGCTCTCGCGCGGCGCTATGCGGTAAAGGCTGGCGAGGGCGGCGGGCTCGGCTATCGCCAGGCGGAACGGCTCGGAGATCATCTGGTGCAGCGTATCCATCAGCTCGAAATCGAAAGGGCTGGCCAAGGCTACCAGCAGCGCGCCCAGGTCGTCGCGCAGCGTGACCAGCTGGCGGCCCTGGGCGAATTTCAGCGGCAGCACTCCCAGCTTAATGGCGTCGGGATCTATCATCGCCAGGTAGGGCAGCTTCATGAAATCCGCGATATACCTGGCCGCGTCCGGCGCCTCGAGGCCCAGCTCGGCCAGCACCTGGTAGACCTCGGGGCTGTTCATCTTCTTAACGAGGTCCGGCTTCTTTTGGCCCGGGCCGCCGGGCGCCAGCAGGAAATCCCGGAAGGCCGCGATGCTGCCCGCTCCGCCGTGGGGCGCCTGCGGTACCGCCGGCGCCGTCTTCAGCGCAGCCGCGGCCCAGGCCTTTTTCTTTCCAAGGTGCCGCGTCAGCGTTTCGGCCAGGGCGGAAATATTGAACGGCTTGGAAATAAAATCCGAAGCGCCCAGCGCCATGGCCCTGAGCTTATCCACTTCCTGGCTCAGCGCGGTCAGGAAGACTACAGGGATTTCGGCGGTGCCCGCCTGGGCGCGCAGGCCCGCGCAGACCTCGTACCCGTTCAGGCCGGGCATCATCACGTCCAGCAGCACCAGGTCCGGCCGGCTCTTGAGCGCGTACTCCAGGGCTTTCAGCGGCTCGGAAAGCGTCAGCACCTCGAAGCCCTGCTTCGAAAGGCCCATGGCCAGGAGCCCCAGTATGTCCTTATCGTCGTCCACGCAAAGTATTTTGTGCATAACCGTCTTAAGTATAGGCCTTGTGTCTGCCAGGGTGCTATCGGGAATTGTGCCCGGCTCCCTAAGTAGTATTTCGCATAGCGGCCACCTCTGTGAAAGCGTATATTCTTAACAGTGGCCGGAGGTCAGACCGGACCCCGGGGACGGCAGAATGAAACGAATAATTCGGGTTGACGGAGAGCTGGCGGAGATCATCCCCGCCTACCTTGAGCACAGGCGCGAGGAACTGGCCCGGCTGCCGGCGCTTCTGGACGCAGGGGATTTCGACGCGTTGCGAGTCATAGGGCATAAACTGCGCGGCTCAGGCGGCGGCTACGGCCTGGACCCGCTGACGGAGATAGGCGAGCGGATGGAGAACGCGGCCAAGGCGAAGGATAAAACCGCGCTGGAGGCCCAGACGGCGGAACTAAAGGAATTCCTGGAATCGGTAGTGATAGAGTTCGCTCCCGACAAGTAGCCGCGGGGGAGAAGCTATGCTCGAGTGGTTCACCGGAGATGTAGATAAGAAGAGAGAGGCGCTGCTGGACGCAGTGCCGGAAGGCCTATACCTATCCGACGCCGATGGGACAGCGGTGTTCATCAACAAGGCGGGCAGAGAGATGCTCGGTTACGCGGCGGAAGAAGTTATCGGCAATAACACCCACACGCTTTTCCATCACAGCGGTCCCGACGGTGCGCCATGCCCGGCCGGCGCCTGCCCCCTGCTGGAGAGTATGCGCAGCGGCAGGCCGGAAAAGTTTCTCGACGAAGTTTTCCGCGCCAAGGACGGGCGGCGCATACATGTTGACTGCAGCACGGGCCCCATACAAAACAAGGGTAAGGTCGTTGGGATGCTGGTAGCCTTCAGTGACAGCACCTTGCGGCGGACCGCGGCCGACCGGCTTAGGGTATTTTCCGCCGCGACGGAGCAGAGCCCGGCAGGCTTTGTGCTTACGGATCCCCTGGGAAATATTGAGTACGTTAACCCCAGTTTTTGCGAGATCACCGGGTACGCTTTCAACGAGCTGATCGGGAAGAACCCCAGGATCATGAAATCCGGGGAAACGACCCCGCAACAATACGAAGAACTCTGGAGCACCATCTCCGCCGGCGGCACCTGGCGGGGGCAATTCCACAATAAAAAGAAGAACGGGGAACTTTTCTGGGATGCCTCCATTATTTCCTGCATAAAGAACGAACGCGGGGATATCTTGAAGTTTTTCGCCATAAAGGAGGATATAACGG
>Ga0075012_10005725_pt1 | contig 11356 bp, 10 predicted proteins | sample All_14_2_FD_71474 | JGI IMG/M metagenome (GOLD analysis project Ga0075012, IMG submission 71474) | Freshwater microbial communities in response to fracking from Pennsylvania, USA - Allegheny Zone_MetaG_DW_15 | ecosystem: Environmental > Aquatic > Deep subsurface > Groundwater > Drilled...
TGGTTTTGGGTTGGTGAACAACTGGGTCAAGGTTTGCTGGCTGATGTCTTCGTCATTTGAAACGCGGGTGACAATAATGGCGGCGGAAATAGACAACAACAGCGATGGGATTTGCGCGACCAGGCCGTCACCGATGGTCAAAATTGAGAAATTTTCCACAGCAAGCTCAAAGGTCATGCCGTTTTGGAACACGCCGATGATGATGCCGCCGACCATATTGATGAACAGAATGAGCAAGCCGGCAATCGCGTCACCACGCACGAATTTGCTGGCGCCATCCATGGAGCCGTAAAATTCCGATTCCTGAATCACTTGTTTGCGCCGGCTTTTCGCTTCTTCCTGATTGATAACCCCGGCGTTCAAATCGGCATCAATGGACATTTGCTTGCCAGGCATGGCATCGAGGGTAAAACGCGCGGTGACTTCGGAAATTCGCCCTGCCCCTTTGGTGATCACGATGAAATTAATGATCATCAAAATGATGAAAATGATCATCCCGACCACGAAATTACCGCCGATCACCACTTCGCCAAAAGCGCGAATCACTTCACCGGCCGCGTATGGGCCTTCATGACCATGCAGCAACACAACCCGCGTGGAGGCAATATTCAGGGTCAATCGCAGCAGGGTTGTTATCAGCAAAATGGTAGGAAACAGGCTGAACTCCAATGGGCTGACGATATAGATACAGGCCATGAGAATAATCAACGACAGTGTGATGTTGAATGAAAACAACAAATCGAGGACAAAAGGCGGCAAGGGAATCACGATCATCAACAACATGGCGATAATCAGAAACGCAGATCCCAAATTAACCGTTCTTAACTGCCGAACATTAACCATTCCATTTAACATAAATTAAGCAAATCCTTTTGTTATATTACTTACTTTGTTCGAAATGCAATTCCTTTGGAATTTTCAAATCCGACACCCAGGCGGGTTTGGCACCCAGACCAACCTGGTAATCTTTCAACTGAACAATGTATGAAAGCACTATTGCCACTGCCATGTAAAGATCCTCATGAATATAAGCACCAGGTTTTCCGGTGTAATAGATGGCGCGAGCCAATTCCGGCGCTTCATAAATGGGAATGGCGTGTTTGATTGCGATCAAACGGATTTCTGCCGCGACCGTATCCACGCCCATGGCCATGATTTTTGGGGCTTTGTCTTCTTTTTCGTCGTAGCGCAGGGCAACGGAATAATGGGTCGGGTTGGTGATAATCACGGTGGCTTTGGGCACATCCTGCTGGATTCGCTGTCTGGAGATGGCCATTTGCGCTTCCCGTATGCGCCGTTTGGTTTCGGGGCTGCCATCGGTTTCCTTGTGTTCATCTTTCATTTCCTGATGAGACATTTTGATTTTTTTCTGGAAGCTGACATAGCTGTAGAGCATATCAATTGCGACGATCAGAGCGGTACCTGCGACGATCAACAATAGATAGCCGCGAATTAAATCCAGGCCATGCAAGATCAGCGTGTGATCCTGGAAGCCGATGAGACTCAAAAGATGTTGACTTTGAGTGTAAATAAAGACGATCAGCAAGCTCGTAAACAGCAGAAATTTGAGCACGGATTTTAAAATTTCGATCAAGTTGCTGAACGCCACTATTTTTTTGAGATTTTTGAACGGATCAAGGCGTTCCATTTTGGGCTTGACCAGTTGCCAGGACAAACCGAAACCACCGAAGGCAAAGGCGAACACAAAGGGCGCACAGAGCAAGGCGAGGATATAAGGCAATAATATGTAAAAGTTGTTCAGTGCGAGTTTTCGATATAAAAAATTCGGCGCTTCGTTCAAGCGGTCGATGGTATCAAACTGGGTGAAAGCTTGCACAAAAGACGTACTGATCACCTCGTAAAAACTGTTCAGCATAAACAACAAAATGACGACTGACAGCATGATGATCACCCCGCCGTTCATGTCTCTTGAACGCAGAAAGGTTCCTTTCTTTTTTAATTCTTCCAGCCGCTTTAAGGAGGGCTGAAACTGCTTTTCCTGGCCTTCTTCTTCGCTCATTCGCTTCTCGTTTTCAGCTTGTTTTCAGCAACAGATGTTTCATCATGAAATGACAGAAAATTAAAATATCGTTTAATAAAATCCGCCCGTTTTCGCAGATGGCATCGAAACAAAGATACAGCATAAAAAAACCGATGATCAATGAGATGGTAATACCAATTGAAAAGATGTTGAGCTGCGGCGAAAATTTGGTCATCACGGCAAGGGTGATATTGGAAACGAGCAAGGCGATCACAATGGCCAGAGACAGCATGAGTGCGCCGCTGAAGATAATTTTGGTGTAGAGAATCACTTGCCGGAGCACGTCCATGTCGATTCGGTGTATGCCGATGAGCTGGGTTTTGACGGAATCGATGATCATTTTAACCAGCAGCAAATGGCCGTTTAGTTCGAAGAAGATCAGGGTGGCGGTGATGAAAAAGAATTGGGACAGGGGTGTGATGGAACCGACCCTTGGGACGAATAAATTGACAAAACCCAGGCCGGACTGAATGGATATGATTTGCCCAAGGGCAAGGAATACGTCAACAAACAGGTTGAGGATGAATCCGGTCAGCAAGCCGAGCGCAATTTGCAAACCGAGGTTGATAAAGAGGGTTCCGTCGGTGAAGGTCGGGATGTTTTGTCCGAGGATGTCGTACATGACGACAAAGAGGCTCAGGACGATGCAGAGCAGGACGGTGATCCGCGCAGGGAGAAACTCTCTTCTAAAAAAAGTGATGGAGGCAAAGGTGGCGGCAAAGCGGGCAAGCAGGAGGAAAAAGAGCGAGCCCATTGCGCCGATAGTTGTTAGAAATTGTTGAGTAATCATATAGTCCAGAAACGATGTTCAAATTATAAATAGTGCCACAACCGGGAGACCCTTCGCTGCGCTCTGGGCGACACTGCCAGGCATCATGCCGAGAGTCGGAGACCCTTCGCTGCGCTCTGGGCGACACTGCCGGGCATCATACCGGGAGTCGGAGACCCTTCGCTGCGCTCTGGGCGACACTGCCAGGCATCATGCCGGGAGTCGGAGACCCTTCGCTGCGCTCTGGGCGACACTGCCAGGCATCATGCCGGAAGTCGGAGACCCTTCGCTGCGCTCTGGGCGACACTGCCGAGCATCATGCCGGGAGTCGGAGACCCTTCGCTTCGCTCTGGGCGACACGCTTGGACATCAGTGTGAAGCGGTGATCTCGCAAACCACACCACAGCCCGAACATGTCGCCCAGAACGAAGTGAAGGGTCTCCTGCACCTGGCACCGATCTACCTTATATACGCCGGCAAATTAATCATATACTGCTGCGTCATATACACCAGTTTCTCCAGCAACCACGGCGTCAAGGTCAACAACACCAGAAACATCACGATCAATTTCGGGATAAACGTGATCGTCATTTCGTTAATTTGTGTTGCCGCCTGCACAATCGAAATAACCACCCCGACTATCAACACCGGAACCGTAATAATACACACCGCCAGCATCGTCACCATCAACATATGCTGCAATGCCGACATAATGGTCAACGGTTCCATTCGCGCTCCCGACTTAACACAGTGATAGACAGATCCGACAGATCACTCTCTTCCAGTTTGTCCAATACAGCCTCCTGCTCAAGACCAATATCCCGACGTATCGACTCCAGACCATCCAGTTTGCTGGTCAACTCATGGTATGACGCAATCAATTTGGTTTTGATCGATTCCAGGCGCACCAAATCTGTCGTTTCCGAATCCAGCACATGCGCCAGCTTCTGATAAAATGCCTCGTTATTTTTCATAATCTGCACACTCTGACTCGACAAGGATCCCGGTTGATGGGCATTCGCCGCAGCGTAATTGCGAAACATTTCTATCGACGATTTTTTTTTCACTATCGAGGCGTTAATCTGCATAATCTGATTTTTAATTGAATTTTTACGCAGACCAAAAGACTTGATCATCAAATCAATTTGCGCCGGATTTCGCGCGGCCTGGCTCATTGAAACAGCTCCATCAGCGCCGTCAAATCCTCATCCAGATTGGCTTGCTCATTGATACCCTGCTTTAAAAACCGAATCATGCGCTCATGACAATGAATGGACTCATCCACCAGCTGATCCGATCCTGCGTGGTACATCCCCATTTTGATCAAATCCTGATTTTGTTGCCAGGCGCTATATAAACGTTTGAATTTCTGCACCTGTTCCAAATGCTCATGCCGGCTTATCGACGTCATCACCCGACTGATAGAACTGCTGATATCGATGGCCGGATAATGACCGGAATCAGCCAGATTACGCGACAAAACAATGTGGCCATCAAGGATGGAACGGGCATGATCCGCAACCGGATCATTCATGTCATCCCCTTCCGTCAAAACCGTATAAAAAGCCGTGATCGACCCCTGCTCGTCCGTACCATTGCCGGTGCGTTCAACCAGTTGCGATATTTTGGAAAACACCGATGGCGAAAATCCCTTTGCCGACGGCATTTCGCCGAGGGTCAAATACACTTGCCGCAGAGCCTGGGCATAACGGGTCAGGGAGTCAATAATGAGCAATACATTTTGACCCTGATCGCGAAAATACTCGGCAACGGTCGTTGCAACCATGGCGCCATTGGCGCGCATCAGCGGCGAGGTGTCAACCGGGGCGGCAATGATAACGGTTTTTGCCAGGTTATCGAGGCCGACGTTTTCTTCAATAAATTCTTTGACTTCCCGTCCACGCTCGCCAATCAAACCGACCACCACGACATCGGCTTGAGTAAATCGGGTGATCATGCCGAGCAAAATGCTTTTCCCCACCCCACTGCCGGCAAATATACCCAGACGTTGCCCCTGCCCCACACTAATCAAAGCATTAATCGCCCGCACACCCACATCTATGGGCTGGGAAATTCGGGTTCGCTCAATGGGGTTCAGGGTGTGGGCATGCAATTCGTAGTACAAAGACGCGTGCAGCGGGCCTTGATTATCAATAGGCTCACACAAACCATTCACCACCCGCCCGCGCAACATTTTGCCCACGGGAACGCGCAGCGACTTGGCCACACAGGCAATTTTACTGCCCGGCAAAATACCATGCACTTCCTCATAAGCCATCAAGTAAGTGGTCTCATCAGAAAAACCTATCACTTCCGCCATCACCTTGCGATCACTGGACGGCAACACGATACGGCAAACAGTACCAACGGAAACGTGCAAACCGGTGGCTTCCAGCATAAATCCTGAAATACGGACGATGGTGCCATACACCACCATGTCCTGGGCCAAATCGACCGAATCATTCAAGCGAACCAGCGTTCGTTTCAAATCAGCAACAATCGTCATGTTATAGTCCAAACAGGGATTGCAGTCTCTGTTCCAGGATGGCTTCCAGCTCACTCAATTTAGTTTTGATGATAAAATCACCACGACTCAAACTGTGGTCGCAGCGAATATCCAGATGACTTAAGGACGGGTCATGATGCAAAAGAGAAAAATCTTCTTCGGGAACGTAGACGATACAGCTGTCGCCGCCTTTGATGCTGTCAAGCGATTGCGTGATCATGTGTTGCAGCAAGGTATCATCCATCTCTATTTCGCGGTGAATGATCTTTCTGACCGAGTTTTTGATCAACAACACAATGTTATTGAGCAGGCTCTCATCGACTTCCGATATCTTGCGATTCAGATCAGCGGTGATACAATCCAGCAGATCTGTTTTTTCTTGCAAGACAGCCAGATTGTCGTTCAGGACAGCTTGTTGTTGTTCTACTATCTCTGTCATATCAACAGCAGGCTCTTTCGGTTCCGGCTCTTCGCTGATATGGCATTGAATTTGGTCGGCAGCTTCGTCCAGGGCAGGAAAACTCCAGACTTCAAACGCGCCTAATTGTTGGTGAAACTCACTCATTGACACTCCTACAAAATCGTATTGCTTCCTTTCAGTCCTGGTAAAATAATTTTCTGTTCTTCAGCCAGTTTTTTGGTGATATCGATGATACGCTGTTGCGCTTCGGCCAATTCTTCCAGTTTTTTTGGGCCGGTCGAATCCATGTCATCAGTCAGTAAATCCACCGTTTTAGACGACATGCATTTGAAAAACGCCTTGCGGATTTCCTCTGTCGTTCCTTTCAGTGCCAACACCAGATCTTCGTTGCTGACTTCCGAGATAACCAACTGCAAACCGCGGGAATCCAGTTTGGCCATGCGTTCAAAGGGAAACAGTTTGCCCTGGATTCTTTGATAGGCATCGTTGTTTTCACTGGTTAAAAACGTCAGAATTTCGCTTTCTTCCTTGCCGTCCATGTAAGCAATAATATTGGCTGCCATGTCCACGCCATCGGAGGTAATCAGTTTAAATTTTTCGGTTTTGGTGAATTGTTCCTGCAAATACTCGGACAGCGTTTTCATGGCGTAGGAAGAAACCGGACTTAAACTGGTCATGCGGTTAATCACATCCTTGCTCAACTCAGGCGGCAGCCATTTCAGAATCTGTGCAGATTTTTCACCATCCAGACACATCAGGGCAACCGTGATGATTTGCGGATGCTCTTCGTCCAGGGCGTCAATTATCACGTGTAAAGGTTGCCATTTCAGCAATTCGACCCCGACCAGTTCTTCAGACAGATAAGCTTCATCAAAAATGGTGCCGGCCTTGTCAGAACCGACCGCGGTCAGGAAGGTCTTGCGAATGTATTCGCTGGAGCTGACGTTGATACCGGTGGTGTTATTGGCATCGTTGAAAAAGGCATTAAGGGCGACAATCACCTCTTGTTCCGACACATCCCCCATATGGTTCATCGTCTCGATAATGGAGTCGACTTCCTTGTGGGTCATATTTTTCAGAATTTCAGCAGCGCAATTTTCACCCATGCCCAGAATAATTATCGCTGCATTTTTTAAATGATCCAACTTGTGATCTGTCTTTTGATTCATTTTATTTGGCAACCCACTTCTTGATTACACCCACGACCTTGTTCGGATCTTTTTGAACGAGCTCTTTCAAAATTTGAATCTGTTCGTTTTTCAAACGCATCATTTCGGCTGATATCAGGTTTTGCTTTTCAGTCGCCTCCAGACTCAACGCTTTGGCTGAACCTTTGGAGCGAGTAAATTCCGGCGCCATCTTTCTGTAAATAATAAAGAGGAAGACGAAGCCCATGATGATGCCCAATGATTTTTTCACCAGATCCCAAAACCATGGCTCATCCCACATGCGCGTTCCATTATCCGTTTCAACTTTGTGTTGAATAAATCCGCTGTTGATAACTGTCACCACGTCGCCACGGGCTTTGTTATAGCCGATGGACGATTGCACAAGTTCAGTGATTTTATCCAGCTTTTCCTTTGCGATGGGCTGACTGACCATTTTTTTGGTTTTTTCGTTGTAAACCCGGTCATTATCCAATACCACGGCCACAGAAATGCGCTTGATTTTGGGCGTGTCTGTTTTGACGTAAGTCGTGGATTTGCCCAGCTCATAATTTTTAACCGTTTCACTGCGACTTTGACCGCCGCCACTTGCCGGTTGCGCATTGGAGGGTGGCTGATTGGACAAGGAACCAGGTACGCCCGAAGCTGTAGTAGGCGCGGTGCTGTCCTCTTTGACATTTTGCTCGCTTCTCACCGCATTTTGGGTGGGATCGTAGGACTCTTTGGCCTCTTCATGCTGGGTAAAATCAATGTCGGCATTGACGTTAATACTGGCCTTGTTTTGCCCCAGTATCGGAAAAATCAACGATTGAATCCGTTTTTCGTAATTGTTTTCCAGATTGGTCTGATACGTGAGTTGTTCCTGGTTATGCAGGTAATCGGTGTGCGTCATGGACGACAGATAATGTCCGTATTGATCAGTAATGGCCACATTGGTGGGATCCAGCTCGGGAACGCTGGCGGCAACCAATTGGATAATGGCGCGAATTTTGTCTTTGTCGCCGTCATAACCCGGTGTGGTGTTGATGATAATCGAGGCCGTGGTTTTGGCGTTTTCATTGGCAAAAATATTGGATTGCGGTTTGGCTATATGCACAATGGCACTGGAGATGCCATGGATAGAGCCGATGGTTTTGGACAAATCGTCTTCCAGCGCGCGCAAATAACGGGTATTTTCCAGAAACTGACTGGAACCCAGCTTGTTTTTTTCATTCAGAAACGCGTAGTTAACCGGCTCGGTATTCAACACCCCGGCAGAGGACAAGCGAATACGCGCCATGTTGATGTCTGTTGCCGGAACGGAAATCATGCCGTTCGATTCGTTCAGTTTGTACTTGATGTTGGCTTTGTCCAGGGTCTCAATGACGGTGGGAAAGTTTTTATCATTCAAGCGAAAATCCAGCGGGCTGTATAAAGGTTCCTGTGTCCATTGATGAATACCAAGGCCTATGGCCACACTCATCGCAATACCGGACAAAAAGAACAGGCGGCGCATGACATCAAAGTCCACGATGGATTTGAATTGTTGTAAAATATGTTCAACTCGGTTTTCCATTCCGTATCACCAGATCGTTATACAGGCATGTTCATGATTTCTTTGTAGGAATCCAGAAGCTTGTTCCGGACAACCAACAACCCCTCAAACGCCAACTTTGATTTCATGGTGGACATCATCACCTGTGAAATCGAAACCGTTGGATCGCCGCCAAGGTAGGCCTTTTTTAATGACTCTGTCTGAATCTGGGAGGTATTGATATCAGATAAAGTCGATTTGGCAACCGACATGATTTGATCGAAGTTTGAGGATTTTGCACTGCCAACCTGCGACTCGGAGGACAGCTTGCCCTGTCCTGATAACGCTCTGATTTTTTCGAGTGTAGCGGTAATATCTACTTTGCTTATTGCTGAGCTTGTCATAGTCATAAGTCTGATAATTCCAAAAGTCCGTTAAATCAAAAAGCGGAAGAAACACTTCCACTAAGCTTCCAAGGTATATATATGCATGGATCGTGCCAGCTTTGCAAGTAAATCATAGTTTTTGGGTGGGAATGGGCTAAATTGTACCAGAATCAGGGGATCCTTCGCTGCGCTCTGGATGACACGCAGGAACTTCGGTGTAAAATGCACCACCGTTTTGTCATCCAGAGCGCAGCGAAGGATCTCTCGCCCTGGATCTCCTGCAATTTACTGCGATCTAAAAAAAGATTTAAGTTTCAACAGAATTCCCCGATAAATAAGGTGTAAGACAAAATAAACTTTCCAATCAAGGGGATTAAACATGGCTATAACCATCAATACCAACGTCTCGTCTTTAATGGCGCAGCAAACTCTAGGCAGAACACAAGATGCTCTGTCTCAATCAATCAACCGTTTGTCTACTGGCCGTCGTATCAACATGGCTAAAGACGATGCTGCCGGTAATGCGATTGCCGCTGGTATGACAGCTCAAGTGCGCGGAATTCGTCAAGGTGGACGAAACGGAAATGATGGTATTTCCCTGATTCAAACAGCTGAGGGCGGCTTGAACCAGACACTGAGCCTGCTGCAACGTATGCGCGAACTGGCGTCTCAGGCGGCTACAGAAACGTATGCTACACCTGACCTGGCCAACATCGACACTGAGTATCAACAACTGCTGACTGAAATCGACCGTGTTGCTGCAACCATCGATTTCAACGGCACTATGCTGATGAATGCTGCCAACACCATTTCTGTACAAGTTGGTGCCAACAACACAGCAGACGACCGTATTGATATCGAATTGATCGACGTAACATCTGCTACATTGGCTGTTACTGGCGACGTAACATCAAACGCCAACGCTCAAGCTGCTCTTGACCTGCTGGATGACGCGTTAACACTGGTAACGACAGGTCTTGCCGGTCTCGGTGCCAGCCATTCCAAAATCGAAGCCGCTGTTCTCGGTAACCAGGATCGCGTAACCAATCTGGAAGCTGCACGTTCACGTATTATGGACGCTGACTTTGCTGAAGAAAGTGCGAAACTGGCTCAGTTGCAAATTCTGCAACAATCAGGCGCTGCGATGTTGTCACAAGCCAACTCGTCTGGCCAAATCGTTCTGAAACTGTTACAAGGTTAATATTAGTCCCTCCTGAATGCCCTGGGCATTCAGGAGGTTTCTTTTTTTATTCATTCAAACTCAAGTAGATACCATGGCAAATAACGTATCAGGAATTGGCGATATCAATGTAATCGTCGGAAAAATCATGGATGTTGAAAAGTTGAAATTGGCACGACTTGATAAAAGCAAAGCCCAACTTGAATACAAAATGGCCAGCTACGAAAATTTTAAAGGCTTGATGAAAAAATTCACCTCGGCAGTCGATCATCTGTCCGACATATTCAAGAATACCAGCTGGAAGGTCAGCTCGTCTGATAACACGGTTGTCAGTACCCTGCTAAGCGGAAAAAACGCCGCTCCCGGCACGCATCAAATAGACGTTACCCAACTGGCACAGGCCCAACGGGTAAGCGGTGCTATATTCACCGAAAAAAATACCGCGCTGAATTTGACAGGCGCACTGAATGTCCAGATCGGCAGTGATATCATGGGCATCAATATCAACCCGGGCGAGACACTGGAAACCATTCGGGACGGTATTAATAACGCAATCAGCAATCCAGGCGTCATTGCATCCATTCTGGAAAGCACGGCTGTCGACAATTCGCCGGAATATCGTCTGATTTTAACATCCAAAGATACCGGTCTGGCCAATCAAATGACCATTTCCGGGGACGGGGCCACCCTGCTGGATCTCACCCACGAACTCACTGCGGCGCAAGACGCCCAGTTTGTATTTGATGGCTATAATGTCACGCGCTCATCGAATACCGTAACTGATTATCTGGATGGCATCACGTTCACATTGAACGCAGCAGGTCAAAGTGCGACCTTGTCCATCAGCGAGGATATTGAAAGCCGCAACGAATCTATCAAAACCGCAATCAGTAGTTTTGTTGAGAGTTATAACAGTCTGATTGAAACCATCGACAAAAACCAGGCCACCAAAGATATCCACGATGATACCTACTCTCTGATTAAATTGCGTCTGGGACAAACGATGGATCAGACCATCGGCAGCTTGTCGATAAAACGTATGCTGGATCTGGGTATTAAAAAAGCGCCCTCGGAAAAGCGTTTGAGTGAAGACATAGATCCCACGACTAAAAAAAATGTAGCCTACGTCACCATTGGCAAACTGCAAATTGATGACAAGGCCTTGTCGAAAGCCATTAACACGAATGCAGAGGATTTGAAAACGTTTTTGGCGGACAATACAAACGGTTTTATCAAAACCATGAGCACCACGCTCAACGAGATAACGCGTAGCGGCGGCAGCATTTCCAATCGTGAAAAAATCATTACCCGACAGGAAGTCACGATGGAAAGGCGGATTGACAAAGAGGAATTTCGACTTGAAGAGCTTGAAGA
>Ga0075012_10005726_pt1 | contig 11353 bp, 9 predicted proteins | sample All_14_2_FD_71474 | JGI IMG/M metagenome (GOLD analysis project Ga0075012, IMG submission 71474) | Freshwater microbial communities in response to fracking from Pennsylvania, USA - Allegheny Zone_MetaG_DW_15 | ecosystem: Environmental > Aquatic > Deep subsurface > Groundwater > Drilled...
GTAATGCGCGACAGGGTCACGGTCAGGTCGAATTTCTCGGGGCTGTCGGCAAAGCCGGGCGCGAAAACCGGGGTGATCCACGGCATGAACACGATGAAAACCGCGTTCAGGAGCAGCAATACCACGAGCAGTACGCTCATCACTTCACCCGCGAAATCGATGGCTTTCTTCTGGCCCTCGGCGGTCAGCATGGCCGAAAAGCTGGGCACGAACGCCACATTGAACGCGCCTTCGGCAAATAAGCGGCGGAAGAAGTTGGGTAGCTTGAAGGCGACGAAAAACGCATCCGACATCCAACTGGCGCCAATGAGGTTGGCCATGATCACGTCGCGCACGAACCCGGTGACACGGGAGATCATCGTGAATGCGCCAACGGTGGCCGTAGATTTAACAAGCGACATGCGAGCTGCCTTGCAGATTCTGCGCCGGGCATGCGCGCCAGCTTGAAACGCTGCCACGATTTGACTAGGTTGCGCTTCGCCCGCGCCACTCCTAGCAGCCTCCGTACGAGAATACAAACCCTCCCATGCAGTTGATCCGACACCTTCGCGATTACACGCCCAACGCCCCACTGGCGTTGGCCATCGGCAATTTTGATGGGCTGCATGCGGGCCACCGTTCGGTGCTGGCCCACACCCATGCGCTGGCGCAGGAGCGCACCCTTGTGCCCGCCGTGCTCACGTTCGAACCGCACCCGCGTCAGTTCTTCGCGCCGCAGAGCCCGGCGTTTCGCATCGAAACGCTGGTCGACAAACTGGCAGGGTTAGAGGCGCTCGGCATCGCGCGCGTATTCGCGCTGCCCTTCAATGCCACGATGGCAGCCATGGCGCCCATGGATTTTCTCGACGGCATGCTGCGCCAGCAATTGAAGGTCGGTGCCGTCATCACGGGTGAGGATTTCGCCTTTGGCCATGGCCGCGCGGGCAGCATTGAAACTTTGCGGCTTTGGGGCGCGGCGCATGGCATTGCCACGCTGCAGGTGCCCCCCGCCCTGATGGATGGGGTGGTCTGCTCTTCCACCACGGTGCGGCAGGCATTGCAGCAGGGTGATATGGCGCAGGTGACGCGGTTACTAGGCCGCCCCTACCAGATCAGTGGGCGCGTGCGCCATGGCGAGAAGCGCGGGCGCGAACTGGGCTTTCCCACCGCGAACCTGCTTCCGGCGCGCAGCCTGAAGCTGCCGCGTTTTGGGGTCTATGCAGTGCGTGCACAACTGCATGGCACCTGGTGCGAAGGCGTGGCCAACCTTGGCGTGCGCCCCACGGTGGATGGTATCACGCGCCCGCGGCTTGAGGTGCATTTCTTCGAGTATGTGGGCGATATTTATGGCCAGAAACTGCAGGTGCAGTGCCTTGCGCACCTGCGCGACGAGAAACGGTTTGACAGTTTAGCCGCGCTGACCCAACAGATTGCCGACGATGTGGGCATGGCCCGCGATTATTTCACGGAGCACGCCGCATGACCCAAAGCCCCACACGCCGCCGCGCCCTGCACATGGCCGGGGTGGCCTTGCTGGTCATCGTCCTCGACCAGCTGAGCAAATGGTACATGCTTTCGGTGCTGGATATCGGCAGCCGCCCTCCCATCGAAGTTACCGCGTTCTTCCGGCTGGTGCTGGTGTGGAACAACGGCGTCAGCTTTGGCATGCTGCAGCACGAAGCCTCGTTCATGCCGTGGTTCCTGATCGCGGTGGCGGTGATCATTTCCGTGGTGCTGGCCCGGCTGGGCCTTAAAAGCGACCTGAAGCTGGAGCGTGTAGGCTATGGCATGGTGATGGGCGGCGCACTGGGTAATGTGATCGACCGGGTGCGTTTCCGTGCGGTGGTGGATTTCCTGCATTTCCATCTTGGCAGTTTCTCATGGCCCGCGTTTAACGTGGCCGATGCGGCCATCTGCCTTGGGGTCGGCGTGCTGCTGCTCATGATGATGAAGCACCCCGCAAAACCGTGAATGAATCCGCAATTATTGGTGACTTGCCCGGCAATTGGCGATAGGAAAACCCCATGCAAATGAATCGTCTATTCTGGCTGGTGGCGGCGGGGCTGGTAAGCGCCTGCTCGGGCAACGAAGTGCGCAGTACGCTTGGTCTCAACCAGCGCGCACCCGATGAATTCGTGGTCTATGCGCGCCCACCGCTTTCGGTGCCGCCGGAGTTCGACCTGCAGCCACCACAGCCCGGCGCTGAGAACCCCAATGCACCGAATCCCGAAGCCGATGCACGCAAGACTCTGTTGGGCACGGTGAAAAAACCCGCCACGCTGGAGGAAGCCGCCGCGAATGTGCCTTCGAACGTGGACACGGCAGTGGAGCCGGTGCTGACCTCGGACGCACCGACGGGCCCGCAATCTAGCTTCCTGAGCAAGCTGGGCACCGATAAAGCCGACCCCACCATTCGCGAGCAGCTGCAAAAGGACGCCGCACCCGATGCGCCCGCGAAGAAGAAGAAAAAGAAAGCCCAGTCTATGCTGGAGAGCATTGTCGGCGACGATGAGGCCGAACCGGTGGTGGACGCAAAAAAAGAAGCAGAGCGCATTCGCGCCAACCGCGATGCTGGCAAACCCGTGACCGAGGGCGAAACCCCGGTCGAGGATACGAAATCGAAATCGGTGATCGACCAACTCTTCTAACGCAGGAACCCCACGTCCATGCTGAAACGTTTTTTTATCCCCGTGCTGCTGGTGCTCGTGACCATCGCGGGGGCGATGTATTGGCTGCTGGGTGACGACCATGCCCCACGCGACATGCGCGAAGCGGTGCCGGTGGAAAAGTTTACGCTACGAAACGGGCTCAAGATCATCGTCATGCCGAATAGCAGCATGCCCGCGGTCACGCATATCCTGCTGGTGCGTGCCGGTGGGGCGGATGATCCCTATGGAAAAACGGGCCTTGCCCATTACCTTGAGCACCTCATGTTCATGGGTACCAAAGCATATCCTTCGGGCGTGTATGAACGCACGGTGGCGCGCGTGGGTGGGCAGCAAAATGCCTACACCAGCTATGATTTTACTGCCTACCATTCGACCGTACCGAAAGACGAGTTGAAACATGTCATGGCCATGGAGGCTGACCGCCTGCTCAACATCACGTTTGATAAAGAACGGGCCGCCCGTGAGTTGAACGTCATCACCGAAGAGCGCAACATGCGCGTAGAGAACAGCGCGGTGAACCTGTTCGGCGAACAGATGGGCGCGCTCACCTTCTTCAACCATCCGTACGGCCGGCCGCTGATCGGCTGGGCGGAGGATATGAAGGGCCTTACCGAGGTCGACGCGCAGAAATTCTTCCGCCAGCACTACCGCGCGGGAAACATGGTGCTGGTAGTAGCCGGCGATGTGGATGCCGGCGAAGTACGCCGCATGGCGCAGCATTATTACGGCGCGCTACCTGCTTCGGTTGCGACGACCCGCAACTGGCCCGAGGAGCCGCCCGTGCGCATGCGCCGCCGCGGTGAAATGGAAGACGAGAAAGCGCATGAGTACCGACTGCTGCGTCAATACAGCGCGCCCAGCGCCCTTAGTGGCAAGACCGATGAGGCATTACCCCTTTCGGTGCTCGCCCAGTATCTGGGTGGTGGCAGTACCAGCGAGCTTTACCGTACGCTGGTGATGGAGCAAAAACTCGCCACCGAAGTATATGCCTCGTACGAGGATTTGAACATGGGCCCCAGCGTGTTTCGCATTGTGGCGGTACCTGCGCCGGGTGTTTCCCTGTCGCAGCTTGAGAAGGCGATGGACGGCGTGATCGAGCAGGCACTGGGCAACCTGCCGAGTGAAGCAGCGGTCGTGCGTGCCAAAACGCAACTGAAAGCGCAGGTCGTTTTCGCGCAGGATGGGCTTGGCCCGCTCGCACACCTCATGGGCCAGCTCGCCATGCTCGGCAAGGACGAGCAATATTTCTATGAGTGGGCCGACAAGGTCGAGGCTGTGCGGGCGACCGACATGTTGAACGCCGCGCAGCATGTGCTTGATCCTGCCCGCGCAGTGACCGGCTACCTTGTGCCCGCGCATGCCGCGACCGCCGATATTGCCGCTGACGCAGCAGCGCCGACGGCCACCCCGGTCGCCGAAGCGGTGGCACCTGAAGCGCCGCAAAGCCCGACCGCCCCCAGCGAGGAGATCGCCCAATGACGCGCCTGTTCCGCATGCTGGCAGTAGCGTTAGCGCTTGCCCCCGTATTCGCCAATGCCGCGGTGGATGTGGAAACCGCGCGTCTCGGGCACGGTTTGCGCGCATGGTATGCGAATAATCCTGCGGTGCCGGTGGTGCATGTGGTGCTCAGCTTCGACGGTGCAGGCAGCGTGAGTGACCCCGCCGACAAGGCCGGCCGGGCCGCGCTGGCTGCCGCTATGCTGACCGAAGGGGCAGGCACCATAGATGCGCTCGCCTTCCAGCAGGCCATGGAAGAGAAGGCGATTGAGATCAGCATCTCCAGCGATGATGACCGGCTCAGCGTAGAAGTGCACGCGCTGCGCGAACATGCTGCCGAAGCTGGTCAATTGCTTGCCCTTGCGCTGACGCAGCCACGTTTTGCGGAGGCGGATCTTACGCGCACCAAAGGCCAGACACTTTCTTTGCTCAAGCGATTGGAAGAAAGCCCGGGCTTTCAGGCGAACCGTGCGTTCGAGAGCAGTGCCTTCGAAGGGCATCCGTATGCCGCCCCGCATTACGGCACGCCCGAGAGTGTGGCACAGCTGAATGCCGATGATCTGCGTGCCTACATGCAGACCTACGTGGCGCGTTCCAACATGCTGGTGACCGCTGCCGGGGATGTGGACGGAAGCCTGCTGCGCGATATGCTGGAGCCGCTGGTAGACCAGCTTGGCCGTTCGGATGCAGGCAGTGTGCCGGTCGCGGCCGTGCAGATGCGTGGGCAGGGCTCCCGTTTGCAGGTGCCCATGCAAGTGCCGCAAAGCACCATCCTGTTCGTGGCGCCCGGCCTGAAGCGAAGCGACGAACGCTATTACGCGTATTACATGCTGAACGAGGTCGTGGGTGGCAATAGCCTGATCTCGCGATTGGGCGATGGGGTGCGCCAGAAAAAAGGCCTGGTCTACGGTGTTTCCACCGACATTGAGCAGCGTGACGGCGTGGCACTGTGGCGCGGTTCGCTGGCCACGCGCAACGAAGAGGTCACCAATGCAATCAGCACGGTGCAAGGCATTCTGGCCGATGTGCGCGCCCGCGGCATTACCGCCACCGAATGCGAAGATGCGCGCACCAGCGCCATCGGTGCATTCACGTTACAGCTGGATGGTTCGCGCCCCATTGCAAACGCGCTGATGATGATGCGTATCTACGGCTTGGGCGAGGACTATCTCGACGAGCGTGAAGCGAAGTTCCGTGCTGTGCGCTGTGCCGATGTGAATGCGCTGGCGAAGGAATTGCTTGACCCTGCACGCATGGTGACCGTGACGGTAGGCCCCCAATGACGCCTGCATGGCGCTGGCAGGATGCCGCGTGCTGGCAATCCTGCTCCACGCAGGCACGCGACGTGGCCACTGCATGGCAGCATGCCATGCCCAGCCACCATGCTGCACTAGGGGCGCTCGCTGCCCAGCAGCCGCTGGTTGCTGATATTTCCATTGCTGATCGCGTGATACCAGAGGTTGCTGCACTGCAACAATATGCGCAGCAATTGGTGGTCATCGGCACCGGTGGGGCAAGCCTTGGTGCGCAGGCATTATGTGCGTTGGCTGAGCAGCCCACGCAGGTGCGCTTCCTCGAGAACTGCGATCCTGTCACCATGGCACAGTTCATGAAATTGCCGCGCGAAACCACAGCGTGGTGCATCATCAGCAAATCGGGTGAAACGGTCGAAACACTTGCCGCCACCCTTAGCCTTGTTGCCCATTACAGCAACGCTCCGGAATTGCTGGCGCCGCGGTTACGTATCATCACTAGCGATATGGCGAGCAGTTTGGGTCAGCTTGCAACGGCACGTGGCTGGAAGGTGTTGGACCACCCACCCACCTTGGGTGGCCGCTTTTCGGTGTTCTCGATGGTGGGGCTGTTGCCTGCCGCGTTCGCGGGGTTGGATGTGCACACTATGCTGCAACACGCGAGCGCATGCATGCAGCATTACCTGCAGGCACCGCAGCAGGAATTCTGGGCGCAGGCGCACTGGCTTGCGGCGAACGCCGCAGAAAAACCCATGCATGTGCTGATGGCCTATGCCGACCGGCTTCGCCCCAGCACGCAATGGTTCAAGCAATTGCTGGCCGAGAGCCTTGGCAAGGCGCAGCGCGGCCTAACGCCGGTGACCGCCATCGGCGCCATCGACCAGCACAGCCAGCTGCAGCTGTACCTTGATGGCCCGCGCGACAAACTCATGACCTTGTGGCTGCCCGACATGGCAGAGCAGGGCGCGCCACTGCCAGCCTGCGACGTGCCGGGCATGGCGTATCTCGCCGGGCACCGCATGGGTGCGGTGATGCAGGCCACGGCGGAAGCAACGGTGCAAACCCTCACGAAAGCGGGGGTGCCGGTGCGCGTACTGCGCGGCACGCTAACCCCAGCCAGCCTCTCGGCATGGATGGCGCAGCAAATGCTGGAGATTCTTGCCGTGTCGGTGCTGCTTGAAGTGGACCCCTATTCGCAGCCAGCGGTGGAAGAGGGTAAGCACCTGACCCGCCAGGCGCTGCGGAGCGCATGATGGCCATTCGCCGTTTATCACCCACGCTTATCAATCAGATCGCCGCGGGCGAGGTCATCGAACGTCCCGGCTCGGCACTCAAAGAGCTGGTGGAGAATGCCATCGATGCGGGCGCCAGCGATATCGATATTGCGTTGGAGCAAGGCGGCATCAGCCTGATCCGCGTGCGCGATAACGGACGTGGTATGGGGCCGGAAGATCTGGCGCTGTGCATCGAGCGGCACGCCACCTCCAAACTGGCGGACGATGATTTGCTCGCCATTCACTTCCTTGGCTTCCGTGGCGAGGCATTGCCCTCCATCGGCTCGGTGGCGCGCTTGTGCATCACCAGCCGCGCGCGCGGCGCGGCGCAAGCCTATAGCATTCGCGTGGAAGGCGGCCAGCCGAGCGAGATCATGCCCGCCGCCCTCAGTGACGGCACACTGGTGGAAGTACGAGACCTTTTCTATGCCGTGCCCGCGCGGCTGAAGTTTCTCAAATCGCCGCGCAGTGAACTCAACTTCGCGGTCGATATCATCGAGCGTCTGGCCATGGCGCATCCTGATATTCGCTTTCGCCTCAGCCATGACGGGCGCACCCTGCGCGATTTCCCCGCACTGACGCAGGATTGGCTGGTCGCCGCCCCGCAGCGGCTCGAGAAGATCATCGGTCACGGCCTCGCGGCCAATGTCAGCCCGGTCGATGGGGTGCGTGAAGGCTTGCGCGTGACCGGGTTCGCAGGCCTGCCCACCTACCACCGGGCGACCTCAGCGGCGCAATACCTGTTCGTCAACCGTCGTCCGGTGCGCGATCGCCTGTTACTGGGCGTCATTCGTGCCGCGTATCAGGACCTGCTGGCGCGCGACCGTCATCCGGTAGCCGTGCTATTTCTGGAAGTGCCCACCGAAATGGTGGACGTAAACGTGCACCCGGCCAAGTCCGAGGTGCGTTTCCGTGATGCACAGCTGGTGCGCGGGCTGATCCTTGGTTCGTTGAAAGCCGCGCTGGCGGAAGTGTCGCACCGTGCCGCGACCACTGTGGCTCAGGACGCGCTCGCCGCGTTTACCCCGGCCTATGCACCCCCCATGGCAGGCTATGCCGCCATGCCCCGACATGGCGGTGCGGCGTCGGGTGCGTTGCAACTCGCTGAGGTGGCTGAGCATCTCTGGCGCGGGGAATCCTTGCCGTTGCAGCACCGTGCCCAGCCCATGCCCGAGCCGCTGCGCGAGCAATGGCAGGAAGCCCCGCTGGGCGCCGCAGTGGCGCAGCTGCACCAGACCTACATTGTGGCGCAAACGAAGGATGGTCTAGTCATCGTGGACCAGCACGCCGCGCATGAGCGCCTGATGTATGAGAAATTCAAGGCAGCGCTGGCTGCGGAGGGCGTGGCGCGGCAGGCGTTGCTAATTCCTGAAGCAGTGCCACTGAGCGACGCGCAGGCCAACCGCGTACTCGCCCGTGCCGAGGAATGGGCGCAGTTGGGCCTCGTGATTGAGCCGTTCGGCGACAATACCGTGCTGGTGCGCGAGGTTCCTGCGCTGCTGGGCACCACCGACGTGGCGCAATTGGTACAGGACCTCGCCGATGATCTGAGCCTGTATGAAGATGGGCTGGCGCTGGCCGATAAGCTCGAGGCCGTGCTTTCCACCATGGCATGCCACGGCAGCGTGCGTGCGGGCCGCACCCTGAGCCTCAGCGAAATGAACGCCTTGCTGCGCCAGATGGAGGCGACGCCGTTTTCCGGCCAGTGCAACCATGGCCGCCCCACCTACGTGGCACTCAAACGCAGTGACGTTGAAAAATTGTTCGGGCGAAGGTAAGAGGCAGCCATGATGGCATTTTATAGTCTGCTGCTTATCCTTTCCGCCTTCGTGCTCAGCGCCGGGCTTGGCCGGGTGCTGTATTACGTGCTGAAAGGCGCCGGGCAATCGCGCTATTATGCGCCCGTGGCCACCATGATCGTCATGCTGGGCTTCCTGATGGTGGTAAGCCTGCCTGCCGGGGTACTGGTGGCAGGCTGGCTGTTGATGCTGCTGGCGATCAGCCAGCCGCAAACGCTGGTCGGGCTTTCCCTGCGCACGGTGCTTCCCATCCTGATCGCCAGCACGCTTGGCCTGATCGGCCTGCATGAATCACCCGGGGTATGGCCGAGCATGCTGCCCGTGCCGGTGATTACCGGCATTGTCTGGCTGGTGTTCGCCAGCTGCCTCACGCTGGGCTATGGCTCGCGCGCGGATCTGGGCCAAAGCAACCTGCTGACCGCCGCGGCATTGATTCCGGTGGCGCTTACACCGGTGCTGTACCCACACGCGCATATCAGCCTCGCGATCGATGCGGCCATCATCATCGCGGCGCTGACGGGCGGCGCACGCACAGCCGGGGCGCGCATGCAAACGCCCGGCTACCTGTTGCTGCCGGTGGGGCTGATGGTGGGGTACTGCCTTATCCAGACCGTACGCTATGGTGCCTGGCCGCTCGCGGCGGCGGGCCTGCTGATCTGGGCGGTGGGTACGCTCACCCTGAACCGCCGGGAGCGCGTATGATCGCGCGGCTGACACGCCTGCCCATGAACGTGATGGCGGTGCTGCATGACTGCCTGATGGGGGCCATCAGTTTCGTGCTGGCCCTGTACCTGCGGCTCGGCCTGCGTTTCCTTGGCTATGCGCGTGAATACTGGCAGGAAGGCGCGGTGGTATTTGCATTCCTGCTGCTGCTGACGCTGCTGTATTTCCGCACTTACCGACGGGTCTGGCGCTACACGTCGCTCAATGACCTATTGGTGATCGCGCGCGGTGGCACCATTGCGCTTGCCCTGTTCTATGTGGGCATGTTCTTCGTGGTGCAACAGCAGGGCCTGCCGCGTTCCATGCCGCTGCTGCATTGGATGTGCCTCATGTTCTGCCTGTGCAGCAGCCGTGTGCTGGTGCGGGTGATCAGCGATCGTGCGCTATTGCAGCGGTTGGTGAGTGGCACGCCGGTACGTATTCCGGTGCTGCTGGTGGGGGCGAACCCGCAGGCGGAAATGTTCATACGCGAATCTGAGCGTAGCGTGGATTTTCCATATCAGGCGATCGGCCTGATCGATGAGGACGCACGCCAGCAGGGCCGCGAGATCCACCATGTGCGCATCTACGGCAAACTGGCCGAGCTTGAATACATCCTGACCAAACTACAACGCAAAGGTCGCCTACCGCAGCGCCTACTGCTGACTGACCACAGCCTTGGCCGCGAGGCGCTTGAGAAATTACTGGCGGCTGCCACGGCGCATAACCTAACCCTGGCACGCCTGCCGTCGCTGACCGAGCTGCGCGCAGGCGAACGCGTGCATGACGTGCACCCGATTGCGGTGGAAGATATTCTGGGCCGCCCTCAGGTGGCGCTGGACCGCAACGCGATGCGCGCACTGGTGGCAGGCAAACGCGTACTGATCACGGGTGCGGGCGGCTCCATCGGTAGCGAACTGGTGCGCCAGGTGGCGGGCTATGGCCCCGCCGAATTGCTACTCTACGAGCAGTCTGAATACGCGCTGTACGAGATTGACCGCGAACTGTGCGGCCTTGCCCCGAATTTGGTGCGCCACGCCACCATTGGCGATGTGCGCGACAACGAGCAGCTGCAGCGCAGTTTTGCGCGCTTCAAACCGGAGATCGTGTTCCACGCGGCGGCCATCAAACATGTGCCGCTTTCCGAGAGCAATCCCGACCAAGCCATCCTCACGAACATTCTGGGCAGTAAACAGGTGGCCGACGCGTGCGTGGCGCATGGCGTGGCTGCCATGGTGCAGATCTCGACCGACAAGGCCGTGAACCCCACCAGCGTGATGGGCGCGAGCAAGCGCGCCGCCGAAATTTACTGCCAGATGCTTGCGCAGGACGGTGCGCCCACGCGCTTCATTACCGTGCGCTTTGGCAACGTGCTGAATTCCGCAGGCTCGGTCGTGCCGCTGTTCCAGAAACAGCTTGCCGCGGGCGGTCCCATCACCGTGACGCACAAAGATATGGTGCGCTATTTCATGACCATTGCCGAAGCAGTGCAGCTGGTGCTTCAGGCTGCCGCGCTTGGCAGCACGCAGCCGGAGCGGGCGCAGATCTTCGTGCTGGATATGGGCGCGCCCGTACGCATTGAAGAACTTGCCTGCCAGATGATCCGCCTCGCGGGCCTGCGTCCCTACGAGGACGTGGCCATTGAATTTACCGGCCTGCGCCCCGGCGAGAAACTGTTCGAGGAACTCTTCTACGACGCCGAAAACCTTGGCGCCACTGCGCACCAGAGCATTCGGCTGGCGCAAGCGCGCAGTGTCGATCGCGTGCAGATCCTGCGTGCCATCGGTGATCTGCTGCACGCTGCCCGCGCTGGAGAAGTGCAGCAATTGCGTGCGCTGCTGAAATCCGTAGTGCATGAATACCAACTTCCAGACGCGAGTACCGCCGCATGAGCACCCACCCCATTCGCCGCGCCCTCATCTCCGTATCGGATAAGACCGGCATCGTCGATTTTGCCCGCTTCCTGAGTGAGCAGAATGTGGAGATCATCTCCACCGGCGGCACGGCCAATTTGCTTCGCGAGCAGGGCGTGCGCGTGCGCGATATCAGCGACCTCACGCAGTTCCCGGAAATGATGGATGGGCGCGTGAAGACCCTGCACCCGCTGGTGCATGGCGGCCTGCTGGCCCGCCGCGCCGATACGGCGCACATGCAGGCAGCGCTGGAGCACGGTATCCAGA
>Ga0075012_10005728_pt1 | contig 11350 bp, 11 predicted proteins | sample All_14_2_FD_71474 | JGI IMG/M metagenome (GOLD analysis project Ga0075012, IMG submission 71474) | Freshwater microbial communities in response to fracking from Pennsylvania, USA - Allegheny Zone_MetaG_DW_15 | ecosystem: Environmental > Aquatic > Deep subsurface > Groundwater > Drilled...
TCAAGCCGCGCCTGCGCCAAAAGCCGCACCGGCGAAGGCTGCCCCTGCCCCGGCCGCTACCACACCCGCCCCGCAGCCGGCGAACCTGGGCAGCATCAATACCGAAAGCTTACGTGGTGAAGACGGCACGCCTTACGTGCAGTCTAAAGCCATTGAAGGCGGCCCGCTTTTAAACCCCAACTACACCTTTGACAGCTTTGTGGTGGGGAAATCAAACCAATTTGCTTACGCGGCCGCCCAACGGATTGCCGACAGCACGGACGCGACCCTGTACAACCCCTTCTTCCTGCATGGGGGTGTGGGCTTGGGTAAAACCCACCTGATGCATGCCATTGCCTGGCGCATCCATGAACTGCACCCTGAGATGAAGGTGCTGTACATGTCGTCAGAGAAGTTCATTTACAAGTTCATCCGCTCGCTGCAGGACAAAACGACCAACTCATTCAAAGAAACCTTCCGCAGCGTTGACGTGCTGATGATTGACGACGTGCAATTCATCGCCGGCAAAGAAGCCACCCAGGAAGAGTTCTTCCATACCTTTAACGCCCTGATTGAGATGCAGAAGCGCATCATCCTTTCAGCCGACCGTTCACCCCATGACATGGTGAATATTGAAGACCGTCTGCGCTCACGTCTGGGCTGTGGCCTGACCACTGAAATTCATATGCCAGACCTGGAAACACGGGTGGCGATTCTGGAACGTAAGGCTGAGAGCCGTAACATCACCTTAGGTAAAGATGTGGCCATGCTGTTGGCTGACAAGGTAACCAGCAACATCCGTGAGTTGGAAGGCGCCCTGAACCGCCTCTTTGCCCACGCTGAGCTGGTGAATACGCCGATTACCGTTGAGTTGACCAAAGAGCTGCTGAAAGACCTGTTCAAGAATTTTGACCGGGTGGTAAGTGTGGATGACATCCAGAAAAAAGTGGCTGACTTCTACCACATTAAACTGACGGATATGAGCGCCGCCCGCCGCAGCCGTGACGTGGCCCGCCCCCGCCAGATTGCGATGTACCTGTGCAAGACCCTGACCAGCAAGTCATACCCTGAAATTGGCAAGGCCTTTGGTGGCCGTGACCACACCACCGTGATGCACGCGGTGAAACAGGTGGAAAGCCTGAAGGCTGAAGACCCGGCTTTAGCCGAAGACCTGCGCCTACTTGAAAGCATGCTATCGCAATAGTTAAGAAGGGGCGCGCTGCGCCCCCTCTTAATGACGCTTCGCGTCTTGTATTACCCCCAGTTTGGCCGCTCTCACTTCCGCAAAGCGGGCGTTCACGCGGGGTTTATAAACTTTAATGTATTAAAGCCTGATAGCGGTGAATGAAAAACCCCGCCGTGGCGGGGTTTTTGTGGTTATGGGCAAGCAGGTACACAATCGCCATTCGGGCCAGGTGTGGTGCCGGGCGGGCAGTTATTCGGCAGGCGACAGATACCCCCCGGGCCGGTTACCAATGGCGGTGGGCAAACAACCGGGCTAGTGCCGTGGCCGCAGTTACCACTGTCACATGAGCACACACAGGCCTCTTCATGGAAGGTTGTGCCGGCTGGGCAGTTTGCCGCTGTTAATTGACACTCTTCTGGACCACCACATTGTGGCAGCACCTGGTTTGCCGGATCCGTACAATCGATACAACCCGGTGCCATAGGCGCCTGTTCACAGTTGGGTGAGCAGCTACAGGTGTCAGGGTTGAAGTCATGCCCTGGGGGACAGTCCATACAAATTACGCTACCACCGGCGCGGCAGGTATGGCTGCCACCTGGGCAGTTGCACACGCCGTACTGGTCTTTCACCCGTGGTGGGGGGCAGATACAACCGCCACCATCGCATTCACACCGACAGAGGGCGGCATTCCAGGTATAGCCGACAGGACAGCCGTTTGGTGGGGGCACACAAGCGCCTTCGCATGAGCAGGTGGCCGGGTTATAGACTTGCCCGACTGGGCAGGTCGATTCAAAACACTGCCAGCGCAGGCCAGTCCAGAGAATCTTCTGGTTGGGGCCAGCACAGGCGCAGTTAGGGCAACCGTGGGGCCCAAGCTCAGGGTCACAGCCTGACTGCATGTTAACACCAATCAGCGTGTTGCGGATAGCACCCAAGCGGTTAAGGATGGTGGTGTTGGTGGTGTTCACCGTGGTTTGGGTACCACTCAGCAGCGTTTGCTGGGTCGCGATGAAGCGACGTATAGACTCGTTGGTCATGTCTATGCGAGCACTTGTACTTAGGCTGGGGGCGTTACCGCTGGCGGCGCGCTCGGTCGGGGCTTGCGCCATTGACAAACTGGCCGCGGTTACGACAAGAACGGTCACTGCCAAGGTTAACCAGCGCCACATTTTATTTTTCCTTTAGTTAAGTTATCGCGTAACACAGCCCATATACTCGCCACCACCGAAGGGAGTGTAAGGTACCCGGGTACGGTGCTGGCAGCAAATGCCGGTACCACCACCACAGGTCTCAGGGCCGTTGCCTACAACAATCTCATCATTGCCGCGAACACACTCTTGCTGAGTTTGCACTATGCGATATTCAGGTGTGAAACAGTAGCCAAGTGTAAGCGTGTATCCAGCGCCAGGACCACCCTGGAAGATGGTGCCGTCTGGGCAAACATTACCACAGCTGTCGTTCAGCAAGGCCTGATCCCGGCCACAGCAGCAACTGCGTTTTTGCTCGCTATACTGTAAGTTGTTTTTACACTGTACGTTGGTGGGGCAACCGATGCTGTCCACGCTGAAACTGTCAATCCAGGGCGTCAAGTCAGGATCAAGGCCGTAGTGGGGGCGACGACCGCTGCTGATACAGGCACATTCCCCAGCCCGACCACCACAGGATGTGGTGCCGCCTGTTTCAATGGCAAAAAGCGGTGGTTCACAGACCAATACCGGGCATTCATCACAAATTTCACATTGGCAGGTCTCAGGGTTAAACCGATACGGCTTTTGACCACGCGGTACGCTGGGGCAGCGCTGTTCAGCACGATAGCACTGCCAGCGGGTACCGTTCCATAGCAGTTTCTGGTCATCACCGCTACAGGCGCAGGCACAACCATGGGGGCCAAGCTCTGGGTCACAACCGGCGACTGGCGTAAAGTTAACTAGGGTGTTACGCATTTGACCTAAGCGCGCCAAGATGCTGGTATTGGTGGTGTTTACGGTGGTTTGCACCCCGGTGATAAGCCCCTCTTGCCCGGCAATAAACCGCCGCACAGACTCGTTAGTCATATCAATACGCGCCCCGGCACTGGCACTGGGGGCGTTACCGCCGGCGGCGCGTTCTGCAGGCGGGGTTTGGGCTCCAGCTGAACTGTAGGCCAAGGCGCAGATAGCTAGCGTGGCAAGGCCTCGTAAAAATTGGCGCAAATTCATAGTTTAAACCTCTATTAGTTTACAGGCACCCAGCGTGGTGGGTTAGCACCAGCGCCAGCACAAACGCCTGAGATGGTGTTCACACATTCCCAAGTGTTGCCGTTCCAGGTTAAGTCCTGAGTTAGAGCGTTACAGACCGGTGGTACCTTGGTGGTACCGAAAGGTACCGTGGTAATGGGGTCATTGCCACCACCTGGGTTCTCAATAGCAATAACGCTGTTACAAAAAGCGGCCAACTGGTCAGGCGGTAGGTTGACGCCTGGAGCCGGCACTGAGATGGTAACAGGTATTGTCGCGCCAGCAACTTGTAGCTGCACCAGCAAAGTGGTGCAGATGTTTTGTACTTCAGCGCGCCAGGTTTCCAGGGTTTGCTGAAGTTGCTGGATGGTGGTGCGCTGGGTGCTGACAAAGTCATTTAACTGACGCTGAATGTCACCACGGACAATATCAACGCGCCCAGATTCATCGGCTTTTACGTCGCCCACCACAATAGAGCTACGGCTGGGGCTTGACTGCGCAAGTGCGCTGCCGGCCAACAAAAGGCCACAAACGAGGGTGTAGGTGAAGGTGTTACGCATTAGTTATGCTCCCATGTTTGTAGAGGTACTGCGACCCAGGCATTCGAGCCGGGCTGCCACACCAGACGTTGACGGGTGGGATCGTAGCTTGCAACGTTTGGTACATCCACCAGTGAATGTGGGCAGGCGGTGTAGTTGGCGCGCAGCAATTGAATGCGTGCTTCCAGACGATCGACCAAGCTGTTGTACAGACCCAAATCGGTTTGGATTTGGGTTATCTGGTTACCTAGGTCACGCTCAAGGCGGGTGGTGAGGGTGCCAAGGAAGCTTTGCAGGCTTTGCAGGTCAACGTCCAAGGGCGCATTGAGGCGCTTGTCGATGGCGGTTTTCTCAACCGCCTGGGCCGTGGTGGCACAGCATACAGCACAGAGTGCGAGGGCCAGTTTCCGGTACGTCATTGTTTTGTTTCTCCTTAAAATATTTTCCAGCCCAGTTATCGCTGCCAAGACCCGTTGATACATGAGTAGATTATTGCGCCTTCAGACTCAATATCACCAGCACAGGTACCACTACCATTTGGATTCCAAGGCGCTGTGTAACACTCACATAAAGCCTGTGTACCTGCTGGGTTATTTAAGTCGCAGAATGCGGTACCATTGGCTGGCATACATCTTACGCAGTTGTGTGTGCTGCCAATCTGTGGCTCTGGGCATGGGTAACAGCGGTCGCCATACCAGTGCGGCAAGTTGCTTGGGCACTCACATACACCGGCACCATTGCGCACCTTGTTGCTTTCGCAGACAGGCAGACACTGGCCACTTACCATTTCATAGTTAGGCACACACACACACTGGCCTGAGCTGTTGCGTACCTGGTTTGCGCCACAGACAGCAACGCATTCGCCATTGACCATTTCGTAGCCTTGGGTACAGATTTCACCGCAGTTCTGTTCTGGGGCAATTGGATCACCGTTACAGAACCATCCGCCAGTTCCTTCCCAAACACCCGCTGCCGTACAGGTAAACGACCCGCTGAGTGAGAATTCATTATGGGCGTTGATACGGCTACAGTCGCAGTTGATTGAACCGGTGGTTACACCCTCTGGGCAACCCCCAAACTGGAATGGGCAGGCAAAGCTACCGTTCATCAGCCTGGTTGAAGGTGGGCAGGTTACGGTTGACGCCTCACAGCCTACGTTTGGGGCGTTATAGTCTGTTGAATTAAGACTATCAACACAGGTGGCGTAGCAACTTGGAGCACCGCCAGCGGGTACCATCCCTGCAGTGCAGCTCCCCTCGACAGCAACTGAAGTATTCGGCTGCTGCATAACATGCAAGGGAAGAGAGCAGTTAGCAAACGAGGTAGCTGCACAGTAGCGACCACCGCCCACACAGGCATCACCAGCACGACCAAATTCAAGGTTTTCGATAGCGCAACACTGGCTGTTATTATCCGGAAGCTGGCCGCTTGGGCAAACAGTACAATTTTCACCAGGGTTAATCAGCTGGCCAGAATCGCAGAGACACTGAGCGCCTTGGGGTGTTGTTCCGGCGGGGCAGGCCACGGGGCAAACACCATTTACCATGCTGGCTGGTTGGCAACAGGTACCATTATTGTCTGGCTGATGGCCGGCAATAGGGCAGCTTGATACAGGACATAGACCATTCACCATGGTGGTGGGGTTACAGCAAACCCCTTGAGAATCTGGGTCTTCACCTGGTGTTGGGCAGGTACTGCCACAGGTACCGTCAGGCAGACCAGGCACGGTATTACCCGATACAGTACAAACACACATAGTGTTATTGAAATTCGGGGTTGAGTTGGCTGGGCAGCAGATACCGCCTGGGTTCACGATGGCATTTGTGCCGGTACAACGACACGAAAAACCATCCCAGGTTGAATAGGTAGGGCACAAACGACATTCACCGGCCTGAATTTGGCCGGGCTGGCAACATACGCCGTTATTGTCAGGCACTTCACCGGGGTTGGTACAGGGGTTAACGCAGCTACAGGTCACGGTACTGAATACTGTGCCTGCGCCACAGGTGGGCAGAACAGCACTTAGACATCGCCAGGACGACCCGTCCCAATGAAGCTTCTGGTCGTCTGCACAGCTCACGACTTCACACTGTGATGAGCCCCCCTCCCGCATAACACCAACTACATAGGGGTCGGTCTCAGGGGGGCTGGCGTAGCTGTCCAGCAACGCTTTTACACGAAGAACTTCTGTCAGAATATCATCCGCCAGAATATTCAATTGGGTGGCATTGGCGTTGATTTCAGTAACCTGGGTTTCTTTGAAGGTGGTGATGTCGCGCTTGATAATTTCTATCCGCGGACGGTTCGTGGTGGCACCTTGGTTACCACTGCCAGCATTACTTTGCGCATAAACGCTAAAGGCCCCCAGGGTGATACTGAGCACCGCAACTACTGCCAGGGTCAATCTACGCCACATTATTCTGCCCTTTATCGCCATACGTTCTGGCTTGCCATACAGGCGTTACCCGCTGCTGTACAAATCCAGGTGTTAGTATTTGCATCAAAAACAAGCTCGTCTGTTTGTGGATTACAGATCGCGATACCCCCATTCAAGTCACGTTCATCAGCCTGGGGTTTGACCAGCGGGTCATTTTCGTCGTGCCAGTTGGCGGGATCTTCAAGAATAGCGATGATTTCTTCTATTTCTTCAACCAGGTTGGTAATCTCGTCAATATCAGCGTTAAAGGCCGTGATGTTTGTCTCAGATTCTTCCATCACTTCGTTCAAGGCTTCACTGACGTGGGTTTTTAGCGCCTCGTAAGCCTGTTTATCTTTGGTGGTGTCTACTACACGTTTTTCGCCACTGGCGGCTCGACCAGCCGCTTGAGCCTCAAACGGCAGCAGGGCCATGCAGGCCAAGACAAACGCAGCAAGGTTTAACCAGCGCATTCTCATTATGGCGTCTCCCACACAGCTTTGGCCACGCACTTCCATACCCCAGGATTGCCACCTGCCACCTGCCAAATCATGCGGTGGGTATTGGGGTTACAACCGGCGGGGATGGTTTCTTTGGCCATACGACAGGCAAAACTATCGGTTTCAATGCCGCGGATTTTGTCGGTGGGTAGCGCCAGAAAGCGCTGTTCAACGCTATCTACCCGCGCTTGCAGGGTGGTGAGGGTGCGGTAAATACGGCAGTCGTCGTCGGAGGGCGAGGTACAGTCCGTATCATAGCCCAACTCGTCATTAATGTCTTTTTTCAAGCGGGTAGTCACAGACTTGATAAAGGTATTGATGGTTTCAATCTGTACATCTACCTTGGCGTTACTGCGCAGGGCGCCGCCACTGGTGCGCTCAACAGCCGATACGGGCGATGCCAATAGCGCCAGGCTTACACCTAGAACAGTCAGCAAATGCCATAGTTTCAGCACGGTTGGTCCCCCTTTTCGCCTTTTATTATGTTACCAGACGCAAACTGGCGACTGACAGGCGCTTGGTTTCATTTTACTGGTACTTTCCAAGCCTTACAACTGTTGCGAGATAAATCCTTCTACTATGTGATGAAAATGTCGCTTTTCCGCCTTGAGGGAGGGGGGAATTCGTGTTAGATTTTCAGGCATATTTAATGAGGATAGCCCGTTCATGAAGTTTTCAATCGCCCGCGATGCCCTGCTTAAAGTCCTGTCACACGTACAGTCAGTGGTAGAACGGCGCAGCAGCATTGCCATTCTGTCAAACATCAAACTGGAAGCGGCTGACAGCAAACTGAAAGCCACCGCAACAGATAACGACCTAACCAGCCAGGGTATTATCGACGCCTTCGTGGAAAAAGAAGGGGTGACCACAGTTAATGCCTTCAAACTTTATGAAATCGTGAAGAAAATCCCTGAAGGGACCACCATTGAAGCCACCGTTACCTCTGACGGTACCCGCATGAACGTGAACGCTGGACATGCCAAATTTAGCCTGGCATGCCTGGATGCTGATGCCTTCCCTGACACGGCCAGCATTGTGCCTGTTGCCACCTTTGATGTTGAAGGCGACCTGCTGAAGAAACTGGTGACCAAAGCACAGTTTGCAGCCTCATCAGATGATACCCGCCAATACCTGAACGGGGTTTACATGCACGTGGTAAAAGACAGCAAGGGTGCTGACAAACTGCGCTTTGTTGCCACCGACGGCCACCGCTTGGCCCGTATCGAAACCACTCTGCCCGCTGGCGCCGAACTGATGCCTGCCGTCATTATCCCGCGTAAAACCGTGAATGAGCTGCGCTCACTGGCTGAGACCTCACCACGCATGCAAATTAAAGTGGCTGAGAAGAAAATTCAGTTCCTGACGGATATTGTGACCCTGACCAGTAAGGTCATCGACGGCACCTTCCCTGACTATGAGAAGGTGATTCCGCAGGACAACAAAAAAGAGATGAACGTCCCACGCCAGGCCCTGATGCAAGCGGTTGACCGCGTGGCGGTGTTGTCGCATGAGAAATCACGCTCAGTGAAATTCGCGCTGAAACCAAACATGCTGACTATTACTGCCAACAACCCAGACCAGGAAAATGCCGTAGAAGAACTGGATGTTAAATATGACGCCGACAAAATGGATGTTGGCTTTAACGCCAAATACGTTAGCGACATCAGCGGTTTGGTTGAAGGGGCTGACATCAACTTCTTGTTCAAAGACAGCAACTCGCCGGTACTGATGCGTGACCCGAAAGATCCCGGTAGCCTGTTTGTACTGATGCCGATGCGGATATAAAATACCGAAGGGGGATACAATCCCCCTTCTTTTTTTGTGGTGTTATTTGGCATCATCAAACCTGGTAAAAGAGAATGCGCACCAGAAAAACTTTGGCGACTTGTGGTAACTCACATAAGATATCAGCATGAAAACATACCTGCTTTCTATAACCCAACGCGGCGCTATGTTTGGTTTGGACGCCCGTATTGCGCTGGCTATCTTTGGTGGCCTTAGCATTGTCACAGGGGCCGTTCTTTACACCGTAATGAGCGAGATTGCCATTACACGCCGAATCACTGAGATGAACAATGTGGGTAAGGCCATTCAAGCCTATGCCCTTGATACTGCCGTTTACCCTGCCGCAATAGAAGATCTGTTAAGCGATACCCCTATCGGCTGGAACGGCCCTTACCTACAAATTGAAGATGCTGATGCGCTGAATAACAACATCCTGAGATCGTCCACAGGGGATGATATGGTGCTGCACTACAGGCGTGATACCGCTTGGGCTAACGTGCTTGTTGCACCAGGATGCAACTCCACTGATGCCTGCGGTATTTATATTCAGATGTTGGTAGACCAGACGATTGGTGACAAGATTGACCTGCGCGTGGATGGTGTAGCCAGCACGACTACAGGCAACGTACGCCTGAACGTTTTAGGGGCGTACTACGTGATGGGTTATAATATCGGATTCAGGCGATAGGTAGGGTTGATTCGTTTAAAAACGCTGCGCTTAAGCAGCGTTTTTTGTTATAGTGGCCTTATGCGCCTTTCCCGAATTAAACTTGAAAACTTCCGTAACCTGGCGGCCTTGGATTTAGCTCTGCCCGCGGCGGAAGTGTACGTGCTGTATGGCCAGAACGGCGCGGGGAAAACCAACCTGCTGGAGGCCCTGTCGCTGCTGTCACCGGGTCGGGGCATTCATGGTGATGCGCCGGAAGATATGCTGGCCCACAACGCCAGTACCTGGTCATTTTTTGCCGAAGGGGAAGTAGCCGGGCATCCCCACAACATCGGGCAGGTGTACCGTGAAGGTAAACGCAGTCTGCAGGTGGATGGCGACAAAGCTGAGAGTTACGCCGACCTGGCGGTGACCGGTTCAGTGGTATGGCTGACCCCCAAGCAAGACCGTCTGTTTTTTGAGACCCCAAAAATCCGCCGGCAGTTTCTTGACCGTTTGGTGTACGGCATTACCCCGGCCCATGCTGACTGGCTGAGCCGCTACCAGCGCGACCTGAAGACCCGGCAGAAGCTGCTGAAAGACCACCGCCCCGACCTCGATTGGCTTGACCTATTGGAAGAACAGCTGGCCACGGTGGGGGTACAAATCCACACCGCACGACGTGAATACATTGAGCAGTTAAACGCCATGCTGGAAAGCGAAGGCTTAACCCTGAAGCTGGAAGGCGGGCTGGAGAAATGTCCTGATGCTGAAAGCTTTCAGTTTGCCCTGCGGCAAGACCGTGACCGTGACGCGAGGTTCGGCACCACCCACACCGGCCCCCACCGGGCTGACCTTACAGGTGAATACCCGGCCCGCAAGCTTACCCTCGCCTTGGCTTCGATGGGGCAGCATAAAAGGGCGCTGATTCATATTCTGCTGGCCCACACCAAGGTGGTGCACCGCGTGGTGGGCATCGCCCCTACCCTGCTGCTGGATGAGGTGACGGCTCACCTAGATGCAGGAGTACGGCAAGAGCTGCTGTCACAGCTGCGGGCCCTGCATGCGCCCCTGTGGCTGGCAGGCACCGAACGCAGCCTGTTTGAAGATGTGCCCCAGGCCTGTTTTATTGCGGTAGCCAATGGCGTGATTACCGTGGAGCCCGACCATGCCTGAACTGCCAGAGGTTGAAACGGTTTGCCGCGGACTGGACAAGGTCTACCAAGGCCAAACGATCACGAAGGTGGAGTACCGTCGGCCGAACTTACGCCTGCCTCTACCGCCGCAACTCCCTAAACTGGCGGCGGGTAAAAAGATTGAAAAAATCTACCGTCGTGCGAAATATGCCCTGTTGGACATTCAAGGGGGCAACACCATTCTGCTGCACTTAGGGATGAGCGGGCGGCTGGTGTTTGGTAAGGGTGAGAGACATCTGGATAAACACGACCATGTGCTGGTGCACTTTAAAAATGCGCCCACACTTATCTTCAACGACCCGCGGCGTTTTGGGGTGCTGGATGTTTGCAAAACCACAAAAATTGCTGACCACGCCCTGCTGAAAAACATGGGGCCTGAGCCACTGGAGAAAGACTTTACTGCAGCTTATTTATACGCCGCCACCCGTGGTAAAAAGGGACCAATTAAACCCTTTATCATGACCAACGCGGTGGTGGTCGGCGTGGGGAATATTTATGCGGCAGAGAGTTTATTTAAGGCCGGTATCAAGCCCACGCGCGCGTCGGGTAGCCTGACAAAAACGGAATGCAGCAAACTGGTGAAGGCGATTCAAGAGGTGCTGAAGGCCGCCATCAAAGCAGGCGGTTCATCCATCCGTGATTACGTCCAGACCGACGGCACGGTGGGTTACTTCCACAGTCAGTTTATGGTCTACGGCCGCAAGGGTGCAGCCTGCAAAATTTGCGGCAGTACCATTAAAGAGATTGTGCAGGCGGGGCGAAGCGGCTGCTATTGCCCGAAATGCCAGAAATAGTCAAAGGGCGCCCGCAGGCGCCCTTCTTCATTTCTCCGCTATACGTGATTACACAGCGATCAAAGCCGCCACGGCAATGACGTTGTTGAAAAC
>Ga0075012_10005729_pt1 | contig 11345 bp, 10 predicted proteins | sample All_14_2_FD_71474 | JGI IMG/M metagenome (GOLD analysis project Ga0075012, IMG submission 71474) | Freshwater microbial communities in response to fracking from Pennsylvania, USA - Allegheny Zone_MetaG_DW_15 | ecosystem: Environmental > Aquatic > Deep subsurface > Groundwater > Drilled...
CACGCCGAACATCAACGGGCGGACAACCAAAAGAAAAGCCCGAACGCTTTCGGGTTCGGGCTAAATCCACACCAAAGGAGGAGGGTGGAGGAGACAGCTGCAGAATACCGAGACAGGTGTTGCAATGCAATATCAGCGCATTCGAATGTTTCTATCCCGGTATAAGTAAAAAATATGCATAAGCCTGAAGCCGCGGACGTGTCGACAACCCGAGCCGCTGAAGGCGAGCTTGATATCGTCAGGAGCCGGTACAGCCGACGAGGCTTTCCGGTGGGTGGGTGACCGGCAGGTTGTCCACCCACTCGAGCAGTTTTTCTGCTGCAACGGGCCATTGTGGGTCGAGGATCAGCATATGGCCGGCGCCTTCGACGATGACCGAGCGTGCGTTCCAGATGGCTGCGGTGAAGTGCAGCATCGAAGCAGGAAACACGGCGTCGCAACTGCCGCTCATGACCAGCGCGGGCAGCTTGGGGCGCCGGCCTGCGGGGCGGAATGGCAGGGTGACCATTTCCGCAACTGCATGCTCGGATTCGTTACCGATCAGGGGCATGAAGCGCTCGATGTCTTCCGGGCTGAGATCGGGCGAGAAATACACCTGGGCCATGACGCGCAGGGTGTCGGCTGTGGGGGTGCCACCGACTGCGTTTGGCAACTCCTCAAAGAACCCGGGCACTTGCAGCGCCAGGCGCGTGGCCGAGCCGCCGGTGCCGGTTGGTGGGACCGGCGCAAGCAGTGCGACGGCCACTGCGCGGGCGTGTGCTGAAGACAGGTAACGGTCGATAACCAGCGTTCCCATCGAGTGGCCGATCAGCACCGGGGTATCGGCCAGGCTCTCAATGGCGCGAGCCAGGTCCTCGGTGTAGTCCGCCAGACCGAAGTTGTCCAGTTGATCCTGTCCGCCACTCTGACCATGGCCGGCGAGGTCGATTGCATGGCAGTCGTACCCCCGTGCGTTGAAGTAGGGGATGAAGTTTTGCTGCCAGCTGCCCGCATGGGTGTAGCCGCCGTGCACAAACAGCAGTGGCGGGCGATCGTTGGGACTGTCGGCAGGATGATGATGAATCTTCAGCGGATGGGTGGTCATGTTTGGGGGTTCGATGTGTTATGTGCTGTTGGTCGTTGCCGCGTATCGTGCGATGTGATCGGCATATCCGGTGATCTGATGCGTCACCTGGGTCACGCAGGGGACGTGACGACGCTTTGCTGCAATGCAACACAATGATAATCTCTCAAATCAAGCCCACAAGGCAATCGTGCGAGAAATGAGATGAGTGATGCGGATCTGAAACGGTTCTTCCTTGAGCAGGTTCGGCTGTTCGAGAGCTTTTCGGCCGACCGGGTCGATGAGATCGTGGCGGCGTCCCGGCTGGAAACCTACGAAGGCAACGAGGCCATCATCGAGACGGGTGATGAGGGGCGCTTCCTCGGGGTGGTGGTCAGTGGCGTGGCCGAGATTTCGCTCACCGACAACACGGGCACGCGCTCGGTGATCGGTCAGCTGGGCGAGGGGGATGTGTTCGGCGTGCTATCGCTGATGACCGGTGAGCGCATCGCCGCCGACGTGATCGCCGGTAGTCGTTGTTTCGTGTTGATGATTCCGCGCGAGATCTTTCATACCCAGATCCTGACCAACCCGAAGGCAGTCGCCTATCTGTCGCGCCTGCTGACCGAGCGCACCCGGGCGATGTCACAGGATGCGGGCAAGCTGCAGCGCCGCGCGCTGGCCAATGCGGATGATCCCTACGCCTTGTCGCTGGCCACCGATACTCCTGGTAAGGTCGTGGTGCTCAATGTGGGCATCAGCCAGATTCACTTTGGCATCTACGACACCCGCGATCTGGGTTCGGACATCCACGGTGTCATCGACAACGTCGATGACCGCATCGCGAAGATCAGTGTATCGGTGGGGCCGCATACCCGCACGCTGGAGCGCCCGGCATTTCCGCTTGCCGACTTGTTTCTGGTCATGCAGGAGACCACCCGGCTGTTTGGCGATGCGTTCGCGCTGCATCTGCAGGACGTGACCGCCGTGGGCCACCGTGTGGTGCACGGTGGCAGCAAGTTTGCCAGTTCGGTGGTGATCACGCCGGCCGTGATCGCCGATATCGAGGCATTGTCGGTGTTCGCACCGCTGCACAACCCGGTCAACGTCGATGGCATCCGGGTGGCGATGCAGCAGTTGCCTGGGGTCGCGCATGTGGCCGTGTTTGATACCGCCTTCCATCAAACCCTGCCGCCCTATGCCTATCTCTATGGTCTGCCTTACTACCTGTACAAGCAGGATGGTATCCGGCGCTACGGTTTTCATGGCACCTCGCACCGCTATGTGTCGCTGAAGGCGGCCGAGGTGCTCAAGCGCCCGCTGGGCGAACTGGAGATCGTTTCCTGTCACCTCGGCATCGGGGCGTCGGTGTGTGCGATCGACCACGGCCGCTCGGTCGACACCACCATGGGCATGACGCCGACGGACGGCCTGATCATGCCGAGCCGCTCGGGCAGCATCGATCCGGCCGTCATGATCCATCTGCTCCAGCATCACGGCATGTCGCCGGATCAGCTGTCCAACCTGATCAATACTGAAAGCGGCATGAAGGGCATCTCGGGCATCTCCAGCGACATCGCCGAGATCGAGGCCGCCGCGGCCGAGGGGCATCACCGCGCGCTGTTGGCGCACAAGGCCTTCTGCTACCAGGTACGCAAGAACATCGGCGCCTATGTCGCGGCCATGGGGGGTATTGATGTACTGACCTTCACCGGCGACATCGGTGAGACCAGCGCCACTGTGCGCAGCCTGGCCTGCCAGGGGCTGGGCTACATGGGCATCAAGCTCGACGAGGAAAAAAACCGCAATCTGGGTACGCTGGGTGCCTGCAAGGTGATCTCGACAGACGACTCGCCGGTGACTGTGCTGGTGATCGCCAACGATGACGAGCGTCTGGTGGCATGGGAGACCTTGCGCGCAATCGAGCGCAACGAGCTGATTGTGGCGATGAAGCAGGATCAGGCCGACGCGCCGATTCCGGTCGAAATCTCGGCGCACCACGTGCATCTGGCGCAGGCCGACGTCGAGAAGCTGTTTGGCCCCGGTCACCAGCTGACGCCGGAGCACGAACTGTCGCAGCCCGGGCAGTTTGCCTGTGCGGAGAAGGTGCATCTGGTCGGCCCCAAGGGGCGGATCGCCAATGTCCGGGTGCTGGGGCCGACGCGCAAGGAAACCCAGGTCGAGATCGCGATGACCGAGCAGTTCAAGCTTGGTGTGCAGCCACCCATCCGCCAGTCGGGGGATCTGGCCAACACCCCGGGGCTGACGCTGGAAGGGCCGTACGGTAGCACCACGATCGAGCGCGGCGTGATCTGCGCGCAACGCCACATCCACATGTCGCCCGAAGACGCCCTGCGCTTCCGGGTGCGTGACAACTATGTGGTGCGGGTGCGGGTGGAGGGCGAGCGCGAGCTGATTTTCGGCGATGTGGTGGTGCGGGTGAATCCGGCCTTCCGTCTGGCCATGCATATCGACACTGACGAGGGCAACGCGGCCAACATCCGCACAGGCATGCGCGGCTACATCGAGGAAATCCAGAGTCGTTACTGAGGACGGCGCGTCCGTGATCAGGCAATTCTGCCGAACCACCAGATCGACAGCCCGGCCGCGCTCAGCATCAACAGGGCGCCGAGCGCGGCGAGCAGCGCGCTGATCTCGGTTTCCTTGCGCTCCAGTGCGATGCGGGTGGAGAGGCTTTCATAGACCCGCTTCAAGTCTTCGGCGGTGCCGGCATAGAAGTAGTTGGCGTGAGTGATCTGGGCGATGGATTTCAGCGATTCCTCGTCCAGCTGTACCCGCATCGACCAGCCCTCGAAGCTGATTGTTTCGCCCTCCTTGGTGCCGATGCCCACCGTGTATACCCGCACGCCGCGCTCGGCTGCCATGCGGGCGGCCTCAAGAGGGTCGGGGCCGGTGGTGGCGCGGCCGTCGGTCAGCATGATGATGGCTGCGGAACCATAGGAGCCCGGTTCCACCGGGACGAAGTCAGGGCTGGGGGGCGCATCGGCGGCGCGCGGCATGGCGCGTTGGCCGGTGATTTGCGACAGGTCGATGCCTGCCTCCGGGAACAGCGTGGCCAGTGACAGCACGATGCCACTGCCGGTGGCGGTGCCGCGTTGCAGTTGAAAACGATCGATTGCGGCGACGACGTCTTCACGGCTGTGGGTGGGGAGCTGCACCGCAGCCGCGGTGCCCGCAAACTGCACGACGCCAACCCTGACATTGCGTGGCAGCGCGGCAATGAAGGCCTTGGCCGCCTCCTGCGCGGCCACCAGACGGTTGGGTTGTACATCATTGGCCCGCATGCTGCCCGAAACGTCCATCGCCAGGATGATGGTCTCCTGTTGCGAAGGCAGGCTGAGCAGCGCGGTCGGTCGGGCGCTGGCCAGGATCAGCGTTGCCAGCGCAAGCCCCATCAGCATTGGTGGCAGATGCCGGCGCCAGCCGGCGCTGCGGCCGATGGCCTCCCGTACCAGGGCAAGGCTGGCGTAGCGTACGGTGACCTTCTTGCGCCGGTGCAGCAGCCACACATACAGCAGGACCAGCAGCGGCAGTAACAATAGCAGCCACAGCAGTTGCGGCCAGATGAAGTCGAGCCTGGGCAATGCGTTCATCGAGATTCCACCTTCAGTTCGCTCAAGTGCCTGAGGGCTCGTCTGCCGCTGCTCAAACTGCTACGGATGCGGCGCATTTCGGTGAAGCGCAGGATGGCATCGAACAGATCGTCATCGGTGGCCAGCTCCAGGGTATCCACGCCTGCATCGGCAAGCGCACTGCGCAGTGTCGCCTCACGTGCCTCGGCCGCGGCCGCGAAGCGCTTGCGGAAGCCGGTATCGTGGGTGTCGACCAGCAACTGTTCGCCGGTTTCTGCATCCACCAGGTTGATCAGGCCCAGGTCGGGCAAGCTCATCTCCAGCGGGTCGTACAGGCGCACTGCGGTGACGTCGTGACGGCGTCCCAGTTGTCCCAGACGCATCGCCCAGTCGGGCGGGCTGATGAAGTCGGACAGGAGGAAGACGGAGCTACGTTGACGGATCACGCGGCTGGCTGCGTTCAACAGCTCACCAAGACGGGTTGCCTGGTGGGTTGTGCCCGCGGTGTCCGGGCGGCGGCTGATGCGCTGCATCAGATGCAGGACCTGCAGTCGTCCGCCCCGTGCCGGAATCACTGCCTCCACCGTATCACCGTAGATCAGGGCACCGACCCGGTTGCCGTGCCGTGTCAGCAATTGCGCCAGCACGCCGACAAAGGCGCAGGCCACCTGACGCTTGGTGCGCAGGTCGGAGCCGAAGTCCACACTGGCGCTCAGGTCGATCAGAAACCAGGCGGACAGTTCGCGCTCTTCGGTGAACTGGCGTACATAGGGCTGCTGCAGGCGTGCGGTGACGTTCCAGTCGATATGGCGCACGTCGTCGTGGTGCTGATATTCGCGCAGGTCGGCGAGGTCCAGTCCGCTGCCACGCCACAAGCTGCGGTAGTCGCCCTGCAGCAGGCCGTCCAGACGCCGGATCACCGTCCATTCCAGGCGGCGCAGCAGCGCGTCGGCCGAGCCGTCGGCTTCAGTGTCTGGCGTGCTCATGGGGGGCAAGGGCCTTTTCTGGCAGCGGGATGTGCTCGATTACCTGGCGCAGCACGGCGTCGGCGTCCAGTCCGTCGGCCAGCGCTTCATAGCTCAGTACCAGACGGTGGCGAAGCACGTCATGCACCAGTCCGCTCATGTCTTCCGGCAGTGCATAACTGCGCCCCCGCATGAAGGCCAGTGCGCGGGCGCCTTCAATCAGGCCGATGGTGGCCCGTGGGCTGGCACCGTAGCTCAGGTAGGGGGTGATCTCGGCAAGGCCGTAATCGGCCGGGCGGCGGGTGGCGCTGACCAGCTTGACCGCGTACTGCATCAGCGACGGGTCGACATAGACCTTGCGGCAGGCCTGCTGCAGCTCCGCCAGCTGCTCCATGCTGGCCACGGCTGCGACCTGGACGGCGGGGCCGGTGACGCGCTCGGCAATGACGAACTCTTCCTCCTCACTCGGATAATCAACCAGCACCTTCATCATGAAGCGGTCGACCTGGGCCTCGGGCAAGGGGTAGGTGCCTTCGGTCTCGATCGGGTTCTGCGTGGCCATGACGAGAAAGGGGCGGGGCACGGCATGCGAAGTGCCCGCAATCGTCACCTGGCGTTCCTGCATGACTTCCAGCAGGGCGCTCTGTACCTTGGCGGGGGCCCGGTTGATTTCGTCGGCCAGCAGCAGATTGGTGAAAACCGGCCCGAGCGCGGTATCGAACTCACCATTCCTGGGGTTGTAGATGCGCGTGCCAACCAGATCGGCCGGCACCAGATCGGGGGTGAACTGAATGCGCTTGAAGTGACCGTGCAAGGTGTCGGCCAGTGTGCGCACGGTCAGTGTCTTGGCCAACCCGGGCACACCCTCGACCAGAAGGTGACCATTGGACAGCATCGCCACCATGACGCGCTCGAGAAAGTGATCCTGGCCGACGACGACACGCTTGACCTCGTACAGGATGCGCTCCATCAGGTTGGCAGTGTGCTCGGCCTGTGCGGTGTGTGGAATCATTACCTGTCCTCAGAATGGAGACATGCCAACGCCGGCAGCCGCGTTTTCGATTGGTACGGCAAAACCGATGCCGACGAATACCCGCTGTTCGGTCGGGTTGAGTATCGCGGTGACGATGCCGATCACCTCGCCCTCCATGGTGACCAGCGGGCCGCCCGAGTTACCGGGGTTCGCCGCTGCGTCGAACTGGATCAGGTTGCTCAACACGCCCTTGCCTTCGGGCGAGCGGAATTCACGTTTGAGACCGGAAATCACGCCCAGTGATGCCGAAGGGCCGATATCGAAGGGAAAACCCACCGCCATCACGGGATCGCCCGGGACCAGACCCGCAGTGCTGCGCAGCGTGGCGGGCACGAGATCGTCAGGCAGAATGCTGGCCTGCAGCACCGCCAGGTCGTGCTCTGGCATCACGTTGATCAGCCGGGCCTCGGACTCCAGCCCGTCGCTGAAGGTGACCTTGATCGTACGTGCGCCCAGTACGACGTGAAGGTTGGTGAGAATGGTGCCGTTGTCCAGGATCACCACGCCGCTGCCGACACCACTGGTGTGGTCCGCATTGTCCTGGGGCGGCAGCCTGGCGCTGTTTCCCGCGTCTGCATGGCCGCTTACCCGCACCACCGAGGGGTGGATCTTCGCGTAAGCCAGGGTGCTGGCCGGGGTCAGCGGACGTTCGGCGATGGACGTGCGCATCATGTGGTCGATACGATCGAAGTCCAGGCCGGGCTGTGTTGTGCCGGGGGCACTGATCCGCCAGACGCCTGCCAGTGCGAGCAGCAGGACGGTCAGCAGCCACAGGCGGCGCTCGTGATGCCGGGCGAGTCGGACCAGCCGGGCCATCAGGCTGCGTGTTGGCAAGGGGGGCAGGTCGTGCGCTGCTTGAGCGGAGGGGGTTGCCGCAGCCCCATCGAGCGCGTGTGATTCTGCGGCCGGCGCGACAGGCGCAGCGGGAAGGCTACGGCGCGAGTGGCTGTAGAGCGGCGTTCGTTTCATCGCTGCCATCCGGATTGAAGCATGTGCTGCACCTCCCCGCGACTGCCTTCCAGCGAGTGACTCATTTGCACAAACCGAGTTCCTGACGTCGGCAAAATAATGCGGCGCCGCGTCAATCCTCAGCTCGGTCGGCTTTTCAATCCTGACGGATGGCTTCGAACTCGAATCGCATCTCCACTGCGTCGCCCACCATGTCGTCTTTCAAAGCATAGTTCATACCCCATTGACTGCGCAGCAAGGTGGTTCGCGCCGAGATCCCGAGCGTGGGCTTGCGGTGGCCAAAGGGGTAGGCGGCGGACTTGTTCAGGGTGGTTTCCAGCACGACGGGGTGGGTTTGCCCAAGCAAGGTCAGATTGCCCTCGAGCCTGCCCTTTCCGTTATCGCCGGGAAGGTAACGAGTGGCTTCGAAAACGATCCTGGGATGGCGGCTGGTCTGCAGGAAGTCGCGGTCGCGCAGGTGGCGGTCTCGGCGATCATGATTGGTGAACACGCTGTCGGCCTCGACCACGAAGCGCCCCGTGCTCAGTTCGCGTGTGTGCTCGTCGTACAGAAACTCGCCCTCAGCCTTCAGGAACAAGCCGATCACGTCGGCGTAGCCGACATGACGTACCTGGAATGCGATCGACAGATGTTCGGGGTCGATCCGATAACTGGCTGGGGCGGCTTGCGCACTGATGGCGCCCAGGCTGGCAAGCAGCGCCCCCAGCAGCAGGGTCTGGCGAACACGGGGAAGGGGAAGGGTGTTCATGATTGGACTCCTTGGCTTGGGTTGGGCGTGGTGCTGCCGTCGTGTCTGCCGGCTATTGATGTGCTGCGATGTTGGTACAGCCAGGCAACATCGATGCCGAAGGACAGGCTTAGAGCCCCCAGCGCGGCTGCCAGCAAGGCGGTCGTCAGCACCGGCGACAGGAGCGGCAGCAGACACACCAGCAGTGCAAGGATCTGTCCCACGCAAACCGCCTTGCGCCGGAAGCTTTCGGGCAGCGGGCGATTCATCCAGGGCCAGGCTTGCATGGCAAGCACGAAGAGATAGCGCATGGCTCCGATCAGCACGACCCAGGCGCCTGCCCGCCCCAGCAGCCACAAGACGATGCACAGCAGCAGAATGAACAGCGCATCGAGCTCCATATCGAAGCGGGCGCCATAAGCGCTGGCACTGCCGGTTCGCCGGGCGACCCAACCATCGACGCCGTCGAGCATGAGTGCAAGCAGGCTGACGACGGCCAGCGCAGTTGCGGCCTGCGGCAAGGCAGCGGGCAGCAGTGCCATGCCGCCCACCATCGACACCAGGGTGGCGCGCAGCAGGGTGACGTGATTGGCGGCCCCCAGCGTCTGGCCAGGACGCCGCCAGCTGAGCGCGATGACGAGCGCAATTCCCGTCTGGACCCCCATTGCTGGCCACAGCAGTGCATGCGGCAGGTCGATCAGCCCCCCGAATGCAAGCACCAGCCCCCCCGTCAGCGGGATGCTGAGCAGCAATGCAAACCATGCGGGTATCTGGTGCGTGGCAAGGGGGCGAGGTGATACGGGTGAGCGCACGATGGCGGGCCTCGTCGAAAAACAGTGGATGGTGCAGGGAACCCTTCGGTTCACGTCCTGCTCCGAGCGCAAGCGTGCTTTTCACGCTGCTTCGTCATACGCTACCAGCTTTCCGGCTTAGGCCGGCAACACGCTCCGGAGTTCAGTGCCTTGAGTCTGACCCATGCTTTCTGGACCCTCGTCCCCGGCCGCGGCGAAATCCGTGCCGAGCCTCTGCCCGAGCCCGGACCCGGTGAGGCCCGGGTGCGAACCTTGTACAGCGGCATCAGCCGTGGTACCGAACGGCTGGTGTTCAATGGCCGCATACCGCCGAGCGAGCATCAGCGCATGCGGGCACCCTTTCAGCAGGGTGACTTTGCCGATGCAGTGAAATACGGTTATGCCAGCGTTGGCGTGGTCGAAGCGCTTGGACCCTGCCTGCCGGGCGAGGGGACGTCGGACCGACTTGGGCGCGAGGTGTTCTGCCTGTTTCCGCACCAGCACCGCTATGTGGTGCCTGTTACGGCGCTGACGCCCTTGCCTGCCGGCTTGCCTGCGGGGCGGGCAGTGCTCGCCGCCAATATGGAGACGGCAGTCAATGCGCTATGGGATGCCTCGCCGGCAGTGGGCGATCGTATCGTGATCGTTGGTGCGGGCGTGGTTGGCTGCCTGGTGGCCTTTCTGTGCGCCCGGATACCGGGCGCCGAGGTCAGTCTGGTTGATGTCGATCCCACGCGTGCCGCCATCGCCCACGCGTTGGGCGTGGATTTCTGCCGGCCTGAAGCCGCGCCGTCGGAATGTGATCTGGTGATCCATGCCAGTGGCCACCCGGCAGGACTGGATACCGCGCTGGGCCTGGCAGGAGCAGAGGCGACCGTGCTGGAGATGAGCTGGTACGGTGCGCAGTCAGTGTGTCTGCCGCTTGGTGAGGCGTTTCATGTACGTCGTCTGAACCTGCGCTCGAGCCAGGTTGGCTCCATTCCGCCGCTGCGCCGGCCGCGCTGGGATTACCGTCGACGCCTGGGGCTGGCGCTTTCCTTGCTGCTGGATACCCGGCTTGATGCGCTGTTCAGTGGTGAGTCGGATTTCTTTCAACTGCCTGCGCAGATGCCGCTCATCCTGGCCGAAGGTGCGTCCACCCTGTGCCACCGTGTGCGTTATCCGTCGACGCCGGACGCGGGTGACTGATGTCTGTCGCGGATCTCCGCCCCTGTTTTTCTTCATTATTCCCCGAACAAGGAAGCCTTCATGTACAGCCTGAATGTTCGCGATCACATCATGATCGCCCACAGTTTTCGCGGTGAAATCTTTGGCCCCGCGCAGCGCGTCCACGGTGCCACCTACGTCGTCGATGTGTGCTTCCAGCGCGAGGATCTGGACGACGATGGCTTGGTGGTGGATATCGGCCGCGCTGGCGAGGTGTTGCGTAGCCTGCTGGCCGACCTCAACTACCGCAATCTGGATGATGAGCCGGCCTTTGCCGGGAAGAACACCACCACCGAGTTCATGGCGCGGGTCATCTTCGAGCGGGTCGCCGCAGCCGTACGGGCAGGGGCGCTTGGCGAAGGCGCGCGCGGTTTGCAGGCCATCAAGGTCTGCCTGCATGAGTCGCACATCGCCTGGGCCAGCTACGAGGGCCGTCTGTGAGCGGAATCCCCAGGTGAGGCCCGTGCTGACGCTGATCGTGCCCGGTGCGCTGAATCAGCGCACCGGTGGCTATCGATACGATGCCAGGCTCCTTGACGGGCTGCGCGCCCGTGGCTGGCAGGTGCAGGTGTGCGAGCTGGACGGCACCTTTCCGCAGGTCGATGAGCAGGCGCGTGCCGCAATGGATGCGGCGCTGCGTGCGCAGCCGGACGGCGCCAGGGTACTGGTTGATGGCCTGGCCCTGGGCGGACTGCCCGAACTCGCGCACAACCATGCCAGCCGCCTTCGTCTGATCGCGCTGGTGCATCACCCGCTCGGAGACGAGACCGGGCTGGATGAGACCCAGGCGGTGGAACTGCATCAGCGCGAGCTCAAGGCCTTACAGGCTGTCCGGCTGGTGATCACCACCAGCGACTTTACCGCACGCCGTCTGCGTACGCTGGCGAGCATCCATGCCCCGGCGATGGGCCTCGTGCAGCGGCAGACGCCGCGCGCATCGTCTGGAGATCGCTCAAGTGCGGGGCCTCGCGCCGGGTCTGACATGGGTGCTGATGCGGGGCTGGATCCGGGGACTGGAC
>Ga0075012_10005731_pt1 | contig 11341 bp, 11 predicted proteins | sample All_14_2_FD_71474 | JGI IMG/M metagenome (GOLD analysis project Ga0075012, IMG submission 71474) | Freshwater microbial communities in response to fracking from Pennsylvania, USA - Allegheny Zone_MetaG_DW_15 | ecosystem: Environmental > Aquatic > Deep subsurface > Groundwater > Drilled...
GACCGTGGGCGAGTTGGGGACGTTGCAGGTCAGGGCGTAGGTGCCGTAGCGGGCGGCCACGCTGGAGTTGGTGGTGTGCCTGGTGACCGTCAGCTGGTAGGTGGGGCCGGAGGCCGCGTTAGCCGCCACCGCCGTGGCGCTGAAGAACTTGGTGGTGATGTTGGTGGCGGTCATGCCGGGGTAGCTGATGTCGAGCTGGGTGAAGTTGGAGGTGTAGGAACCGCCGCGGGCCAGGTAGCGCTCCTGGGCGGACTTCACGGCCGCGATGAGGGACATGGCTTCGGCCACGCGCGCCTTCTCTACGACCTTGAAGTACTGCGGGATGGCGATGGACGCCAGGATACCGATGATGAGCACGACCACGAGCAGCTCTATCAGTGTGAAGCCTTTCCTTATATTTTTCATAATCTTGTCCCCTTAATTAATGTGTTCCAATTTTTCTTGAACGGCGCAAATTCCGCTGATGTCGGGTATAGTGTACCATACAATGGGGCGGCAATGAATGTTTTTTATGTGATTTTTATGTGAAGATTAAACCGGGGGTTCCCATTTATAGCCCAGCCCCTCTATCGTCACGAGGTGCTCCTGCATCTCCCCCAGGCTCTTGCGGACGTTCTTGATGTGGGTGTCTATCACCCTGCTGGTGTTGAGGTACGGCCGGCCCCAGATCCGCTCCATCAGGAACTGGCGGGTCATCACGCGCCCGCTTTTCCTGAGCAGCAGGTAGAGTATCTCGAATTCCTTGGGAGAGAGGTCCAGGCGGCGCCCGGAGATATAAGCCTCGTGGCGGGCGTAGTTCATCGTCAGCGCGCCGGAGGAGACGGAGTCCTCCTCCGCCCGGTCCTCCGTCAGCAGGCTCCGGCGGATGAGGGCCTTGACCCTGGCCACGAATTCGGCCGGGCTGAAAGGCTTGGTCATGTAGTCGTCCCCGCCCAGCTCCAGCCCCAGCACTTTGTTCACCTCGCTGCGGTCCGTGGTGAGGAAAATTATGGGGGTCAGCCTGGAGGGGCCGTCCGAAGACCGCACCTGCCTGCAGAAATCGAGCCCGCTCATGCCGGGCAGGCGCAGGTCGACCACCATCAGGTCCGGGGTGAACCTGGCCAGGGTCTGCACGGCCTGTTCGGCGCTGGCGCAGGTCAGCACGTTGTAATTCTCCAGCTCCAGCCGTTCCTTTACGGACTTGAGCAGGGCGAGCTCGTCGTCTATCACCAGGATAGTCTGTCTTGCGCTCATAAATCGGGGGAGCGGGCGGGCAGGAAAACCGAGAAGACGCTGCCCTTGCCTTCCTCGCTTTCCGCCGTGATGGTGCCGCCGTGCAGTTCGATGATGAACTTGGCTATGAAAAGGCCCAGCCCGGTCCCGGTCCTGGCCGAGGGATATTCCCGCTTGCCGGAGCTGATCCTGTAGTACTTGCTGAAAATGTTTTTGAGCTCGCTTGCGTTTATCCCCGGGCCGGTGTCGCAGACGCGCACCCGCTGCCCGCCGGGCGCCGCCTCGACGAAGACGCTCACCGACCCCGAGGAGGTGAACTTGACGGCGTTGCCCACGATATTGGCCAGCACCTGGTAAAGCCTGTCCGGGTCGCCGCGCGTATCCGGGATGTCGCCGCCGACGATTAGCTCCAGCTTCAGGCCCTTCTGGGAGGCGTAAGTCCTGAAAGCGCGCACGGCCCTGTCGGCGAGGTCCTCCAGGTTCAGCTGCTTTATGTCCAGGGTGACCTTGCCCGACTCTATCCGGGAAACCTCCAGCATGGAATCTATGAAGCGGTTGAGGCGCTGGGAATGTTCGTTTATGGAGACCACCTGCTCCGGGATCCTTTCGTGCTCGCGCTTGCCGCACAGGTTGAGTATTATGTCCGCGCAGAGCTCTATGCCGGTGACGGGGGAGCGCAGGTCGTGGGTGATGCTGGATACGAAGTCCCGGCGTATCTCTTCGGACTCCTTGAGCTTGCGCGCCATGTCGTTGAGCTCCGAGGCCAGGGCCCCCATCTCGTCCTTGCCCGTGACGGGGATCATCTGGTCCAGCCGGCCCGAGCCTATCCTCCGCGCCGCTTCCGCCATGGCCTGTATCGGGTCGGCTATCGCCCTGGTGATCAGCAGGATGCCGATGCAGCCGATCGCGAAGGACAGGGACAGTATTATGAAGAAATTCGCGGAGGAGTGGCGCAGGGACGACTCTATCTCCTGCTGTATCAGGCGCGTCGAGAAATCCACCCGGGTGACGATGTCGAAGGCGGGCCTGCGCGTTTTGAACGAGGCCTTGAGTATTTCCACCCCGTTCTCCACCCGGGTTTCCCAGGTCCCGGTGCCGGGCGGGGAGAAGGTCTTGAAGTAGCGGGACCGGGGCTCGGGCGAGGGAGTGTAATACTCGTCCGCCATGAAGGGGGGGGAGCCGGCTTTTTCGCAGGAGACCCGGACTATCTCCGGGGTTTTCAGGAAGGTCTTGAAATACCTGTAGGCGTAGGATTTGCCGGGGGAGCCGTGGATCTCTTTGCAGACTTCCGTCATGGCCAGGAGTATCTGCAGGTTCTTCCTCTGGCTGCCGGCGGAAATAGCCGCGAGCTCGTTGCGGATGAAGAGCACCGACGTCAATATAGAAATCGCGGTAAGGAGGGCGAGGAGGAAGATTATGAGCTTTGTGCGGATGCCCATGGAGGAGTGGGGCCTTTTGCCGGTTCCGGCGCTGGATTCTCCCGCAAAACAGCAGTTGCGCCCGGCGCGATTCGAACGCGCGGCCACCCGCTTAAAAGGCGGATGCTCTACCACTGAGCTACGGGCGCTTTACTGTTTACCGCTGTCCAATTATACAAAATAAAAAGCGCCGGGCAAGGAACGCCGCTTTTTTTGCGGCCGCGCCGCACGACCGGGGCCCGCGTTTTCGGGTATAATATAGCGCATGGCGGCAAAGCGAAAATTCAAGGTGAGGGTGCGCGGCAAGGTGCGCAACCGGCTGCTGCGCCGCGGCGGCGCCGCCGCGGGCGTGACGCTGGGCCTGCTCGCCGCCGCGTGGCTTTTCAGCGCGGCCCTGCACAGTTCCCGCCGCCTGCTGGAGACCCGCCTGCAGTTCAAGCCGGATTCCATCGAGGTCGACTGCCCGTCCGAAGCGGCCGCCGCCTCCCTGCGGAAGCTGGCCGCCGCCGCGGTGAACAAGCCTTTCAGCTCCGGCCGCGCGGCCGCGCTCGCCGGGGAGATCAAAAAGCTGCACCCCGGCCTGGCCTCGGTAAAGGTCTCCAGGAATTTCCTGACCCGCACCGCCTCCGTCGACGCCGTGCCCGAAGAGGCGGTCTCGGCCGTGCTGGCAGACGGCGCCACCTCCTACCTGGGCGTCACCGGCCGGTTCATGCCGGAGAAGCTGGCCGGCCCGGCCGAAGACCCCTTCGCGGTGGAACTGCTGCACTCCCCGGCCGCGGCCCCCGAACTGGCCGCCTTCCTCGCCGAACTGCGGCCGCTGGCGGGGCTGTTTTACGCCCGCCCCGCGGAGCTGGCCTGCGACGGCCGGACCTGGGACTGCACGCTGAAGTTCGCGGACGGTTCCTCGGCCCTCTGGGGGAAATTTGAATTTACGCGTTTAAAAATATTAAGATTGAACGAAGTTATGCAGGACGCCCTCGCCAAGTCCGGCGGCCCGCTGCAGGCGGACCTGCGGAGCTTCAGGGAAGGCAAGATTTTCGTTTCCGCAGCAAAGCGTTGAACGGTCCTGACGGCCGGCCCCGCCGGCGCCCTTGAACTGACTATTTCTGTCTGGAGCATCATATGGGAAAATCCGAGATCATCGCCGGGCTGGACATGGGTTCCGGCCGGGTCACCTGCGTAATAGCCGAGCGCGACGACGAGCACAACAGGCTCAAGGTCCTCGCCGGCGCCTCCGTGCCCTGCCGGGGCCTCAAAGGCGGCGTCGTCGTCAACATCGAGGAGGCCGCCAGCGCCGTAGAGCGCGTGATGGACGCCGCCGAGAGCAAGGCCAACGAGGTGGTGGGCGAGGTGTACCTGGGCGTGCGCGGCGCGCACATCCAGGCCTTCGACAGCAAGGGCGCCTACAACATCGCCCGTACCGACAAGGAGATCACCAGCGAGGACGTGGCCAACGTCATCGAGACGGCCAAGGCCTTCCAGCTTTCCCCCGACCGCGAGATCCTGCACGTGATACCGCAGGGCTTCTCCCTCGACCGGCAGCGCGGCGTGCCCAACCCCATCGGTATGGAGGGCTCGCTGCTCGAAGTCGGGGTGCACATCATCACCGCCTCCAGCCCGGCCATCAACAACCTGGTCAAGTCCGTCTCCAAGGGCGGCTTCCGCGTGGTGGCGCCCATCTACACCCTGCTCGCCGTGGGCGAGCTCGTGGTGTCGGAGGAGGAGAAGGAACTGGGCTGCGTCCTCATCGACGCCGGCGGCCAGACCACCTCCATCGCCATCTATTCCGAGGGCGGCATCCATTTTTCCAGGGAGATCCCGCTGGGCGGCGACAGCATCACCCGCGACATCGCCTACGGCCTGGGCACCAAGATAGAGTCCGCCCAGGAGATCAAGGAGAAATACGGCGCGGTGCTTTCCAAGATCGTAGAGGAAGATAAGCCCATCGTCATCACCAAGCTCGACGGCCGGACCAAGAAGGAAGTGAAGCCCCGCGAGCTGCTGGACTTCATCCAGCCGCGCGCCGAGGAAATTTTCGAGAAGATAGGCCAGGCGGTGCAGACCTCCAGCTACCCGGACCTGCCGGGCGGCGCCATCCTCACGGGCGGCGGCGCGCTGCTGCGGGGCATGCCAGAGGCCGCCGAGGTCATGCTGGACCTCAACCAGTCCCGGCTGGGCCTGCCCGCGCAGGAGATCCTGCAGTGCCCGGAGGAGTACATGACGCAGGCTTACACCGGCGCCCTGTCCCTGGTCTGCTACCCGTACCTGCGGAACTGGACCGCCGACGTCTCCGCCCCGGCGCGAAGCGGGGCGATGGAGAAGAAATTCTGGCGCTGGCTGAAAGATCTGTTCTGAACCGGGGAGGGCTGCCGGCCGCCGGGGCGCGAACTTAATTTATGTCCGAAAACAGGATCCGTTACGCGAACGATTTCCACGACCGCGAGGCCGTGATCAAGGTGGTCGGCGTGGGCGGCGGCGGCGGCAACGCCGTCAACCGCATGGTGGAGGCCGAACTGCGCCTGGTGGAGTTCGTGGCCATCAACACCGACGCGCAGGACCTGCGCCGCAACAAGGCGCCCAACCGCATCCAGATCGGCGAGGGCCTGACCAAGGGCCTCGGCGTGGGCGGCGACCCGGCCAAGGGCGCGGCCGCCGCGCTCGAGTCCGTGGAGCTGATCCGGGAGGCGTCCGCCGACGCGGACCTGCTCTTCATCACCGCCGGCATGGGCGGCGGCACCGGCACCGGCGCGGCCCCCGTGGTGGCGCAGACCGCCAAGGAGGCCAACCCCAACGCGCTGGTCATAGGCGTGGTAACGCGCCCCTTCAATTTCGAGGGCAAGGCCCGGGCCGACCAGGCCCAGGCGGGCATCAACGAGCTGCGCAAGCACTCCGACTGCCTGCTGGTCATCCCCAACGACCACATCCTCTCCGAGATGAACCGCACCACCAGCACGGAGGAGGGCTACCGCATGGCCGACGACGTGCTGCGCCAGGCCATCCAGGGCATCTCCGACGTGATCACCAGCGCGGGCGCCATCAACGTGGATTTCATGGACGTGCGGCGCATCATGACCAAGTCCGGGGAGGCCCTCATCGGCATCGGCCGCGCCTCCGGCCCCAGCCGCCACACCGAGGCGGCCCGGCAGGCCATCCATTCGCCCATGCTCGAGAGCGCCGTGATAGACGGGGCCAAGGGTATCCTCGTCAATTTCACGGCCTCCCGCGAGATGCTCATGGTGGAAGTGGACGAGGCCATGCAGTACATCAGCAAGAACGCCAATCCCGAGGCGATGATAAAGTACGGGCAGGTTTTCGACGACACGCTGGGCGAGGAGCTCAAGATCACCGTGATCGCCACCGGCTTCACCGCCAAGCGCCACGACCTGGCCGGCGAGCTGTCGCGCCGCAAGGCGCTGGGCCAGACCGGCCGGCCGCGCCGGCTGGAGGGGGGGGCGCCGCCGCCGGAGCCCGCCCCGCTGGGCGCGCACGGGGAAGACCTGGAGAAGCCGGCGTACCTGCGCCGAGACCGCACCCGCAGGCTGGACTGAGGACGGGATCATTTTATGGCCATAGACCTGAAACTGCTGCTGAAAGTGATGGTGCAGAACAAGGCGTCGGACACGCATATCCGGGGCGACTCCCAGGTGTTCCTGCGCATCAACGGCGGGATCACCCCCATCAATTCCTCCAACATGACGGAGAAAGAGGTGCAGGACATGATCGCCCCGCTCCTCACCCCGCGCCTCAAGCGGATCTTCGAGGAAAAGCACGAGTGCGACTTCTCCTACGAAGGCGCCGACCTCGGGCGCTTCCGCTTCAACGTCTTCCTGCACAAGGGCAAGACCGGCGTGGCCATCCGCCACATCCCGCTGAAGATCCCCACTTTCGAGGAGCTGCGCCTGCCCACCGAGTCCATCAAGAAGATCCTCACCAACGAGCGCGGCCTGATCCTGGTGACCGGCATCACCGGCTCCGGCAAGACCTCCACGCTGGCGGCGATGATAGAGCACCTCAACTCCACCTGGGACGCGCACATCATCACCATCGAGGACCCGATAGAGTTCTCGTTCACCGAGAAGAAGTGCATCATCAGCCAGCGCGAGCTCGGCGCCGACACCACCAGCTTCGTGGACGCGCTGCGCGCGGCCATGCGCCAGGACCCGGACATCATCCTCGTCGGCGAGATGCGCGACCTGGAGACGGTTTCCGCCGCCATCACGGCCGCCGAGACCGGCCACCTGGTGTTCGGCACGCTGCACACCATGAACGCCGTGCAGACCATCTCGCGCATCATCGACCTCTTCCCGCCGCACCAGCAGAGCCAGGTGCGCATGCAGCTCTCCGAGAGCCTGCGCGGCATCGTCTCGCAGCGCCTGCTGCCCTGCACCAAGGGCGGCCGCCTGCCGGCCGTGGAGATCATGACCAACACGCCGCACGTCAAGAAGATGATCGCCGACAACACGCTCGACGCCGTGACGCAGGCCATCGCCAAGGGCGCCTTCTACGGCATGCAGACCTTCAACCAGTCGCTGGTGAAGATGCACAAGGAAGGCCAGGCCAAGCTGGAAGATATCCTGCAGGCCGCGTCCAACCCGGACGACGTGCTGCTGGCCATCAAGGGCATAGAGCAGGATATACACGAGAAGCATTAGCCGCCGGCCGCCGGGCCGCCAGTTACCGCTGTTTACAAAAGGGGTGTCTTATGTTCGCTGAAGGCTATATCGGGATCGCGGGAATCATCGGCGTGGGCAAGTCCACGCTCACCATGGAACTGGCCAAGGCGCTCAACTTCGAGCCCGTGCTCGAGGAGGTGGGCGGCAACCCGTACCTGGAGCACTTCTACAAGGACATGAAGGCCTATGGCACCATCATGCAGGTGTGGCTGCTCAACCACCGCTTCCGCCAGCACCGCGAGTTCGTCTCCCGCATCAGCCTCGGCAAGATCCGCGGCGTGGTGCAGGACCGCACCATCTGGGAGGACACCATCTTCGCCCGGATGCTCAACCGCCACCCCGACAAGATCATCTCCGACATGGACTACAACACCTACCTGGACCTCTTCGACAACATGGTCCTGCGCGAGATGGTCTATCCCCAGCTGATGATCTTCCTCGACTGCCGAGTCGAGACCTCCATCGCCCGCATCAAGGCCCGCGGCCGCAACATGGAGAAGGGCATAGACCCGATGTACCTCAAGAGCCTGCAGGACAACTACTACGAATTCATAGAGGAGATGGAGGACGCCGGCGTGCGCATCCTCCGCCTGAACTGGGAGAACTACCAGCCCATCAGCGAGGTGGCGCGCCTGGTGCACGAATACTCCCTCAAGCCCTCCAACTTCACCAAGTGGGTCCGCCCGCTGCGCAAGCTCGGCGTGGACAACGAGGCCAACCTGCCCAAGAAGGTGGCGGTCGCCCGGTAATGCGCCCCAACGGCATCGTCATCGCCATCGACGGGCCCGCCGGGGTGGGGAAATCCACCGTCGGCAAGCTCGTCGCCGCCCGCCTGGGCTACCGCTTCATCAGCACCGGCAAGATGTACCGCGCGCTGGCCTGGCAGGCCCTGGAGCGGGGCCGCGGGCTGGATAACGACGGGGAGCTGGTGAAGCTGGCCCTCGCGCTGCGCTGGGAGTTCCCCCGGGGCGCGGGCCCCGAGGCCGACGTGTCCCTGGACGGCCGCGTGCTGACCCTGGAACTTTCCGAGGAGCGCGTCAGCAAGGCCTCGTCGGCCATAGCCCTCCTGCCGGGCGTGCGCCTCTTCATGAAGGAGATGCAGCGCCAGGCCGGACTGGGCGGCGGCGTGGTGATGGAAGGCCGCGACATCGGCACCAACGTCTTCCCGGACGCCGAGCTGAAGGTGTACCTGGACGCCTCGCCCGAGGCGCGCGCCCGCAGGCGCGTGGGCCAGCTCAAAGAGCAGGGGCAGCCCGCCGACTACGCCGAGATCCTGGATTTCATAATAAAGCGCGACGCGCAGGATTCGGGGCGCGCCGTCAATCCCCTGAAGAGAGCGGCCGACGCCCATTACCTGGATTCCACCGCCCTGCCGCGCGAGCGGGTGGTGGACGCCATCGTGGAACTTTCCGGGCGCGCCTCCAAACCCTGATGCCGGCCGAACCCGACAAAGAAAGACCCCTGCTGCTGCTGCTGGTTTACCTGTTCTTCAGGGTCTGGTTCCGCGTCTTCAACCGCATAAAGGTGGAGGGGCTGGAGAAGATCCCGCGGACCGGGCCGCTGCTCATAGCCTGCAACCACCTCTCGTTCGCCGATCCGCCCGCCCTGGCCGGCTTCCTGGCCCTGGTGCGCCTGCCCAACGTGATCGCCAAGAAAGAGCTCTTCTCCACCTGGCCCGTGGGCATGTTCCTCAAGAGCTGGGGCGCCATCCCCGTGGACCGCGCCAAAGAGGGCGGCGACCTGGGCGCCCTGCGCGGCTCGCTTACCGCGCTCAAGCGCGGCGGCTGCATGGTCATCTTCCCGGAGGGCACCAGGGCCAAGGGGCGAAGGCTAAAGCCCAAGCCCGGGGTGGCCCTGCTGGCGCACAAATCCGGCGCGCCGGTGCTGGCCGTGCGCATATTTAACAGCGAGAATTACTTAAAATTAGGTAAAATAACTATTAAATACGGCGCCCTCAGGACTTTCGAGCCCCCGGCAGACGGGGACCTTAAAGCCGCCTACGCCCAATTTTCAGAATCGGTGATGGCAGACATCTTTTCTATAACAGAGGAGCAGTAGCCCCATGGAAATCAACCAGACCCCCCAGCCCGACCAGGAAACCAGCAAGCCGGAGCAGGGCCCCGAAGAAGAACTCTCGATGGCCGACCTCCTGAAGGCGGAGGAAAAAGTCGCCGAGAAGGTGCAGTCCCGCGGCGTCGTGACCGTCAAGGTGGTCCAGGTGACGCCCGAACTGGTCCTGGTGGACATCGGGGAGAAAAAAGAGGGCGCCATCCCGCTGGCCGATTTCCAGGACGAGAAAACCCCCGTCGCCGGCGACGAGGTGCAGGCCATCCTGGAGAAGAAAGGCGGCGAGGGCCGCTACACCATGCTCTCCCACCGCCGGGCGCGCGAGAAGGCCGCCTGGGAGACGACCAAGAAGCTTTTCGAGGCCAAGGAGCGGGTGAAGGGCAAGGTCACCGAGCTGGTGAAGGGCGGCTACATCGTGGACATTGCCGGGATGCGGGCCTTCATGCCCCTCTCCCTGTCCGAGCTGGGCGGGGCCCACAAGCACTACCTCCCGCCGAACGCCAAGGTTAAATTCTACATCACGGACTTCAACGAGAAGGACCGCAAGGTGGTCGTGTCCCGCCGGCAGGTGCTGGAGGAGGACGAGAAGCTGCGCCGCGGCGAGGTGCTCTCCGAAGTGGCCCCCGGCGGCGTGGTGCGCGGCGTGGTCTCCAAGGTCACCGAGGACTCGCTGCTGGTGCGCTTCCAGGGCATAGAGGGCGTGGTGAAGGCCGAAGACGTGGCCTGGAAAGACCCGCAGGGCGCGCTGAAGTCCTACAAGCGCGGCCAGCGCGTGAAGTGCAAGGTGCTCGCCGTGGACAAGGACGGCGAAAAGATAACTTTCGGCCTCAAGCAGCTGATGCCCAACCCCGTGGACCTGCTCAAGCGCCGCTTCGCGCGCTTCGCCCGCGTGAAGGCCAAGGTGGTCTCCGTGGCCCCCGAGGGCGCCGTGGTGAAGGTGGGCGAGCAGACCGAGGGCTTCATCTCCGCCGAAGATTACGGCGCGGAGGGCGCGCCCAAGGAAGGCGCCGAGCTCAACGTGGTGGTGGTGGGCATCAACTACTCCAATTTCCGCCTGAACCTCTCCGTGCGCAAGGCCGAAGAGGTGGAAGACCGCAAGCGCATGGCGCAGTACCTGAAAGGGGCGCCGTCGCTGACGCTCGGCCAGATCCTGCTGGAGAATTCGGAGGACGAAGGTGAGTTATGAGCGGCGTCCCTGGAAACTAAGAGACGCGTTCGACAAACTGATACGTTCTTACGGGGCGCCGCTGGGCATGGTCCTTTTCATCGTGCTCGCGGCGCTTTACCTTTTCATGGCCCGCGGCGGCAGCGTCCCGGCCGACTTCCCGCGCAGCTCCCCCGACTTCATGCAGTCGGCCCGCGCCGAGCGGCGCCTGGAAGAGCTGGCCAAGGCCCTGGAGGCCGATCCCGAAGACATCAAGGCCCTCGACGAGGCCGGCCGCCTGAAGTTCCAGCTGGGCGCCCCGCGCTACATAGAGGCCATCTCCGACCTGGAGCGGGCCCGCGCGCTGGGCCTGGCCGACCCCCGCACCTTCTATTACCTGGGCGTCATGTACCAGGCCGTGGGCCTCTACGATTTCGCCGCCCAGGAGTACCGGCGGTTCCTCAATAATTTCCCCGGGGACGCCGAGGTCCGCATGCTGCTGGCCAAGCTGTATTACGCCGAGGGCGATTACCCGGGCGCGGTGCGCGAGTACGAGACGCTGCTGCGCGACGGCGCCGACGACCCCGTGCTGCTGGAGAACCTGGCCCTGGCCCGCTGGAAGAACAAGCAGGACCCCTCCGCGGCCCTCGCCGACCTCCGCGCGCGGGGCGCGGCCGGCGCCTTCCTGGCCGATTACGCCGAGGGGCGCATGAAATACGAGGATAAGGATTACGCCGGGGCCCGCCCCTTCCTGGACCGGGCCGCCGCGGCGGCCCGGTCCAGGAAGGGGCGGGCCCCGGCGTAATCCTTATCCTCGTATTTCATGC
>Ga0075012_10005732_pt1 | contig 11340 bp, 11 predicted proteins | sample All_14_2_FD_71474 | JGI IMG/M metagenome (GOLD analysis project Ga0075012, IMG submission 71474) | Freshwater microbial communities in response to fracking from Pennsylvania, USA - Allegheny Zone_MetaG_DW_15 | ecosystem: Environmental > Aquatic > Deep subsurface > Groundwater > Drilled...
CAACGGGCAGCCGCTCACGAAGGCGCCGCTGCCGGCCGACTCGGTCATCGAGATCGGGCGCACGCGCATCGTCTTCCGCGTGCTCGCCCAGGCGGCGGGCGTCGACCAGTTCGCGGATCTGCGGTAGGCCCGGCATGAGCGAACTCACTCTTCTCGTGCTGCAGCTGGGCTTCCTGCTGCTGCTGTGGGGCTTCGTCTTCTTCGTCATCTACTCGCTGCGCTCCGACCTGTTCGGCCAGCGCGCCCGGCGGATGGTCGCCCCGGCGGTCGCCGCCCCCGAGTCCACCCCGGCAGCACCGGCCGCGGCATCCGCCCCGGTCCTGACCGAGCCGATCGAGCGCGCCGAGCCGGCCGCAAGCTCCGACACCCCCCGTCGGCTCGTCATCACCTCCGGTCCGCGCGAAGGCATGGAGATCGACCTGCCGGCCGAGCAGCTGACGATCGGGCGCTCGAGCGAGTCGGGTCTCGTCATCCGCGACGACTACACGTCGACCCATCACGCGCGGCTCATGCTGTGGGACGCGAACTGGGTCATCCAGGATCTCGACTCCACGAACGGCACCTTCCTCGACGGTACGCGGGTCAGCCTCCCGACGGCCGTGCCGCCCGGAACTCCGGTGACGATCGGCACGACGACGTTCGAGTTGCGGCGGTAGGCGCGTGACGACCTCACCGCGGAGCGCGGCCGTCTCCCACGTCGGCAAGATCCGGTCCAACAACCAGGACTCCGGGTACGCGGGCCGACACCTCTTCGTCGTCGCCGACGGGATGGGCGGGCACGCGGGCGGCGACGTCGCCTCGGCGATCGCGACGAAGCGCATCGCGGAGGCCGACGAGGCGTACGCGGTCGCGGCCGACGCCGAGATGGCGCTGCGTTCGGCGATGATCGCGGCCAACTCGCTGCTCGCCGAGACCGTCTTCGAGCACAGCGAGCTGACCGGGATGGGCACGACGGTGTCGGGCATCATCCGGGTCGGCGACAAGATCGCCCTCGCCCACATCGGCGACTCCCGCATCTACCGGTTCCGGGCCGGCACGCTCGAGCAGGTCACCGCCGATCACACGTTCGTGCAGCGCCTCGTCGACTCCGGTCGCATCACGCCCGAGGAGGCAGCGGTGCACCCGCGCCGCTCGGTGCTCATGCGCGTGCTCGGGGATGTCGATGCCGCCCCCGAGATCGACACGCGCGTGCTCGACACCCGGGCCGGCGATCGCTGGCTGCTGTGCTCCGACGGTCTGTCGAGCTACGTTCCCGAGGACAAGATCGCGGCGCTCCTCGCCGGCGAAGGATCGGCGCAGTCGGCCGCCGATCGTCTCGTGAAGGAGAGCCTCGACCACGGCGCTCCCGACAACGTCACCGTCGTCATCCTCGACATCGACGATCGCGCGCCCGAGAGCGAGCTTCCGCCCTCGGGTGGCTTCGTCGGGTCGGCCGCCGCGCCGCTCATGCTCGACGGTGCGGAGAGCGAACGCCGCCCGATCCGGCTCCCCACGCTCCTGCTTCACCCGCTCAAGTCCTCGCCGCCCGAAGACACCCACTTCGAGCCGGAGCGCGAGGAGTTCCTCGAGCAACTCATCGAGGAGGACCGTCGACGGGCGCGGCGACGCCGCATCAGCTGGCTCGTCGTACTCGCACTCGCGATCGCCGCGATCGTCACGGCCGTCGTGCTCGCCTACCAGTGGACGCAGACGCACTTCTACGTCGGCGCCGCCGAGGATGGCACGGTCGCGATCTTCCAGGGCGTCCAGCAGAACATCGGCCCGATCTCGCTCTCGCACGTCGCCCAGAGCTCCGCCGTCGAGGTCGACGACCTGCCGACCTTCGAGCGGCGCCAGGTCGAGGCGACGATCAACGCCGACGATCTGCGCGACGCCCACGACATCCTCGATCGCCTCAGCCGACTCGCGGAAGCGGGGAGCTCCCCGTGAGCGGCACGGGCGTGGCGGCGAGCCCGCCCGTCGAGGCCGGGGCGCGGGCGGCGACGTTCACCGGCACGGTCCGCATCCGACTGCGCACCCCGTCGCGGCGGCGCAACCTCGAGCTGGGGCTGCTGCTGTTCGCGATCGCGATCGGCCTGAGCGCCCTCGCCCTCGCCGAGCTCGGGGCGCTCGGCCGCGTCGATCCGGGTGTCTTCGGCATGACGGTGGGGTTGTCGGTGCTCATCCTCGCGCTGCACGTCGCGCTGCGCGTCGTCGCGCCCGACGCCGACCCGTTCCTCGTGCCGATCGCGACACTGCTCAACCTGATCGGCATCGCCGAGATCACGCGTCTCGACATCGCCGAAGGATACGTGGGGTGGGACGCCTACGGCGTGCGCCAGATCGTGTGGTCGGCGATGGCGGTCGTCGGTGCGGGTGCGGTCGTCGTCGTCATCCGCAATCACCGGGTGCTGCAGCGCTACCGGTACGTCGCCGGGTTCGTCGCGATCTCGCTGCTCATCCTGCCGTTCCTGCCCGTCATCGGGCTCAGCGTCAACGGAGCGCGAGCGTGGGTCGACCTCGGGGTCGCGACCTTCCAACCGGGCGAGATCGCGAAGATCGCGCTCGCGGTGTTCTTCGCCGGATACCTCGTGACGGCCCGCGATTCGCTGAGCGTCGTGGGCCGCAAGGTGCTGGGGTTCACCTTTCCGCGCATCCGCGACCTGGGGCCGATCGTCGTCGTCTGGGTGCTGTCGATGGCGGTCATCGTGTTCCAGCGCGACCTCGGCAGCGGCTTGCTCTACTTCGGGCTCTTCCTCGTGATGATCTACGTCGCGACGGGCCGGGTCAGTTGGGTCGTGCTCGGCGGCACGCTCTTCGCGGTCGGCGCCTACGTCGCGGCGCGCAGCCTCGACTACGTGGGGGGTCGGTTCTACGGCTGGCTCAACACCCTCGATCCGGCGCTCTACGACCAGGGCGGCGGCAGCTACCAGCTCGCGCAGGGCCTGTTCGGTCTCGCGGATGGCGGGCTGCCGGGCACGGGGCTCGGCCGCGGCAACCCCGACATCACGCCGCTCGCCGAGAGCGACTTCATCATCGCGAGCCTCGGCGAGGAGCTCGGGCTCATCGGATTGTTCGCCCTCTTCGTGCTCTACATGGTCTTCGTCTCGCGCGGATTCCACATCGGGTTCGCCGGTCAGGATGACTTCGGCCGGCTCCTCGGGGTGGGCCTCGGTTTCGTCGTCGCGCTGCAGGTCTTCATCGTCGCGGGCGGCGTCATGCGCGTCATCCCCCTCACGGGGCTGACGACCCCGTTCCTCGCGGCGGGCGGCTCGTCGCTCGTCGCCAACTGGGTCATCGTCGCGCTGCTCGTGCGCCTCTCCGACTCGGTGCGCGCTCAACCGCGGCTGGTGGTCGAGTGACCCCCGCGGGCACGATGAACCGGCCGCTGCGCAAGGTGAGCGTCGTCGTGCTGCTCATGTTCCTCGCCCTCTTCGTCGCGTCGACGATCATCCAGTACTTCCAGCAGGGCAATCTCCGCTCCGACGGTCGCAACGCGCGCGCCGTTTACGCGAGCTTCCAGACCGAACGGGGGCAGCTCCTCGTCGACGGCGAGCCCATCGCCTACTCCGCGCCGTCGGGCGATCGCTACAACTACCAGCGGGTGTATCCGGGCGGTGCGGTCTACGCGCCGGTGACGGGGTATTTCACGATCCTCCCCTCCGCAGGGGGGCTCGAGGGCGAGCTGAACTCCTACCTCAGCGGCGACTCCGACGCGCAGTTCCTCGACCGCCTCAATGCGATCCTCACCGGTCGCGACCCGCAGGGCGCGTCCGTCGAGTTGACGATCGACCCCGTCGTTCAGCAGGCCGCGTGGGACGCCCTCGGCGACAACACCGGATCCGTCGTCGCGATCGACCCGACGACGGGCGCGATCCTCGCCCTCGTCTCGAAGCCGATGTACGACCCCAACGCGCTCGCGGTGCACGACCCCGACGCCGTCGAGTCCACCTACGACGCCCTCGTCGCCGACCCGGGCGACCCGCTCATCGACCGCGGCATCTCCGGCGACCTCAACCCCCCGGGTTCCACCTTCAAGCTCGTCGTCGCAGCGGCGGCTCTCGAGAGCGGTCGCTACACCGCCGACAGCGTCTTCCCGAACCCGGTCTCGATCGACCTGCCCGGCACGACGACCCCGATCACGAACTCCGCCGACAGCAACTGCGGCGGGGCCGACACCGCGTCGATCGCGACGGCGCTGCGCCTGTCGTGCAACATCCCCTTCGCACAACTCGCGGGCGAGCTCGGCGACGACGTGATCCGCGAGCAGGCGGAGAAGTTCGGCTTCGGCGCGTCGTTCGACATCCCGATGCCGAGCGAGCCGAGCGTCTACCCGCCGACGCAGAGCGAGGCCGAGACCTGGCTCACCGGATTCGGCCAGGCGAGCGTGCGCGCGTCGCCGCTGCAGATGGCGATGGTGTCGGCGGCGATCGCGAACGACGGCACGCTCATGCGCCCGACGCTCGTCGAGAGCATCGTCGCCCCCGACCTGTCGATCCTCGAGTCGCTCCAGCCGCAGACCTTCTCGTCGCCGCTGACGGCGCAGAACGCCGAGGCGCTCACCCGCATGATGGTGGACGGTGTGTCCAACGGGGTCGCCAACAATGCCAGAATCAGTGGTGTCGAGGTCGCAGGGAAGACCGGTACGGCCGAGAACGGTGCGGGCGAGCCGTACACCCTGTGGTTCACCGGGTTCGCCCCGGCGGACGATCCGCGAGTCGCCGTCGCGGTGGTGCTCGAGGATCGGCAGACTGGGTTCGGCAACCTGCTGGCGGCGCCGATCGCCAGATCAGTCATGGAGGCGGTGCTGAGCAGATGAGGCCCACGAGCGGGGTCACTTTCGGTGGCCGTTACCAGCTGTCGTCGCGCGTCGCGATCGGCGGCATGGGCGAGGTGTGGCAAGCGACCGATCTCGTCATCGGACGGACCGTCGCGATCAAGATCCTCAAAGACGAGTACCTCGGCGACCCCGGATTCCTCGAGCGTTTCCGCGCCGAGGCCCGGCATGCCGCGCTCGTCAACCACGAGGGCATCGCGAACGTCTTCGACTACGGCGAGGAGGACGGCTCCGCCTACCTCGTCATGGAGCTCGTCCCCGGTGAAGCGCTGTCGACGATCCTCGAGCGCGAACGCGTGCTGCCCACCGACAAGGTGCTCGACATCGTCGCGCAGACGGCATCCGCGCTGCAGGCCGCCCACGCTGCGGGGCTCGTGCACCGCGACATCAAGCCCGGCAACCTGCTCATCACCCCCGAGGGCCGGGTCAAGATCACCGACTTCGGCATCGCCCGCATCGCCGACCAGGTGCCGCTCACCGCGACCGGCCAGGTGATGGGAACGGTGCAGTACCTCTCGCCCGAGCAGGCGAGCGGCCACGCGGCCTCGCCGACGACCGACATCTACTCCCTCGGCATCGTCGCCTACGAGGCCCTCGCGGGTCGGCGCCCGTTCACGGGCGAGTCGCAGGTCGCGATCGCGATGGCGCAGATCAACGAACAGCCGCCCGAGCTGCCCGTCACCATCGCCGAGCCGGTGCGCAATCTCGTCTACGCGTGCATCGCGAAGAAGCCCGCCGACCGGCCGCAGACGGCCGCGCACCTCGCGCGCGCGTCGCAAGCACTGCGCCGCGGTGACGTCGCGGGCGCCGTCGCCGCGGTCCCCGGGGTGGCGAGCAGCGACGCGACGTTCACCTCGATCCTCGGGGCGACCCCCGGCTCGACGACGAGCGCGGTCACCCGGGTCCTGCCCGCGGCCGAGGGCCGGGGGGCGACGGACACGGCCGCGCTCACGCCCCGCCCACGCAGTCCGTGGACCTGGCCGCTCGTCGCCGCGGTGTCCGTTCTCGCCGTCGCGCTCGTGGCGATCATCATCGTGCTCACGATCCAGCCCGACTCCGGCGGGGGCCCTTCGCCCTCCACCTCGACGACGATCTCGGCGCCGCCGACGACCCCCGCCACGTCGCCGACCTCCGACACCGTCAACCTCGACCCCGCCGAGTACGTCGGCCGACCGTTCGACGACGTGGCGAGCGACCTCGAGGCGCTCGAGTTCGGCGTGAACCGCGTCGAGGGACCCGCCGCACCGACCCCCGACGACGTCGGGATGGTCCGCGACATCAACCCGCGCGGCAACGTCGCGAAGGGCCGCGAGATCACCGTGACCGTGTGGGGCGCCTTCGCGACCCCGGCGGCGCCGGCGCGGGCCGAAGCTCCCGCGGGCCCCCACCTGTCGGGTGACGACGTGACGATCACCTTCCCGGCCTACGCGGGTTGTCCGACCGGCTATGAATTGAGCGGCTACGACTTCACCGTCGAGAACGGCACCTTCCCCGGCGGGAACCCGGTCTCGGCGAGCGAGACCTCGCTCACGATCAACCTCGGCGACCCCGGCGAGACGACGGTCGTCTACTCGGCCCGCTGTGGGGAGGACATCTCGTCGAACCCCTCGGCGCCGCTCACCATCACCGTCAGCGGACCGTGATCATCGGGAAGTTACACTGACCTCGTGACCGACACCTCCGCGGGACCCCGCCTTCTCGCGGGCCGGTATCAGATCGGCGAGCTCCTCGGGCGCGGCGGGATGGCCGACGTGCATCTCGGGCTCGACGCCCGCCTCGGCCGCCGGGTCGCGATCAAACTCCTGAAGCCGTCGCTCGCCAACGACCCGGCGTTCCGCACGCGGTTCCGGCAGGAGGCTCAGGCCGCGGCCCGCATGGCGCATCCCACGATCGTGCGCGTCTTCGATGCCGGCGAGGAGATCGCCCGCGACTCCGCAGGACGCGAACTGCAGGTGCCGTTCATCGTCATGGAGCACGTCGAGGGCCGGCTGCTCAAGGACCTCGTCGCCGAGGGTCCGCTTCCGGCCGACCAGGCGGTGCGCATCGTCAGCGGCATCCTGACCGCGCTCGAGTACTCGCACCGCGCTGGCGTCGTGCACCGCGACATCAAGCCGGGCAACGTCATGGTCACCTCCACCGGCCAGGTGAAGGTCATGGACTTCGGCATCGCCCGCGCGATCTCCGACTCATCGGCGACGATCGCCCAGACGAGCGCGATTCTCGGCACCGCCCAGTACTTCTCGCCGGAGCAGGCGCGCGGCGAAGCCGTCGACGCGCGCACCGACCTCTACTCGACGGGCGTCGTGCTCTACGAGCTGCTGACCGGTCGCCCGCCCTTCGCCGGGGAGACCGCCGTCGCGACCGCCTACCAGCACGTGAGTGAGCCGCCGACTCCGCCGAGTCGCCTCAATCCCGCCGTCTCGCCCGCACTCGACGCCGTCGTCATGCACGCGCTCGCGAAGGACCGCTTCGAGCGCTTCCAGAGCGCGGCCGATTTCGCCTCCGACCTCGATGCCGCCGTCGCCGGCAAGGTTCCCGAGATGCTGCCGGCATCCGACGACTTCAGCAGCACGCTGTTCGGGGTGAACCCGAACTCGTCGTCGGCGTCGGAGGCGGCCCTGCGCCGATTCGCCGACGAGGACGACGACGACCGCGTGACGCGCACCCAGAGCCGGCCGCCGGTCGCCTGGATCTGGGGCGGCATCGCGATGTTCGTCGTCATCGTCGTCGCCGCGACGTTCTGGATCTTCTCGTTGCAGTCGCGCGACCTCATCGGTCCCGGGGCGGCGGCCGCCGTGCCCGAACTCGTCGGTCTCGACCTCGAGCAGGCGACCGACGCCCTCTCGGATGCCGGTCTCACGTTCACCCAGATCACGCGCTCCTCCGACGATCCCGCCTTCCCCGAAGGCACCGTGCTCGACCAGACGCCGTCGGCCGGCACGACGGTCACCCCGGGATTCTCGGTGCAGCTCGTCGTCTCGTCGGGCGAGCCCCTCGTCACCGTTCCGAGCCTCGTCTTCGCCGACCAGGAGGCCGCGAAGGCGCAGATCGCCGAGCTCGGGCTCGTCTACGGGTCGACGACGGTCACCTACTCGCCGAATGTCGCGAACGGCACCGTGATGGGAATCACGCTCGACGGCGACCCGAACGTCGTGACGACGTCGACCGAGGTGAAGGGCGGGTCGACGATCAACCTCGTCGTCTCGAACGGCCTCGTCAGCATCCCCGACGTGAAGGGCCAGCCGGTCTCGCAAGCCCGCGCGACCCTCACGAGCGGCAGTCTCCAGCTCGCGGTCAAGCTCGAGCTCGACAACTCCTGCACGGGCCAGGCGGTCGTCAGTCAGTCGCTCATCGGCGAGGCGCCGCAGAAGTCGAGCGTCACGCTGCGCTACTGCTCGGGGTGAGCCCGACGGTCATCCGAGCCGCACGAGCGGACTGAGCTTCGTCGCGCGCTCCGCGGCCTCGGGAAGCCCGCACTCGGCGAGCCAGTTGCCGAGCATGAGGTAGCCGCCTTCGGTGAGCACGGACTCGGGGTGGAACTGCACCCCGAAGATCGGGGCAGACCGGTGCCGGAGCCCCATGATGACGCCGCCGTCGGTGCGCGCGGTCACCTCCAGCGACTCGGGGACGGTGCCGTCGACCACCGCGAGCGAGTGGTACCGGGTCGCGCGGAACGGGTGCGGTACGCCCGTGTAGAACGGGCTGTCGTCGTGATCGATGAGCGACGTCTTGCCGTGCATGAGCTCGTCGGCGTGCGTGACCGTCGCGCCCATCGCCTCGGCGATCGCCTGGTGGCCGAGACAGACCCCGAGCAGCGGCGAGCCGGCGGCGAGCGCGGCGTGCACGACGGGGATCGAGACTCCCGCCGCAGCGGGAGTCCCCGGACCGGGGGAGATGAGCACCGCGTCGTACTCGGAGATTCGCGACGCGGCATCGGCCGCCGCGAACGAATCGTTGCGCACGACCTCGGTCTGCGCGCCGAGCTGCTGCAGGTAGCCGTCGAGGGTGTACACGAAGGAGTCGTAGTTGTCGACGACGAGCACGCGCGTCATCCGGTCACCGTCACGTCTTGCGGCGCGACCAGCTGGTCGACCCAGGGGAAGACCCAGAACACGCAGGCGGCGAGAATCGCGGCGACCGCGACGAGGACGATGAGCAATCGCACCCACCACGGTCCGGGCAGGATGCGCCATAGTGCCGCGTACATCAGCCGGCTCCCATCACGTTGGTCGCGATCTCGGCGGGGATGCCGCCCTCCCGCGGGAAGAACTGCTGGTAGACGCCGTACGCGATGAGCCGCTCGGCGGTCGAGAAGAAGGGGTTGCACGTCGTGAGGGTGATGATGCGCTCCGCCGCCTCGACCCCCTCGGTCTGCGGCACCGGGTTGAGCACGCCGACCCCGGTCGGCCGCACGTACTCGAGGTTGCGGAAGGCGTACTGGTACCAGCCGTCTTGCGTCTCGACGAAGATGTGGTCGCCGACGCGGAGCTGGTGGAGGTCGTGGAAATTGCCGCCGCCACTCGACCGGTGCGAGGCGAGCGCGAAGTTGCCGAGAGCTCCCGGCATCTGGGTCGTCGGGTAGTGCCCGATGTTGCCGCGATTGAGCACGTCGGTCGTGCCGACGCCTTCCGCGATCGGCCGGTAGTAGTCACCGCCGAAGCGGGGGATGATGAGGTTGGCGAAGCGTTGGGCGTTGGCCGGTGCCGTCATGACGGGGGGCGCCGTCGACGCGCCGGGGTCGCCGGCTTCGCTCGGCGGCAGATCCGAGTATCCCCATTCCTGGGACTGCTCGAGGGCTTCGCCGTTGAGCTGGTTGCCGACGATGATGTCGCCGAGCCAGACCTGCCACCCGAGGAACGCCAGCACGAGCAGGCCCGCGGTGATGAGCAGCTCGCCGAGGACGCCGACGACGCTGAGGCGACGGCGCGTTCGCCGCACCGTCGCGCGGCGCGCACGTCGAGGGGCGACCTCGACGGCCGTCGATTCCCCGTCCGTCATGCCCCCGATTCTACGTCGGCCGGTGTCCGCCCCGGGTCGCGCCCGGAACGCGCTCGGTTAGACTGCTCCGCATGGCCAGATCCACGACCACCCCCGAACCGCGGAAGCCCGAATCCGGCAGCCCCGAGGGACGCGAGAATCTCCCCAACCCGGTGTGGTTCAAGCCGCTCATGTTCGGCTTCATGCTGCTCGGGCTGGCCTGGATCATCACCTATTACCTGAGCCAGGGCTCGTGGCCCATCCCCGGCATCGACGTCGGCAACATCGCCATCGGATTCGGCTTCCTCATCATCGGGTTCTTCATGACGACCCGGTGGCGCTGATCGCGCAAGGACGCGACCGTCACCCGGGGTGAATCACACCGGTGTGATTCCTCCACACTGTGGATGAGCCTGTGGAGAACTCCCGGTTCCGGGCTCAGATCAGGTAGATGCGCAACAGCGCGAAGGCGATGAGCCCGAGCACGACGGCGCCGATGATCAGGTACGGCGTGCGCGGCGTCGAGCGCGCGTTGTCGTCTGCGCGTTGGAACAGGTAGGCCGATCCGGCACCCGCGAGGAGACCGCCGACGATCGCGGGCAGCAGCAGGCTGCCGAACGCGATCGCGATCAGCAGGTTGATGCCCGTGATGATGAGGGCTTGCGCGCGCGCCGGCGGGTAGGACCAGACGAACACGAGGTAGGCGCCGAACATGCCGAACAGCACGCCGATGAGGCCGAACCCCGCCGACCCCGAGAGCACCATCGCGGCGTTCCCGATGCCGGCGGCCGCGAGCGCCGTGACGGCGAACCGCGTGCGACCGAGCCGTTGCTCGACGGCGGGCGCCGTCAGGAGGAAGAAGACCGAGTTGAGCAGCACCGAGAGGATCCAGCCGAACCCGGCCGGATAGACGAGTGACGCCGTGAAGAACCGCCACACCTGCCACGGCTCCACCTGCAACGACAGCAGCAGCGCGGGCAGCGTCGTGAAGAGGCCCGCGAGCCACAGCACCACGACGATGCCGACGATCGACCAGGTGAACACCGGCGCCTCGGAACCGGGGCGGAGCATCCGGCCGAGCGCACCGCCGAATCCGCCGCCGGACGACGGGGTTGCCCGCGCCGGCCGCGTCCGTCGCGGCTTCGCCGCCGGTCGGGGAGCGCCGCCCGCGCTGCGCCACGTCACCGAACCGCCGGCTTCGCGCACGCACTCGGGGCACTGCACGCCGACGGGGGCGAGGATCTGGCACTCCGGGCAGATCGTGCGACCGCAGCGCTGGCAGAGCACCCAGCTCTCGCGCTTCGGATGCCGGTAGCAGACGTCGGGTGACGTCTCCTCGCTCGTCACGGCGCCGTCGTTCAGGCGGGGTCGACGGTGACGGAGGTGATCACGACATCCGACAGGGGCTTGTCGCGTGCATCCGTGTCGACCGCCTCGATCGCGTCGACGACCCGCTTCGACTCGTCGTCGGCGACCTCGCCGAAAATGGTGTGCTTGCCGTTGAGCCACGGGGTCGGCACCGTCGTGATGAAGAACTGCGAGCCGTT
>Ga0075012_10005733_pt1 | contig 11340 bp, 12 predicted proteins | sample All_14_2_FD_71474 | JGI IMG/M metagenome (GOLD analysis project Ga0075012, IMG submission 71474) | Freshwater microbial communities in response to fracking from Pennsylvania, USA - Allegheny Zone_MetaG_DW_15 | ecosystem: Environmental > Aquatic > Deep subsurface > Groundwater > Drilled...
CTACATAAGGAAAGCAGTCGGAAAAAACCTTACCGGCCAAAAAATACCATCAAACGAGGCCAAATTCTTTCAAATTCTTGTACTACCATTATTCATAAACCATCATTATCATGTCAACAATGTTGAAAAAAGACTATTCCAAGACGAAACCTGTCTGCAAGGTTACTTTCACGCTGCCAGCTGAAGCCGTTCAAGGTGGCCAAGAAGTGCGCATCCTCGGCGACTTCAACGACTGGAGTTGGGAGAAGGGCTACAAAATGAAAGCTCAAAAAGCAGAATTTACTACCGAAGTTGAATTGGCTGCTGGCAAAGAGTACCAATTCCGTTACCTGATTGACAACCACATCTGGGAGAACGACTGGAACGCTGACAATTACATCGCCACTCCTTTTGGCGGTTACAATTCTGTGATTTCGTTGAAAGAAGTAGCCATTGTTGCCACTGCCAAGGCAGCGGCTGCTAAAACTGCGACAAAAGCAGTTGAGGCTAAGGTGGAAGCTCCAAAAGCACCTGCCAAAGCCGCTGCACCAAAACCTGCTGCTGCTCCTAAGGCCGCTGTAAAGGTTGCTGCACCAAAGGCAGCTGCAAAAGCTGCTACTGCTCCCAAAGTGGAAGCGGTGCCAGCTGTTGCTCCAAAAGCACCAGCCAAGGCCAAGGCTGCTACTACCAAGAGCAAAAAGGCATAATTCTGCCCGATTGCATAATAGAGATATGCCATATAGGCATTGCTGTGGCGCCCCATTTGGGAGCGCCATTTTTTTTATTCAAATCGAAACAAAAAATTGTTTTTGAAACAAAAAATTGCAATACCTTCGAGCCGAAAATTCAACCTATTTACGAACAACTAAAATCATCTGTTTTATGGAAATTAACTGGCTCGCAGTGCTTGTTGCTGCATTGGTGCCCATGGTGATGGGCTTTATTTACTACAACCCGAAAGTGGTCGGAACGGCTTGGATGAATGCATCCGGCATGACGGAAGAAAAGGCAAAAGGGGCCAACATGCCCTTGGTTTTTGGACTTTCCTTCTTTTTCAGCCTGATGTTGGCAATGTCCATGAACAGCCTGACCATCCACCAATTCAACATCCCCGGCCTGTTCAACGTGCAAGGCCAAGACCCAGCGCCTGGAACGCCTGAGGCGGCTTTCATCGCCGATTTCTTTGCGAAATACGGCATGTTGCACCGCACCTTCGCCCACGGCATGGTCCACGGCATGATTACAGTCGTGTTCTTCGGCTTGCCCATCATGGCCACCAACGCCCTGTTCGAGCGCAAGGGCTGGAAGTTCGTCCTGATTAATTTTTTCTATTGGTTCATCACCGTTGGCATCATGGGCGGCATCGTCTGTGGTTGGCCGAAGTGATTTGACTTTTTTGCTTCGCAAAATGGAGAGTCGGCCAATTGGCTGGCACTCCATTTTTATTTTTTAGGAAATTTGCGCCATGCAGTTCACCACCACCCTTCAAAATTTCCACTCAACGCTGTGGAACTTCCACATCGTAGTGACCAACGACCAAGCGAAGCCGTTTTTGGATGGAAACGACCGACGGGTCGTCTGCACCCTGAACGGTAGCCTTGAAATCCAATGTGCCCTCATGCCCAAGGGTGACGGCCATTTTTTCATCAATATCAACAAAAAAATAAGGGAAAAACTCAAGCTGCAGGAGGGCAGCCCCGTCGAGGTTTCGCTTCGCAAAGACGAGAGCGAATTCGGTCTGCCCGTGCCCGAAGAGTTTGCTGAACTGCTGTCGCAAGATGCCGAGGGCAACCGCTATTTTCAGGCGCTCACGCCTGGGAAACAGCGCAACCTGCTCTACATCGCTGGCCAGCCGAAGACTTCTGACGTTAGATTGAAACGGGCTTTGGTGCTTTTGGAACATTTGAAAACAAACAAGGGTAAAATCATTTTCAAGCAATTGGCGCTTGACCTGAAAGACGCCAACCAATCAGACTTTTAGCTGATATTTTTCTTCCTAATTACATTCAAAAATTTTGCGCCCGATGCCTACCTTTGCACCCGTTTTTAACGAACGGGCTTTTGCCAAGTTCGTCCCTTTGAACAATTAAGCCCCGAAAAGGGGAAATCAATACTACAATTCAACAATCCAATTCATGGGAAGAGCATTTGAATACCGCAAGGCAACGAAAATGAAGCGCTGGGCAGGCATGGCCAAGGCGTTCACTAGGGTAGGCAGGCAGATAGCCCTCGCCGTGAAATCTGGTGGCGGCGACCCGAACTACAACCCCCGCCTCCGCATGGCCATCCAAAACGCCAAGGCCGCCAACATGCCGAAGGCCAACGTGGACAATGCCATCAAAAAAGCGACTTCCAAGGAATCTGAGAACTACGAAGAAGTCATCTACGAGGGCTATGCCCCGCACGGCATCGCCGTACTGGTGGAAACTGCGACGGACAACCCCACCCGCACCGTGGCCAATGTTCGCCACGTATTTTCAAAATATGGTGGTTCGCTCGGCACTTCCGGCTCGGTGAGCTATATGTTTTCGCACAAGGCCGTTTTCGCTGTGGACAAAAATGCGATTGGCGACCGTGACGAATTTGAGTTGGAGATGATTGACGCTGGCTTGGAGGAAATCAAGGAAGAGGACGAACACCTGCTGCTGATTGCTGGTTTCAGCGATTTCGGTACATTCACCAAAGCCTTGGAAGACAAAAGCATCGAGGTCATTGAATCCCGGTTCGACCGAGTGCCTGCTATGCTCAAAAAACTGACCGACGAGCAAGTGGAAGAAGTCATCAAACTCATTGATAAAATGGAGGAGGATGACGATGTTCAGAACGTGTTCCATACGATGGATATGTCTGAATAATTGAAAATTGAAAAATGGAGAATTGAAAATGCACAAATCCTAATTTTCAATTCTCCGTTTTCAATTTTCAATTCCTTAATACCCCCACCGGCAAATTCCCGTCATATTTTCCTGTCAAAACGGGCGTCTGTGCCCCTGCCGTATAGCGGCTCACCTGTGTTTTCACGAAGCTGAAAAGCTCTTCAATCGTCACGATTTTATCCGTGTTGGAATCGGCTTCGCCTTTTAAGCCTTTTATCAAAAAATGGCTGAACACACCTGATCGTAGGCCGGAATCCTCCAGCGATACCTCTGCACCCTTGCTGGACATGAACAGCGCCGTGCCGCTTTCGCAATGCTCGAAAGCCTGGTAGTATTTTTCGAGCATATCGCCAACGGAAGGGCCTTTTGCAGCTAGCATATCAGGGGCGAACTGGCCACCGCTGAGCAACGTCCCGGAATGGCAGGCATCGCCTAAAACGATTTTCTGGCGGGCGTGGCTCTGCTCCAAAATATGCCGGATTTCGGCATGTTCCAATCGGTGGCTGTAGCCATCGAAATCTACAGGGACGAAGGCCCCTTCGATGCCGTGGCCGGAGAAGTAGAATAGCACCACATCGTTCTCGTCGGCTTGCAGGAAAATGTTGCGCATTGCCTCCAATAGGTTGTTGCGGGTGGCGTTGTCGTCCACGAGCACCCGCACCTGGTTGTCGGGCAGGGCGCCACCTTCGGGGCTTTTCAAGAACGCATAAAAATTGTAGGCATCGTCGTCGGTGTAGCGCAGCGATGGCATGTCGGTGTAGTTGGCGATACCAGCTACCACTGCCCAAACCTTCACCGCTGGGTCGTAGATCGGTGCTGGAGTTTTGGAGGAAATTTCCAAGTCGGCAGTGGCATCGGTTGGGAGCGGGTTCTGGGATTTGCCAGCCACCCAGGTATTGGCGTTGGCCTTGCCGCTTTCATCGTAAAAAATCCCGTGCCCGTTTTTCTTGTTGTCGGCCCATTCGCCCACGTATTTTGCGCCGCTTTTGTAGAACATCGTGCCTTCGCCGTTGAACATGCCGTCCATGAAATTGCCCTCGTAGCGGTCGCCTGTGTGGAAAGTGTAGGTGCCAAGTCCCTCCTGTTTGTTGGCGGCCCAATTGCCATCGTACACGTCGCCGTTGGCGTAGCGCATGATGCCTTTTCCATGAAATTGGCTGCGCCGAAACTGCCCGAAATATTCGTGGCCTTCGCTGAAAATGTACTTGCCTTCGCCCTGCTGCCAGTTGTCCTCCCAGTGGCCGATGTACTTGCTGCCGTTGGCCAAAAAAAGTATGCCACGGCCATTGGGCTTGCCGCTTCGGAAGTCGCCCATGTACTTGTTTCCGTTCGGGAAAACATAGGTTCCGTAGCCGTTGGAACAGTCGCCGCTGGTGCAGCCACTGGGTTCGCTGGTTGGATGGGTTGGAGTCAAACCAAGCCCTTCCGCAGCTGCTCCAATTTTGGTTGGATTGTCAGCAAAAGATAACTGGGAGAAAATGGTGAACATGGTCACCAAGCCAAAAAGCAGTACATTCCTCATTGTTCCGGATTTTAAATTTTACCAATAAAATGGACGCAAAAAGGTAGCACTGTTGCATCGGGTGATGTTTACGAAGTTAGAAAATGCCAATCTTGATAATTGGAGTCTGCTGTTTTGAATGGTCGCTGTGCGAATGTGCTTCTCAAACGCAAAGCCGTGTGTGTATTATTTTATGATAAAAATTTTTTACGAAAAAAATCACCTGAACGGGAAAAAAGCAAGGCGCAGCAATTTGAAAATGAATGGCTAATTTTGCCAATCTACAATCAATTTTCCTAATCAACAATTCAGCTCAACCATGATGAAGAATCTCGTTTTTGCTTCGCTTATCGCAACTTTTTTGATGGCTTGTGGCGGTGAACAGCCTGCCGATACCACTACTCAAACTGGTCAACCGCAGACCTTTGGAGAGGCAATCACGCCCGACGGCGCCATCGGCATGGCCGAAATGGTTGGCAAAATGCAGGGTGTGGACTCCGTGCAAGTTAAAGTCAAGGGCACGGTCGAGTCCGTTTGCCAGGCGAAAGGCTGCTGGGTGAACCTGCGTGACCCACAGGCTGGCGACATGTTCGTCAAGTTCAAAGACTACGGTTTTTTCCTACCAAAGGACATCGCTGGACGGGAAGTCGTGATGGAGGGCTACGCTTTCACCGAAACCACTTCTGTGGAAGAACTCAAGCATTATGCCGAGGACGAGGGCAAGTCGCAGGCCGAGATTGACGCCATCACGCAGCCAAAGGAAGAACTGAAATTCATGGCTAGCGGCGTGTTGCTGTTACCGGAAAACAAGCAGTGATTTAGCGGCGGCGACCGAAATTTGGAAGCTAGGGTCAAACCGCTGCCTCATATTTTCAAGCGTCCATCCTGCATTTCCACGGTGCGGTCGCTCATGGCGGCCAGTTCCATGTTGTGCGTCACGATGAGGAAAGTCTGTTCGAAGTCTTTTCTGAGTTGGAAAATAAGTTGGTGGAGCTCTTGCGAGGAAGCTGTGTCGAGGTTTCCCGTCGGCTCGTCGGCGAAGATGACACTGGGTTGGTTCATCAGCGCACGGGCCACGGCCACCCGCTGCTGCTCGCCACCAGAGAGCTGGGTGGGCTTGTGCGTGAGGCGGGCACCCAAGCCGAGGTAGTCAAGCAATTCCTTCGCACGTGCCTTGGCGGTAGCTTCAGGCGTACCCTTAATGAAGGCGGGGATGCACACGTTTTCCACTGCCGTGAACTCGGGCAACAGGTGGTGGAACTGGAACACGAAGCCAATCCGGGTATTGCGAAAATGCGACAACTCGTTGTTTTTCAAGGAGTTGACATTGACCCCATCGAAAACGACCTCCCCACGGTCGGCCCGGTCGAGGGTGCCGAGGATGTGGAGCAGCGTGCTCTTGCCCGCCCCTGATTTCCCGACAATGCTTACAATTTCGCCCTTGCGGATTTCGAGGTCAACGCCCTTGAGCACTTCCAGTGGGCCGTAGGATTTATGGATGTTGGTGGCTTTTATCATGAAATTGGTTGAAATGGAGAATTAGTCAAATTGGTCTAACTGGTTGAATTGGGACGGCCAAAGTTCCATATTCCTACCTGAACTAGCCTAACGATTTCAACGAATTTCCAAGTTTCCAAAATAAAAAAGAGCGACGGCAAAACTGCCTCGCTCTTGTAAGAAATCACCCGACTGTTATTATGAAGGCTAAAAAAACCGCCTTCACAGTAAAAAAGATTGTACTACCATTTATTCTTAAACCATTTACCCAGAGACTGAAAATTGCCGGCCTGACTCCTAATTTAAACAAAGTCTTTTTAAAATCTTTGATGGAATTGCTCACTGATGAGCTATGTTTTATGGGGTTTTATTTCGTTTGGCAAATTAACGTTCTTTTGTTCAGAACTGAGAAACTTTTTTTAAGAAAATTTTAAGTTATTGGGAAAACAATTGGAAACTAGCTGAATTCCCACGAAAAATTAATTGATGGAAGGCACTCCAAACTGCCAATTTTGCTTTGATTTTCTACTACCTTGGCCGCCTCAACAAAACGGTTAACATGCTGGACAAACTGAAAAAAATTCCGCTCAGCTTTTCGCAAATCATCAACATGAACATCGGATTCTTCGGAATTCAGTACAGTTTTGGTTTGCAGCAGACAGCCATCAACCCCATCTACTCGTTCCTAGGCGCCAATCCCGACGACCTGCCCATCCTCAACCTGGCCGGGCCAATGACCGGACTGCTCATCCAGCCGCTCATCGGGGCCATCAGCGACCGCACGTGGAGTCCACGGTTTGGCCGCCGCAAGCCGTTTTTCCTCATTGGTGCCATTTTTTGCAGCTTGACCCTGTTCGTCTATCCGTTCAGTACCTCGCTTTGGATGGCGGCTGGCCTCCTCTGGATTCTGGACGCCGCCAACAACACGGCGATGGAACCCTACCGGGCCTTCGTCGCTGACATCCTGCCGGAAAAGCAGCAGCCGACGGGCTTCATGGCCCAAAGCTTTTTCACGGGCCTCGGCATCACCCTCGCCAATTTCTCCCTCACCATTTTCCAAGGGGTGAAATACCTGAACAACGAAACCCCGTCGGGCATCCCGTACTGGGTGTTCGGGTCGTTTTTTCTGGGGGCGTTTTGCTCCATTGCATCGGTGCTTTGGAGCATCAGCACCACCAAGGAAATCCCGCCCAGCGAGGAGGAATTGCAACGCTTGCGCAATGAGCGGGGCGACATCATCACCCGCATTTTCCGGCCTTTCATTGATATTTTTGCCGCCATCGGCAATATGCCGAAAAACCTCTGGCGACTGGCGCTGGTCTATCTTTTCCAATGGTATGCGCTGTTCTGCTACTGGCAGTTCATCGCCCCCTGCCTCTCGAAAACCATTTGGAACAATACCGACCCGCATAGCGAAGGATACAAGCAAGCCGTCGTTTTCACGGGGCAGGTCAATGGTTTTTACAATATCATCACCTTCCTCTCGGCCTTTGTTTTGGTGGCTTTTATGAGAAAATTCAAGGCCAAGAACGTCCACACCGTTTGCCTGATTTGGGCGGGCATCAGCTTGCTGCTCATACCGCAAGTGGCTGGTGAGGAGGCAAAATGGATGGTTTTCCCCCTCATTTTCGGCTTTGGTGTGGCATGGGCCAGCATGATGGGCGTGCCTTACGTTATCGTCTCCAACGACATCCCCGACAACCGCCGGGGCGTTTACATGGGCATCATCAACATGATGATTGTCGTGCCGATGATTATCCAAACGCTCAGTTTCGGCCATGTTTACAAGCAATTTCTCGGTGACACGCCGACCAATGCCATCATGTTTGCCGGGGCGCTGCTCCTCATCGCCGCACTCCTGACGCAGCGCATCCACGAGCACCGCAATGTCGGTGAATCGGTGGCGATGCAGGGAGGCGGGCATTAAAGCGGCTGAGCGCTGAGAAAAATCGACCATTATCAACCGCCATCAACCTTTATCAACCAAAAAAACAACGTGCAGAAAGAAAACATCCGACATCTTGCCGTGCTGGCAGCCTTGTACGCCGTGGCGATGTTCATCGTCAATCCGACGGGCAATTTCCCGCTGAACGACGACTGGGCCTACGCCAAGGACGTTTGGTACCTCTCGCAGCAGGGCCGCCTCAAGCTCGACGACTGGCCCGCAATGACCCGCCTCACGCAGATTTTCTGGGGAGCAGGCTGGGTGAAAATCTTCGGCTTCTCCCACGAGGTGCTGCGCTTCTCGACCATCCTGCTGGGTTTCGTGGGGCTGGCTGCGCTTTGGAAAACCCTCGTGGAAATGGGCGCTGCCCGCCAGTTGGCCACCCTCGCCACGCTGGTTTTGATGCTGAACCCCATCTATTTTTCCCTTTCCGCCACCTTCATGACCGACATCCCGTTTCTGGCGCTGTTCCTTTGGTCCTGCTATTTTTTTGTGAAGGCTGGCCGCACGGATGGGGTGGGGGACGTGGCCTTGGGCGCCCTATTCGCCTTGCTCGCCACGATGGTTCGGCAATTCGGCATGGCCGCCCCGTTGGCCTTTGCCGTCATGTGGCTTTGGAAGCATAAAATCAGCTTGCGCAATTTGCTGGTCGCTGGCCTGCCGCTGGCCATCTCCGTGTCCGCCTACCTGATTTTCACAAAATGGTACGAAGCCACGCAGGGCCTGCCAGAAGCCTACGGCAGCCTAGACAAACTGCTCAAGCGCTTCGGCGGCAAGGGCTACTACGAGGAGGTGGGCCGCCGCATCGGCTTGTTGCTCATTTTTCTGGGGCTGTTCCTGTCGCCGATTACGGTTCCCTTGTTGCGCCAGCAACTAAAATCAACGAACAAAAAGCTGCTGGGCTGGACGCTCGGCATCACGGCCTTGCTGGCCCTGTCCTATTTTTTGGGATGGAAAAAATACCCGCTCGGCAACGTCATCTACAACCTGGGCATCGGCCCGAAAGTCTTGAAAGACGGCACTTTTTTCATCAACGTGTTTCCCATGCTCCCCGATTTTTGGCTGAATGTAGTGCGGGGAATCGGCGCAACGCTCGGTGTGGTTTTTCTCCTGAGTTTCATCCCCAGCACCGTCCGGGGTTTCAAAACTGTGGGGCCACAGCGGGCGCAATCGGTTTTCATCTGGGCTTTCCTGCTGGCCTATCTGGGCTTCCTTTTCACGGAACTGTATTTCATTGACCGCTACCACATGGTACTCGTGCCGTTCGTGCTGGTCGTGTTGGTGCAGCGCAGCGGGGTAGTTTTCAACAAAAAACACTGGCTGCTTGCCTCGGCCATTTTCGTTTTCACGGCGGGCTTCACCGTCACGGGCACGCATGATTACTTCAGCTGGAACCGGGCCAGGTGGCAGGCGATTGATTATTTGACAAAAGAAAAAGGCTTGAAATCCAACCAAATTGATGGCGGCTTCGAATACAACGGCTGGGACAAGCCCGGTCCTTTTGGTTCCCGCATGGGCATCAGTTGGTGGTGGGTGGAACGGGAAGATTACATCGTCACCTTCGGCCCCATGGACGGGTTTACGAAGGAAAAGGGCTATCCCTTCGAGCGCTGGCTGCCGCCGGGGGTGGACAGTGTGTATGTGCTGAAGCACAATTAGGGGTGAACTGGTGAGCGAGTGATCGGGTGAGCTTCGCCTCAAACCCGAAAACCTTCGAAAACAATCCCGGACAGAAATTACCGTTATTACCGTCTTTATCTATTTTCGCCCGCATGAAATTCGCCCGATATGTGATTCCTGTGTTTTGTGGAATGGTGTTTTTGCTTGCCTGTTCACAACCCGATAATACCGCCCCGCTAGGGGCTGCTTTGCGGCAAACACCGCCGCCGCTCGACCCCAATCTGGAGGCTTTCCTGAAGGATTACCACCGCTATTTTGAGGATTCGATGATTCTGACGCAGACGCCCGGCGCTGCCGTCGCCATCGTGAAGGACAGCCAAGTGATTTTCCTGCACGGGTACGGCGTGCGGGCGGAAGGCAGCCCAGAGCCTGTGGACGAGCGCACGGTTTTCCGCATCGGCTCGCTTTCCAAGGGCTTTGCGGCCATGCTGGCCGGGCTGATGGTCAACGAAGGCAAGCTAAAATGGTACGACCGGGTGCAGGACTACCTCCCCGACTTCAACCTCAGCGACCCCGAACAGGCCAAGCGCATGCAAATCAGGCATTTGCTCACGCAAACAACGGGGCTGCCCTACCATTCCTTCTCCAACCTCATCGAACAGCGATTCGACAGTAGCTACATCTTCCGGCAATACCCGCTGGCTAGGTTGGCGGGCAAGGAGGGCGAATATTTCAGCTACCAAAACGCCGCCTACAGCCTCATCGAACCCATCCTGCAAACGACGACGGGCAAGCCGTTCAATGTTTTATTGCAGGAAAAAATCTTTGGGCCACTGCACATGAACAACGCCTCGTGCAGCTACGCCGCCATCACCAGCAACCCCAACCACGCACTGCCGCACCGCTGGCGGGGCAGCGGATTTGTGGTCGACTCCATCACCCACCGTTACTACAACTACGCCGCCGCTGGCGGCATCAATGCCAGCATCACCGACATGGCCGAATGGCTGAAAGCGCTGCTCGGCCACAGTCCCGCCACCGTTCCCAAGGCCGTGCTGGACGATGTCTTCACCCCCTACATCGGCACGGGGCTGGAGCGGCCAGTGCTGCGGGGCTTCATAGACCGGGACTCGGCCTTCTATGCCAAGGGTTTCCGCATCCTCGAACATGGGCAGGACACCCTCGTCTATCATGCTGGCTTCGTCAATAACTACCACTGCGAAATCGCCCTGAACCGCCGGGACGGCATTGCCATCTGCGTGCTGTTCAACGCCCCGTCGCCACTGGCTGGGAAGTGCATCGCCGGGTTTTTCCGCAGGTGGGAAAAACTGCGGGCGACGATGGCCAATATGCCACAGACATAAAGAAGGCACGGCCTTTGAATGGGCTGCAATTTCGTCTGTGCAGCCTTCCAAAACCGCCTTCCTGCCAGTATAGGCACTGTTCTTCTTTAGAGCACTCCAACCTGAAATAAATGTATTTGCCAAGGAACAGCAGCATGGACGCCACAGTCAGTAAAAAGCCCAATAATATCAGCTTGTTTTCCCGGTTCTTGACACTTACCTCCACCATATCCCTCTACTATTATCTATAATTTCCCACACGCCGTTAGTTTTTAGCATTGGCCGTTGGCATTGCCATAATAACTGTCAGCCCATGCGCAATACTTGGCAACGTGAGCCTATAAAATATCCACTTACTTCATTTGCTGAACAATATATCGGGGGGCAATAGGGATAAGCACTAGGGGGCATTTGATAAAAAACCCGAACTATAGGTACTTGTCCGGGAATCAGAGTTAAACAAAATTAACCTACTTTTCGCAAAAAGCAACTCCTTCTGGTAAATATACTTTTGAATTGTTGGCAGCGCAATCAACTCGCCCCCTACCGCACTAGCACCACCTCCCCCTCCCTCGTCAC
>Ga0075012_10005734_pt1 | contig 11339 bp, 13 predicted proteins | sample All_14_2_FD_71474 | JGI IMG/M metagenome (GOLD analysis project Ga0075012, IMG submission 71474) | Freshwater microbial communities in response to fracking from Pennsylvania, USA - Allegheny Zone_MetaG_DW_15 | ecosystem: Environmental > Aquatic > Deep subsurface > Groundwater > Drilled...
CTCACCAACTGGTCGAGCGCGGGGTAGATATAGTCGGCGAACTGGATTTCCGGCACCGGCCGCAGCCCGTAAGCGCCCATCCCCACCGCCACGCCGATGATGCCGCATTCGGTGATCGGCGTGTCGAACACCCGGTTCTTGCCATATTTCTTCTGCAGGCCCGCCGTCGCGCGGAACACGCCGCCGAAATAGCCGACATCCTCGCCCATCACGACGACGTCGGGGTCGCGCTCCATCATCACGTCCAGCGCGCTGTTGATCGCCTGGATCATCGTCATCTGGCGCAGGTCATCGCGTACGTCGCTCACAGCCCCGCATCCTTCGCTTCGCGCAGCATCTGCGCCTGCTGCTCGCGCAAGTGCCACGGCATCTCCTCGAACACGCCCTCAAACAGCGATTCCATCGGGTGATGCAGGCCATGACCCAGCACGCCGTTCTTCTCTGCCTCCTTCGCAGCCGCCCGCACTTCCTCGGCAACCGCGCGGTCCATCTCCGCCTGCCGCTCCTCGTCCCAGATGCCCAGGCCAATGCAATGGCGCTTCAACCGCGCGATCGGGTCGCCCAGCGGCCAGTGGCTCGCCTCGTCGGCGGAGCGATACTGACCGGGATCGTCCGACGTGCTGTGGCCTTCCACGCGATAAGTGAAATGCTCGATCAGCGTCGGCCCGGCATTGCTGCGCGCCCTGTCCGCCGCCCAGCGCGTGGCGGCATAGACGGCCAGCGCATCATTCCCGTCCACGCGGATGCCGGCGATACCATAGCCGATGGCGCGCGCGGCAAAGGTCGTCGCCTCGGCCCCGGCAAAGCCGGAAAAACTGCTGATCGCCCACTGATTGTTGACGACGTTCAGGATCACCGGCGCGCGATAGACGCTGGCGAAGGTGCAGGCGGAATGGAAATCGCCTTCCGCCGTCGATCCCTCGCCGCACCAGGTGGCGGCGATGCGCGTGTCGCCGCGCGCCGCGCTCGCCATCGCCCAGCCGACGGCCTGCGGATATTGCGTGGTCAGGTTGCCGGAAATGGAAAAGAAGCTCGCGTCCCGCACCGAATACATGATCGGCAACTGGCGCCCCTTCATGCGATCGGCGGTGTTGGAGTAAATCTGGTTCATCATGTCGACCAGCGACCAGTCGCGCGCGACCAACAGCCCCTGCTGGCGATAGCTCGGAAAGCACATGTCGTCGCCGTGCATCGCCAGCGCAGCGGCGACCGACACGGCTTCCTCGCCTGTCGACTTCATGTAGAAACTGGTCTTGCCCTGCCGCTGGGCGCGAAACATGCGTTCGTCGAACGCACGGGTCAGCGCCATGGCGCGCAGCATCTTCAACAGCGTCTCGGGCGGCAGCGCAGGGTTCCACGCTCCGCCGGCCTGCCCATCTGTATCCAGCACCCGCACCAGCCCATAGGCCAGGTCGCGCATGGTCTCCGCCTGCGCGCGCTCGTCCGGACGCTGCGCCGAATCGATCGCAGGAATGGAGAAGCGGGAAAAATCGACCGCATCGCCGGGGCGGAACTCCGGCTCCGGAACATGGAGACTAAGGGGCGGCAGATTGCGCCCGCGCTGTTCAGAACTGCCCTCTCCCACGGTCATGGACGCTCCACTGCCTGATAAGGATGTTTCCCGACTCTGTTATTATATTACACAATGCATTATGGCAATAGGGCTGTCCTATTTGCGTTTTCAGACAGCTACGGGCGCGCCGATATGCTTCTGCGGCGCATAGTCCAGCACCTCGAAATCCTCGATCGCATAGTCGAAAATGCTCGACGGCCGCCTATTGATCCGCAGCTTCGGTGCGCCCGCCGGTTCGCGCGACAACTGTTGCTCCACCAGATCGGCATGGTTGAGGTAAAGATGCACGTCGCCGCCCTGCCAGACGATCTCGCCCGGCTCCAGATCGCACTGCTGCGCCAGCATCCGTGTGATCATCGTCAGCCCGAAAATATTGAATGCGAATCCAAGGCCAAGGTCGCAACTGCGCTGAAAGAGCAGGCCGGACAGCTTCCCGTCGGACACATGGAACTGATAGGTCATGTGGCATGGCGGCAGCGCCATTCCCGCCAGTTCCGCCACGTTCCAGCCTGTGAACAACAGCCGCCGCGACCCCGGATTGGTCCGGATCGCCTGCACCAATTCCGCGATCTGGTTATGCCCCTTCTCGGCACGCCGATAAAGGCCGTCCCCCACCGGTTCGTAGCGTGGCCAATCCACCCACTGCTTGCCATAGACCGGCCCCAGGTCGCCCCAGCGCACCGCAAAGGCGGCATCTTCGATAATCCGCTGCTCGAACGCATCCCGATCGATGTCCTCGCCCGTTTCGCGGCGATAGGTATCGAGCGGCCAGTCGGTCCAGATATGCACGCCCTGCGCCACCAGCGGGCGGATATTGGTCTCGCCGGACAGGAACCACAGCATCTCCCGGGCCGCCACCTTCCAGTATACCCGCTTGGTCGTCAGCAGCGGTACGGCGTCGTCTGCCAGATCGAATCGCATGCACGCGCCCAGCAGCGACCGCGTGCCAACGCCCGTCCGGTCCACACGTTCGTCACCCTGCGTCCAGATGCGCCGCATGAGGTCCAGATACTGCTCTTCATAATGGGGCACGGAGTCTCTTTCCTGGCCAACGGGTCGGCCCGGTCTAGCCGAGCGGCACGGACAGGCCAACTCTCCACAGGTCCGCCGCTTCTCATCCGAATCGGATGTAAGTTCCGCCGAGAACCTCCGGATCGGCCCCTTTTCGGATGGCCAACCCGCGCCCGGCGCGCACATTCACCCTATGGGGGATATTGTGGAGACGCGTGCGCCGCACGCCGGCACGCCAAACGACTCGACGACGTCCATACTGCTGTTCGACGGCGACCATCGACTGGTCCGCAATTTCGAGTTCCACATGGCCAGCGGCTGCGCCGAAGTCCCCTGGAGCATCGTCCTGCGTGTGGCGATGACGACCGAATGCCGGTGCATCCTGATCGATCAATATGCGGCGGATGGGCGCGCAGCGGTCGACAGGGCCTGCATCCTGCGCACGCGCCGGCTCGTGCGCAGCTTCCGCCTGCTGGGCCTGCGCCTGTGCGACCATGTCGTCCGATCCGACGATAGCTGCTTCAGCTTTCGTGCCGCCGGGTTGCTCTAGAAGGAAGGCCGGCCCCGCATGCAGGGCATGCATGCGGCGCTCGCGGCAATGAAATGGTCGGGGAGAGAGGATTCGAACCTCCGGCCCCTGCCTCCCGAAGACAGTGCTCTACCAGGCTGAGCTACTCCCCGACCGGGCCAGTAACCCCAGGGGGCTGGCAAGGCAGGCGGCGTCTGTAACGTCGCCTCCCGCCGGTTGCAAGCCGCTTCACAGGGTTTTTCAACAAGTCTTGTTATGGACCTGTCCTACCCCACCGCAGTGCCTATTTCTTCAGGCTTGCGAGATAGGCGACCAATGCCGTCCGGTCGGCCGGATTGGCGACCGAAATGACCATGCGCGTGCCGGGCACCAGCTTGGACGGCGCGGTCAGGAACTTGTCCAGCGTCGCCTTGTCCCATTGGAGATTCGATGCCTTGAGTGGCGCGGAATACAGGAAGTCTGTACTCCCCGCCTTGCGGCCCACCACGCCGGCCAGATTAGGCCCCATCGTCGCTTTCTGCCCGGGCGTCGTCACGTGGCACATCTGGCAGCGCTGACGGAACAGCGCGCCTCCATCCGCCTGCTGCGCCAGCGCTGGCGAGGCTGCGCCGAGCAATCCGATCGACATTGTGGCGGCCAGAACCGGCGCACGCATGAAAGAAAGCCCCTTGCTCAATTCCGTTGTCCTCCTCTTGGGTCAACCGGGTATGACCCCGACGCCGAGCCGCATCGTCACCTCTCCCCGCGCCGCCACCTCACACCGGCAGTTGGCTTTCAGCCATCATGCCAGAGAGAGTGACGGGCACAAGCAATGCCGTCGCGATTCTTGAAGCATGTCCTATTTTCCGGCTTAACGCTTGCTGACCATCCCGACCGCTGTCCTACATATAACCAAATGGGATAAATGCACTGCCTCTCAGAATTGCAGGAGGCTGAATGGACATCGCATCTCTTATCGAGGACGTGATAGCGCGCGAAGGCGGTTACACCGATCATCCGGCCGATCGGGGCGGACCGACCAACTGGGGCATCACGCTGGATGTCGCCCATGCGAATGGGTGGGCGGGCGACATGCGCACCCTGCCCCGCAGCGAGGCCGCACGCATCTACCGCCGGCTCTACTGGGATCGCCCCGGATTCGCTTTCGTGGCAGAGGTCGCGCCGCATGTTGCGGCCGAACTGTTCGACACCGGCGTCAATATGGGGCCGGATGTGGCGGCGCGCTTCCTCCAGCGTGCGCTCAACGCCCTCAACCGGCAGCAGCGCGACTTTGCCGACATGCCCGTCGACGGCCGAATCGGTCCGCGCACATTGCAGGCGTTGGGCGCCTTCATCCGCCTGCGCGCGCCCGGCGGCGAACCCGTTCTGGTCAAGGCGATCGAGGCGCTTCAAGGCGAGCGCTACATCCGCCTGGCCGAGACACGGCCCGCGAACGAGGCTTTCCTCTACGGCTGGCTCGCCAACCGCATCGGCTGATCCCATTTTTCACAGGAGCGATTGCATGTCCCTGATCGAAGGCCTTATCGGCCCCGTCGCCAAGCTGATCGACAAGATCATCCCCGACCCCGAGGCGCGCGACCGCGCCAAGCTGGAACTGCTCAAGCTGGAAGGTGGTCAGGAGATGGATGCGATCCGTACCCAGTTGTCCGCCATCGTGGTGGAGGCGCAGTCCACCGACCCCTGGACCAGCCGTGCGCGTCCGGCTTTCCTCTATGTCATGTACGCGCTGCTGCTCTGGTCGATCCCGGTCGGCCTCATCGCCGCCGTCCGACCTGAATTGGCAACCGCGATCGGCCGCGCGATGAACGCCTATCTCACCGGCCTTCCCGAACCGCTCTATGCGCTCTTCGGCACCGGCTATCTCGGCTACACGGCCGCGCGGGCATGGGGCAAGGCGAAAGGCGTGGACCGCTAAGGGCCATCGCCATTCGGCCCTGACCGGCCGCGCCCCGCCCTATTCCGCGGCTTCCGTGTCGATTTCGCGTGCGTCTGTGATCGCCCGCAGCGCCTCGGGCGACGCCGGCGCGCGCGCCAGGGCATCCACCGGCTCGGGCAGTTCCAGTTCGCGCCCGCCCGTCTCGATGTTGAGGTCGCGGAACTTGCGCCCCGTCACCAGCACGCGCGATTCAAAGCTGGCGGAAAAGGCGTTATAGTCCGCGACCGCACCGTTCAGCCGGTTGCCCAGCTTCTTGAGCGCGCCCGCCGCCACGCCCAGCCGCTCGTACAGTTCCTTGCCCAGCGTGCCGATGCGCTTGGCTTCCTCCGCCATCTTCTCCTGCCGCCACACCGCCGCTACCGTGCGGGCGATGGCGATCAGGTTGGTCGGCGTCGCCAGCAGCACCTTCTTGCCGAAAGCGAAGTCCCACAGCGTCGGATCCTGCTCCAGCGCCGCCGCCAGGAAATGCTCGCCGGGCACGAACATGATGACATAGTCGGGCGCATCGGCGAACTGGTCGTGATAGGCCTTGCGCCCAAGCGTATCGACATGCGCGCGCATCGCCGCCGCATGCGCCGCCAGATGCCGCCGCCGCTCGTCATCACCGTCCGCGCCATAGGCGTCCTGATAGGCGTTCAAAGAAACCTTGGCGTCCACCACCAGTGCGTTGCCGCCCGGCACACGGATGATGACGTCGGGCCGCAACCGCCCGTCCTCGCCTTCCACGCTCACTTCCGTCTGGAAATCGGCATGCTCGGAAAGACCGCAGCTTTCCAGTACGTTGCGCAGCTGCTGCTCGCCCCAGCGCCCCCGCGCCTTGGGTGCGGCGCGCAGCGAGTTGACCAGCTTCTGCGCCTCGCTGCGCACGGCCTCCTGCCCTACCCGCATCGATTCGATCAGGCCCGTCAGGTTGCCATAGGCTTCCGTCCGCTGCTGCTCGATCTGGCTGATCTTCTGGTCGTAGAGCTTGATCGTGTCGTTGACCGGCTGAAGCAGCGCCTTGAGTTGCCCCTCGCTCTTCTCATGCGCCTGCGCGAAACGCTGGTCGGCGCGCTCCAGGAACGCCCGCTGCGCATCGCCCAGCAACTTGCCGCCAATCTCGCTGAACTGCGCAGAAAGCTGCTCCTTGGCTTCCGTCAGCGCCCTGATCTGCGCCTCGAACGCTTCGGTGCGGGCATGGTGCTGCGATTGCAGCGCCGCCAGTTCACGCAGCGCGGCCTCGCGCTCCCCCTGCACCACGTCCAGCCGATCGCGCAGCCCCGCCGCCTGTTCGGCCCGGTCCTGTTCCACGGCGATGTCGCGCAGCGCGGCGTTGCGCTGATCCGTTGTCAGTTCCAGCTTGCGGGATATCTCCGCCTTCTCGTCCGCCAGCGCCGCAACGCCCCGTCCGCCCAGCCACCAGCCCAACACCACGCCCCCGATCAGCGCGACGATGATGGCAAGGATGACGACGATGGGGTCCATGCAAAACAGCTCTCAAGACAGGAACGAAATGAGAACTTAGCGGGGCGCAACGAGCGTGGCAAGCGCCTCGGCATTGCCTTGAAAACGCGCCGCCATTTGCCGGAGGAGAGAAATGGTTTACGCAAAGGACGCAGCGACAGATTTGCCCTGCATGCTCCGCGCGCCAGAATTGTTGCGCCCCAGCCCTCCACGGCGCGCGCCGGAAATCAGGCCGCCTTGCGCGCCTTGTCCAGCTTCTTGAGCAGCATGTCGCGCTTCAGGCGTGAAAGATGGTCGATGAACAGCACGCCCTGCAGATGGTCCATCTCATGCTGCAGGCATATCGCCAGCAACCCTTCCAGCCATTCCTCGTGAATGCGGCCATCACGGTCCATCCAGCTGGCGCGGATGCGCGCGGGGCGCTCCACTTCCGCGAACTGCTCCGGCACGGACAGACAGCCTTCGTTATAGACGGTCAGGTCCTGCGACCCTTCCAGAATCTCCGGATTGATGAAGACGAGCGGCTTCTTCACGCCCTCGCCGCCTTCCTCCTCCGGCTCCTGCAGGTCGATGACGAGCAGGCGCTTGGGCACGCCCACCTGGATCGCCGCCAGGCCGATGCCCGGCGCGTCGTACATCGTCTCGAACATGTCGTCGATCAGCACCTGCAGATCGCCGTCGATCGCCTCGACCGGCGTCGAAATGGTGCGCAGCCGGGGGTCCGGCGTCTCAAGAATGGGTCGAATGGCCATAACCCCTCGAAAATATGGGATCAGCGGGGGAATATCAAGCGTCCGGACACGCTATGTTCCATGATGTTTACACCGCCGTGCCCCGATGGTGATAAGGGGCGATCATGATCCTGCTTGCGCTCGCCCCCGCACTGATCGCCCTCAACGCCTGGACGATGTTTCGGTTCTGGCAGGACAAGGCCCGCGCCATCGCGGGCGATCGCCGCATTCCGGAGGCGGACCTGCTGATGCTGGCGGCGCTCGGCGGATCGCCTGGCGCCCTGCTTGCCCGCAGGATGTTCCGCCACAAGACTCGCAAGCAACCGTTCTCAACCTATCTGCTGCTGATAGCCGTCGTTCAGGTCGGCGGCATCATCGGCTGGGGTCTGATCTAGCGACACCCTTTCTCCGTCCATTCGGATGCGCGCAAAAGGTGGAAGGAGCGATTGTGGATGCCAAAAACGTCCAGGCCCAGGGGCACCTGGCGCCCTACCTCCACGTTGCAACCATTCCATCCCTGCTTGTTCAACGCGGAAATACCGTCTTCAGCGTCGCGCAAATGATCGCATACAACCGCCCCAATTTGCGCCCGCCTCTTTCAGAACAGCGCCGGCCACAACACCATGCCCAGCCCTGCCATGCTCACCAGAAAGATCAGCGTCCGCACCACGCGTACGCCCGTGGCATAGGCTGGCAGATACGCAATGCGTGCGCCCAGCCATATCCATGCGCCCAGCGCTGTCCACAGCGTGCCGATCCCCGCGACCGCCACGATCAGCAGCGCCGCCACCGCAATCGGGAAAGTCTCGAAATAATTGGTCTGTGCCCGCATCATCCGTCCGACGATCGGCGCGGGCGGCGGCAGTTCCTCATCGCGCGCGCCCATGTTCCACTGCGCGCCATATTGCTTCGTCTTCACATGCCCGGCGGCAAAGATATGCACCAGCCCCAGCACGCAACCCCAGGCCAGCACGACCAGCTCTGCAGTCATGGTTCGTCCTCCCCCAAAAATTCGTCTGTCGATAGTCGCGCCGCACCGCTGCGGGATCAAGCACGTTTCGCGCGTCACCCTTGATCGCGGCTCATCGCGGGTGCATGGCGCGGGCGCAGATATGGAGATACACATGTTCCGCCAGCTGACCGATAGCATCTTTGTCGCGCCGCAGATCACGGTCGCCGATGTCGCGCAGGCCAAGGCGCTGGGCGTGGCCATGATCGTCAATAACCGCCCCGAGGGCGAGGAGCCCGGCCAGACGCCGGGTGCCGACATCGCCGCAGCGGCCCAGGCCGCCGGCATCGGCTATGCGGAAGTGCCGGTCACTCACGCCGGCTTCGCGCCCTGGCAACTGGACGGCGCAGACAAGGCGCTGGCGGAGGCAGGCGGAGGCAAGATACTGATGTACTGCCGTTCCGGTACGCGCAGCACCTTGCTCTGGGCGCTCACCCGCGCCCGCGCTGGCGAAGACCCGGAAACGCTCGCCGATACGGCAGCAGCTGCAGGCTACGACCTTTCTCCGATCCGTCAGATCATGGATTCGCTGGCCGCCTCCGCGCGCTGAGGGCGCGCTTCCTCGATTATCCGCCATCGCGGCACGGGCAAGAGACGCGTCACGCATTCTGGCGGGGCGCGTCTTCCTATGGGCACCACAGCACCCCGGCACGTCTTCTGCCGGGATGACGCGCAAATTCGATGGCTCTCTTTTCCTGAACGAAAAAAAGGCCGGCGCTTTAACACGCCGGCCCCAGGTCTGTTCGCAGGAGGAACATCGTGTGGCGGGCGAGCCGTATCCCTTGAGGGGTCGGCCCGCCCTGCCGAAACTTATCAGTTGTAGGCGCGCTCGCCGTGCTCGCCGAGATCCAGACCTTCCTGCTCGACTTCCGCCGAGACCCGCAGGCCCGTCACCAGCTTGGCGATGAAGACCGCTACGGCCGTGCCGATCGTCGACAGGACGATGGTGAACAGAACCGCTTCGATCTGGATGATGGTCTGCGCAGCCATCGTCACCGAACCGTCGCCAGGACCACCGAGCGAAGGATCGTGCAGGATGCCCGTGCCGATCGCGCCGATGATGCCGCCGACACCGTGGATGCCGAATGCGTCGAGCGAGTCATCGTAGCCGAGAGCGGGCTTCAGCTTGGTGACGGCGAAGACGCAGATGATCGAAGCCACTGCACCCAGAACCACTGCACCAAACACGCCCACGTTGCCGGCAGCCGGGGTCACCGCGACGAGGCCTGCAACGATACCCGAGCAGAAGCCCAGAGCCGAACCCTTGTGGCCAAGCGCACGCTCGGTCAGCATCCAGAACAGACCAGCCGAAGCGGTCGCAACGAAGGTGTTGATCATCGCGAGCGAAGCGCCGCCGTTCGCACCCAGAGCCGAACCGGCGTTGAAGCCGAACCAGCCGACCCACAGAAGGCCGGTACCCACAAACGTCAGCGTCAGGCTGTGCGGCGGCATCGGCTCGCTGGGATAGCCCTTGCGCTTGCCGAGGATAAGCGCGGCCACCAGAGCGGAAACACCCGCATTGATGTGAACGACCGTACCGCCGGCATAGTCCAGAGCGCCCATGTCAAAGAACAGGCCACCGCCCGCCCAGACCATGTGTGCAATCGGGAAATAGACGAGCGTCAGCCACACGATGGCGAAAACCATCACGGCCGAAAACTTCATCCGTTCCACCGTGCCGCCCAGCACCAGCGCGACCGTGATCGCGGCGAATGTCATCTGGAAGCAGGCGAACACGAATTCAGGCAGCGTGCCCGAAATGGAGTCTGCCGTAACGCCGGCCATGAACAGCTTGCCGAAGCCACCGACGAAAGCGTTGCCGCCTTCACCGAACGCCATGGTGTAGCCCCACATCACCCAGATCAGCATCGCAAGTGCTGCGACCGCGCCGATCTGCGTCATCGTGGAAAGCATGTTCTTGGCGCGCGTCAGGCCGCCGTAGAACAGTGCAAGGCCGGGAAGGATCATCGCCAGGACCAGCACGGTCGAGGTCATCATCCACGCCGTGTCACCGGAATCTACCGCTGGTGGCGCGTCCTGCGCCCATGCGGGCACGGCGGCGAACAGCGACAGGGCAGTCGCCCCCGCTACGCCGCAAAGTTTCTTGGAAACAGTCATTATTCCCCTTTCCTTACAGCGCGGTTTCACCGGTCTCGCCCGTGCGGATGCGCACCGCCTGGCTGACGTCGAGGACGAAGATCTTGCCATCGCCGATGGCACCGCTGTTGGCGGCCTGCTGCGCGGCTTCAACGACGCGCGGCGCGAGGTCGTCGTCGCAGACCACCTCAATCTTGATCTTCGGAACCATGTTGGTGCTGTATTCGGCACCGCGATAGATTTCGGTTTGCCCCTTTTGGCGTCCGAAGCCCTTTACTTCGCTTACCGTCATGCCGGCGATGCCGAGCGAGGACAGAGCCTCGCGGACTTCGTCCAACTTGAACGGTTTGATGATAGCCATGACCAGTTTCATGTCGCCCCCTTTTTACGGTGTGCGAGCATCAGGTCAGCAAGAGCCGTGCCAATTTCCTAATGACGGGTTAATGCGGCTTTTATGACAGGCCGGGGACCGCCGCCGCCGCAATTTTGGGCAGCATTCGGAATCTGCACAAATTTTGGGCAATTATATTGCGGCGCGAGAGGGTGGATGTGCCTGAAAAGAATCAGGAATACAGAAGTGCATGGTCGGCTGCCGTTACGCCCGTCGAACCTGACGACCCGAAGACCCATGCCGATCCCCTTGTCATAACTGGGCTGCCGACGCTCCAGCGACCATCGCGAAGGTCCACTTCCGGTCGTCAGGGGCCTCTTGCGATGCTGTCCTACAGCGGGGCTGGAATGTTAGTCCGTAACGCATGGAACGCCCGGTATCTCGCTGCCATGCCCAAGCGCGCCCGTCCGCACTGCAACGCCCTCGCCAGAACAGCGCCCGACCCGCAACTTCCGCAACTTTCAATCGCGGCTTCCGCACCGCCCCCTGCAAAATCAGCGCAGGTTCATCCCAGCGGCCGCCGCGCCCGCAATGCCTGCGCCAGCGTACCCTCGTCCAGATAATCGAGTTCGCCGCCCACCGGCAGGCCATGTGCCAGCTGCGTCAGCCGGATGGGAAA
>Ga0075012_10005737_pt1 | contig 11338 bp, 8 predicted proteins | sample All_14_2_FD_71474 | JGI IMG/M metagenome (GOLD analysis project Ga0075012, IMG submission 71474) | Freshwater microbial communities in response to fracking from Pennsylvania, USA - Allegheny Zone_MetaG_DW_15 | ecosystem: Environmental > Aquatic > Deep subsurface > Groundwater > Drilled...
CGGCGGTTACGGCGGCGGCAACCGTGGCGGTGGCGGCGGTTATGGCGGCGGCGGTGGAAACCGTGGTGGCTACGGCGGCGGCGGTGGCAATCGCTATTAATTGAAGTTATGATTATGCTCCGATAATTTTTATCGGGACAACACAGATACTTTATATCCAAACAGCTCATGTCGCAGATATGGGCTGTTTTTTTTTTGCGTCAGTTTTCGAGGCTAATTCAAGCTCCTTTTGAACATAAGCCACAAGCTCAGGCAGATAGGGAACGACCTATGAAAAAAATGGAACATTTGTGCAACCGCCGCCCATTTTTTGCCCATTATCTTTGCCTTGCAAAAAACGCAGTACCCAAATGAAAAATCAAAACCCCAGTTCGCCATACCTGTATTTCCCACCCACCCAATCCTATTTCGAGTTTCCACTTCGATTTTCAGCAACCTGCTCTTATCGCAGGGTTTCTACTTATGCGCACTGCTCCCGCCTGTGACCTGATTTTCAACCCTACATGGGCATTATATTCAATCATCTTTAAAATCAAATTTTTATGAAAACAATTGTGAAAGCAATGGGCATCCTATTGGCGATGCTCCTTTTTCAAGTTCCCTCATTTGGTGGCTCTGGCCGTATCAATCCTGATGGCACGATGGACTTTTCGGTCAATTTCCGCTATGTGCCCACCCCTGCCGACTTGGCCAGGATTCAAGCTGAACTAAATGTGGCTAACAACATCATCTGCGATGCAACTGATGGGCAGGCACGTTTTGGCACCATCACCATCACCGCTGGTTCCGACAGGGAAGACCAAGCCGACATCTGGATTTATGCAGAGGATGGGCGATCTGGCCTCACTTTTTGGTTCAATGGCAGCGGTTTTGGTCGGCTAGGGGCACATATCAACCTGTTTCAAGGTGGCATAAATGGCGGCGTCATTGCACATGAGCTGGGGCACTTGGCATTTGGCTTGGGCGACGAGTACGACGAGCAGTGCCGTTGGGGTGGCCCATGCGGCATCGGTCCATGCTTTGACCCCGGCGCCGTCAATGGGCAAAACAACTCGCTCATGCAACAGGATGGTATTGACCAAACGGAGTTATGTGTTGCCACCAACCACGACCTTCGGTTAGGGAACGGTGTTACTTGCCCCGGCGCCCGCTGCGGGGACCCGACAGGCTGTACTGACCCCAATTGCATGAATTGGTGGAATTCCACCACCAACCGTTTCGAACATTCACAACAAGAAATCATTCATCCCGGGCTTTCGTGCTGGGAAACGATTGACCAGAATTATCCGGCCATTTTCACGCCACCAGCTGGTTTGCCACAGGCCGCAGCGCCTGGCGGTTGCGGTACGCCGAACTACGTCATCAATGTGACTGGTTCCGATATCATCATGCTCTTCATTGATAGGTCGGGAAGCATGAGTGCCACCGTGAATGGCAGCGACCCAGCCAGCCAGACCCGTATGGATTTTGCCAAAGCTGCTGCCAGGGCATTCGTTGACCTTCGGGCTGGCACAGGTGCATGGGTCGGCTTGGTTTCATTCGACGATATTGCAACACTGGAGCGAGGCATGACCAATCTGGGAATAGCAGATGCCGATCCGCTCAAAACCAGGATTGATGGCCTCTCGCCCCGCAACATGACCGCCATTGGTGATGCCTTGCTAGCCGCAACATTTCCGTTCCAACAAGCTGAATTGGATGCACCAGCCCGTTCCCGCACTGCGTTTTTGCTTTCTGATGGACAAAACAACAGCGGCGCTGACCCACGCACGGCAGCTGCCTCCTTGGAAAGCCAGGGGGTCAGGATTTTTACGATTCCCGTTGGCGATGCGGCAGATAGGAGCCTGCTTTCCGATATTGCCGCCTCAACCAATGCCTTCATGTTGGAAGGTGGAAAGGGCTTGGAACTACCACCGATTTATTTCGAATTGTCGGCACGGTCGAAAGGGGAAGCGCTGGTACTTGAAAGAACCCCGCTAATGGCGATGGGCAGGAATCCAAATTCGGACGGCTTAAAAAGAAGGAGCGACATAACCATTAGCAATCCTTCGAATGAGGCCGTTGACTCCATCAGCTTTCAAGTAGAGCGATTCGTGCCACGACTGAACGTAATGCTGTCCACACGGCATTCCAACGTGAGCACCTGGGCACCAAATTTCGAACTGGTCGGGCCAAATGGTGAGCGTTTTACCCAAAACGATAAAGACGTTTTGGCTATTGATAAATATTATGTTCTAATTCGTCTGCCGAACCCAGCAGCAGGCCGTTGGACGCTGCGGATGTCCTCCGGGAATGGTTTACCACAATTCAGCTATGCAATTGCACAAACGGAAAACCCACGCCCAGACCTCTATGCCGATGTTATACCGAGAATTCAGATTAACACTGTGCAACCCGTCACCATCAATGCCAATGTCAGCTATGGGGCTGACCTCGATGAAGGAGTGACATATTCTGGTCAGGTAAAGCGGCCTGATGGTAGTGTCGTGCCAATCGTTTTGACACGGAACCCTATCACTCGGAATATAGAATCGTCGTTTTCAAATTATTCTGCTAAGGGAATATATGAAGTTCTAATCACTGCAAACGTGGCCAGTGGTGCGGGGTTACTGGAAGGTGAATCCATTTTTTCAGGGCCAGCTATTCCTTCTCCAGTAATTAATATTGAACCATTTGTGAGAAAAACGAGCACTTGGTTTTATTTGTCCGCTGGAAGCTTGCCGCCCTGTACCACAGATGATTGCGATAACAATGGCATCAAAAATGGTGATGAAGGCTATGGCGACCCAGACGGGGACGGCATTCCAAGCTACATGGACGATGACAACGATGGTGATGACGTGCCTGATGTCAAGGACGGCACCAATGATACAGACGGCGATGGCATCAAGAATTTTGATGACAAAGACAGTGATAATGACGGTATCATAGATGGCCGTGACCCCGATAATAGGGTAGGGGCCGTGGACACCAGAAAACGGTTTTTCTTTAGTGCGCACGTTGGTTCAGCCCATCCATTAGGCGATTTGGATACCTTGGCGGATGCCAATATACATGCACATGCAGACATCACTTTTGCGCTGCGCAAGAATATAGCATTTAAAGCTATGTTTGGCATAAATCAATTTACTGCCGAAACCACCAGTGGAATCAGCCATCCACGTTACTATAATGCCTCCGCCAATCTAATGCTCAGTTTGCCTAGGCCGCATAATATGAAACCATACTTGCAAGGCGGAGTTGGCTCATATTGGGCAAAGAACAACAATAATTATATGGGTTGGAATCTAGGAATTGGTGGAAATACTGCCTTAAATTCGGAAACAATAGCTGCAATAGGGCTTGACTTTCATCAAATGAAGGTGGACAAAGAACCAGTTAGGTTTTTAACGGCGCATATTGGAATATTATTTCGGTAATCCAATAGCTTGGTAGCCCAATAAATGACGACGGCAGGTCTTGAAAAACCTGCCGTCGTTTTATTTTCAGCCCAACATTTGTCGATCACCCATAAACGGCTGGTCGTACACCCGTTTTCCCGTCGCCTTGTACAGCGCATTGGCCAATGCCCCAATGATGGGCGGGTTCAGCGGCTCGCCGAGGCCCGTGGGGTCCACCTCGCTTTTCACGAAATGAACGTCAATCGCCTTGGGTGCCTCGCTCATGCGGATGAGGCGGTATTTGTCGAAATTGCTTTGCTCCGCCGTGCCGTCCTTGAAGGTCATGGCACTGTACAGGGCATGGCCGATACCGTCCACCATGCCGCCCTCGCAGAGGTTGGCGGCGGCGATGGGGTTCACGAGGATGCCACAATCCACGGCGGCATGGATTTTCTGGATAACGGGCTTGCCGTTCTCCACCACCATGTCCACCACCTGCGCCACATAGCTGTTGTGGCAGAAATAGGCTGAAACACCCCGATGGACGCCAGCGGGCGGGTTCGCCCAGCCTGATTTTTCTTTTACCTCCTTCAAAACGCCAGCGTAGCGGGCAGCCTCGTAGTCGTTATCCTTACCTACGGGGGCTTTCATGGCCTTGTCGAAAAGTTCGAGGCGGAACTCGATGGGGTCTTTGCCCATCACCTCGGCCAGTTCGTCGAGGAAGGCCTGCTCGGCCCCGGCGATGAAGTTCGACCCCGGTGCCCGCCATGCCCCCGTGCTGATGTTTGTGTCCAAGGTCCATTTTTCCGCCAGGTAGTTGTCCACGGCCCCTGCGGGGAAACGGTTTTCGTGAACGGGGCTATCGGCAGTGCCGCCGCCCCGGATATGGAAGCCGATAAGATTCTTGTTGGCGTCCAATGCGGCCCGGTAGGTGACATGGTAGGCAGGGCGGTAGAGACCCTCCGTCATATCGTCTTCCCGGCTATAGACCAGCTTCACGGGCGCATTCATTTTTTGTGAAATGGCGGCTGCCTCCACGAGGAAGTGCCCGTAGAGCCTGCGACCAAAGCCGCCGCCCATCCGGGTCATTTGGATGTCAATCTTTTCGAGCGGAAGGCCAAGCCTTGCTGCCACTGTCTTCTCCATGAACTCCGGTGTCTGTATCGGCCCGACGAGTTCGGCCTTGTCGGCGGTGACGTGGGCGAAGAAGTTCATCGGCTCCATCGTGTTGTGGGCGAGGAAGGGGGCAGAGTAGCTGCGCTCCACGACTTGCGCAGCGGACTTGAAAGCTGACTCTGGGTCGCCATCCTTGCGCAGCACCGTGGCCGATTTGGCGGAGAGGGCTGCCATCTTGGCCATGTGGTCGGCGGAGTTCTCCAAGCCGCCGGGCACCGAAATTTTTTCCGGGCCACCCCAGCCCATCACGTTCTCGGAATAGGTGGGGAACGCCTCCCATTCCAGCTTCAAGGCTTTCTTGGCCTGCATCACCTCCCAAGTGGTCTTGCCCACCACCACGACCTTATCGTTGAACGCCTCGGTGTCGCACCACTGCTTTTCGTAGCCATCGTTAAAGACCTTCATGGTGAACACGTCCACGATGCCGGGCATGGCCTTGGCCGCCGTGCCATCTATCGCTTTCAGTTTCATGCCGAAGCTGGGCGGGTGGGCCATCATGGCAATGAGCATCCCTTCCCGCTTGTAGTCGAGACCGTAGAGCGGCTGTCCGGTCACGATTTTCAGGCCGTCCACGTTCTTGCGTGGCGTTCCGATGATTTTGAAATCCTTGACGTCCTTGAGTTTCACCTCCTTGGGTACGGGCACTTTGGCGGCGGCGGAGGCCATTTCGCCGTAGGTCGCCGTCTTGCCGCTTTTTTCATGCTTCAAAACGCCCGCTTCGGTGGTGACTTCGTCAGCGGGCACCTGCCAAGCCTGTGCGGCTGCTTCCCGGAGCATCTGCCGAGCGGAAGCGCCAGCCGTGCGCAGCCCCGACCACGATTGACGGATGGATTGGCTGCCGCCCGCTATCTGCGCTTTGTAAATATCGGTATTGAGCGGGGCCTGCTCCACGATGACGTTTTTCCAGTCGCAGTCGAGCTCTTCAGCCACAATCATGGGCATGGAGGTCTTCACGTTCTGACCGATTTCGGGGTTGGGCGACATAATGGTGATGACGCCGTTCTCCCCGATTTTCAGAAAACCGTTGATATTGAACCATTCTTTTGGCATGGCCAAAATTTCTTCCTTGGAAGCGTTCTGGCAAGCCGAAGCCAACCAACTGATGCCGAGCATCATGCCGCCCCCTGCGAGGGCCGTTGATTTGATGAAGGAACGGCGGCCTATGGATGTTTTGACGATTGTCATTGTTGATGTGATTGGTAATTGGTGATTAGTGACTGGTGATTGGGCAAGGTACATTCCTCTCCAATCACCAGTCACTAATCACTATTAAGAATTAGCTGCTGTTTTAATGGCCGCCTTAATCCGCACGTATGTTGCGCAGCGGCAGATATTCCCGTTCATCGCCCCTTCGATTTCGGCGTCGCTGGGGTGTGGGTTTGCTTTCAGCAAGGCGGCGGCATTCATGATTTGGCCAGCCTGGCAATAGCCGCACTGTGCTACGTCGTGCTCCAGCCACGCTTTTTGCACGGGGTGATCGCCGTTTTCCGATAGTCCCTCGATGGTGGTAATGGATTGATTGCCGACCTGCGAGACGGGCATTTGGCAGGACCGCATCGCCACGTCACCGACGTGGATGGTACAGGCGCCGCACTGGGCCACGCCGCAGCCGTACTTAGTGCCGACGAGGTTGAGGTGGTCACGCAGCACCCAGAGCATGGGCGTAGAGGGATCCACGTCCACCGTCTGCTGCTTGCCGTTAATGTTTAAGGTAAAATTTGCCATGATGTTGTAGGTTAGTTTACTGCTAAAGTATTTGCAAGTTGTGGGTGCAAAATAAGCACAGATTTTGAATTAGTCTAAATTGCTGTACGTTCTGATAACTATTTTACGGTTTTTTCGGATTGGCGTGCTCTGACCTTAAATTTGTCGTTTTTTTTTAAAAGATATTTTCCGAAAGAATATGCAGCGTTTTCTATAAATATTCGGTTAACAAACCGTATTTCACTTTATTCTTTTAATGTCAGCCAAGTATAATGCCACCTTCTGCACTAGGTAGGTAGAACTAGGCTATTAAACTTTTGTATTATGAAATCATCGCTTTTCCTTTCAATGCATGTTGCATTGCATGCAAACAATGTTTTATCTTTTCCAATTCGGTTAGCCATCTTGCCTATGTTTTTAATTTTGCTGACTAGTGCGAGCAGCGTCAACGATACCTCGCCAAATCCGTCTTCCAAAATGACTGCATCAGTAGGCGATCAAATGACTAGCTATTCAGCTGCGGGGCTGAATGAGACATCCAAACTTCAAAAAACTGGAAAATTTGCCAAATGGAAGGAAATATGGAAAGTACGAAAAGCTCAATCTCAGGGTAAAAAATGGACAACGAAACAGTGGTTGCTTTTTTCACTCAGTATAGTGGGTGGTGCACTGATGGTTGTATTTAGTTTGGCTTTAGGTTTAGTTGGAGTATGGCTTACTGCTTTGGGTTTAGGCTTAACGCTGTTTTTATTCATAATGGCCATGCGAGCCATTTTTAAGCCTACCGATAATATCAAACAAGGGGTTGTTGTGGGCTTGTTGTCCCTGTTGGTTGTTGCAGTAGCAACTGTAGCTATTGTTTTCAAGGATTGGGATCCACTGTAATTGCAGCCAAACTCCTCAATAAAAATTCGGTATCAAGTATGTGTATCGTTGAAATTCATTTTATGCGATACACATACTTGAAAATCAAAAGCAATCTCCGTTCAAGCAGATACGTGGGGACTATTCATAGGATGACTTTGGACTTGATGACAATACCTGCTGGTTCAATTGAAATGGCCAAAAGGAGCTATTTAATCTCCTCAAAATCAACCTCTTCCACACTGTTCACTTGATGACGGGGCGTCGTTGAAGTACTGCAACCAGATGGTCCGCAACATCCAAAATCGAAGATTGCCTGCAAGGCAAAAAAGCTACCGATCATCAGTAGCATCCAGTCGTTGGTTCTTGCAAATTCAAAGATTGCCCAGCCCGCTACTACAGCCCGGAAAATACGCATGAAATGCCAATTAGAAAGTAAAGCCATATTCGATTATTTAATTGAGATGGCAAACCTAAGCCTTGGGCAAGCTTGACTTGAGTAACAATTATTACATGAAGCTTTATTTTCATTGGCAACTACAGCAATCAAATCAGCAGAGTAACTTCTTCTACCAAAAAACGGCTGCCGATACACCCGCTTCCCCGTCGCCTTGTACAGCGCATTCGCCAGCACCCCAAAGATGCGCGGGTAGGGTGGCTCACCCATGCTGGTTGGGGCGATTTCGTTTTTCACGAGGTGGACATCAATCGCCTTGGGCGCTACGCTCCAGTACCCGCAGCTTTTCAGCCGATTTTTCAAGCAGTGGGTGGGAGTTGCGCCGGGGGAGTTTCGGGTAGCGAATTGATATCCACCTGCTTTTGATTGCTTTAAATCTCATTTAAGCAGCAATTTCCTACCACCCCCAGCGGTTCTATGCCCATTCTAAAACCTAATCCAACCGCAGGATGAAAAACAATGCTGCCCATTTCGCAATTGCTCTTCTATTTATAGTTTCAAGTTTTCAACTGTTTTCCCAAGATTCCCGCTTCCATGCGGGAGTGGTCACTGGCTTGAATTTTTCGGAGCTGGAAGGCGACGGCGTGACCGACTATTTTGGCCTGAACACTGGGCTGATTGGCACGGCGAGGCTGTCCAAGCACGCTCAATTGGGCGTCGAACTGCTGTTCAGCCAGAATGGCGAGTACATTATTCCGGAATATTACCCACCCCTCGAATACGGCCCCGTGCGGCTGAACCACCTCGAAATCCCCATCCATATTGATTGGCTGATTGGTGTGTTCCAACGGGACAGCTACTACGACTTGAACCTCAGCATCGGTACGGCCTATACGAGGCTGCTGGGCTACAAAGTCAAAGACATCGAAAAAACGGACGTCAGTGACCAAGTTGTTTATGGCGACAAAGACCATTGGCAGCTCCAAGCCGCCACTTCCTACCAGTTGTCGAAACACCTTGGGCTGAACTTGAAGGCATCGCTTCCCATATCCGTCAATGGCTTGGACTGGACCTTGGCAGCGAGGTTGGTGTATATGTTTAGTTGAAAGAGAATCACCCATTCCTAAACTTCCCCGGGCTAGTCCCCACCTGCTTTTTGAAGAAATTATTGAAATGCGTCACCTCCGTAAAACCGAGGGCGTAGGCAATTTCCGAGACGTTCCATTGGCTATGTTTCAGCAGGATTTTCGCTTCTTGCAGGATGCGCTCCGCAATGATTTGGGAGGTCGTTTTCTGTGTCGTATCCTTCACCGCCCGGTTCAGGTGGTTCACATGGACGTTGAGTTGATGCGCAAAATCGGAGGGGGAGCGCAGGCTGACTTTCGGGTGGTTTTCTTCAATAGGGAACTGCCGTTCTAGCAATTCCAGGAACAGCGTGGAAATGCGCTGCGAAGCGTTCATTGGCGACTTGGCGAGGCTCGAATTTGGGTGCAGTTTCATGGCGAAGTGCAGCAACTCGAACACCATGTTGCGCAGCATATCGTATTTGTGGATATAGTCCGACTGTATTTCCTCGAACATCTGCTCGAAGGTGCCCTGAATTTGGGCCACTTGTTCGTCCGTCAGTTCGAACAAATGCTCGCCGCCCGGCTGGAAGACCGAATACTGGTTCAGGTCGCCAAACTGGTGGAAAAAATGCTGATTGAAAATGCAGTAGTAACCGCTTTCCAACCTATCCAGATGCTCCCAGCGATAAGGGATGAACGGGTTGGAAAATACCAAGGCCTGCTTTTGCACCTGCAACACCCGGTCGGCGTACTCGATTTGGTTGTTGCCGACGGCCAGGGTGATTTTATAATAATCCCGCCGTTTGTACGGGGCAAGGTTGGCGCTGCCAATCGCCACAGGCACCACTTTGAAGATGTTGAAATGCCCAAATTCCCGGAATAGGTTCTCTGGGATGCTGTCCACTTTCCGGCGGTAAAATTCTTCGATGGATTCGGTTTTGTACATAATTTTATTGGTGATTGGTGATTAGTGACTTGTGATTGGTTTAGGGGGCCCCAATCACAAGTCACTAATCACCAATTACTTTTCCACATAACTCCTCCCAAAAGTATAATTCAAGTTCAGGCTCCAGTCAAATTTCTTCGCATTAATTTTCGTCTCAATGGATTTATTCATCATCGTGGAGATGGAAATCGGGAGAGTTTTGTGCGCAAGCGCTAGGCTGCCCGCCACGTAAAGGCCGTCGTTATTTCCAATTTTTAAGTAATAAAACTGGGGGTAAATCCTAAGAAACAATTGCTTCGTGAGCGGGATTTGGTTGAAACTAGGCCGCAGCGAAATGAAGTAAATCTTGCTTGTAACTTCCTTTTCCAAACCCCGCCCGTACTGGGCGTACATGCCCAAGCTAAAATTCTCACTGAATTTGTAGGTGGGTATCGCCTCGAAGACAGGGAAAAAACGCCTGGCCTTGATGATGTCCTCCTCCACGCCGTTGATGACAACGGTGGGCGTGGTGAAATTCAAGGCTGGCAGGTGTGTACCGATTTTCAGTTGAAATTTTTCTTTCCTGATTAGTTGGTAGCGCCAGATGAAAATGAAGGACCAGGGCTTGAAATCTTCCAGCGAATAGCGGAATTCTGGCTCAAAACTGAACCTGCGTCTGCCGCTTACGCTGAACATGGTGACGAGCGCAGGCTTGCCCAGTGTGAAAGTTGGCACCAGCGAAAAGCCGTTGTTTGTGGCGCTGATAGTGCCTTTGAAATTGAGTGTCTGCTTGATGCTGTCGGGGCGTTGGCAGAACAGGTTTTTACAGTTTAGAAGTATGATGAAAAGCAAGATTGCTCTGGTGAAATTGGTTTGCCGCATGAGAAAAATTTAATAAATCAAGCGACAAAGGTTGTGGCTTTTGCTAGGATTGACTAATCATTTTCAAAGTGATACTTACGAAAATCAAACAGAATTTCAGGCTTTAGGGAAGATGGAGAAGTATGAAACATCATAAGTACAGCCTTCAGCCAATAATCCTAGTTTTCAAAATACCACTTCCAAGCAACTAGTTTTGGACTTGCTCGTATATTGGCCCCATTAATCAGATGGTGAAGCTGCCATTTTTTAAGAAAAATCAAATCTTTAGTCATGAAAGTATTGAAATTGCTGGCATTGTTGTTTGTGTTGATTCAAAGCATAGGATGTTCATCGGGCTTGACGGAGGCCGACATCAAAGACGCTGTGCTTGGAAAGAACTATTTTTTGGTATCCAATCAAAAGGATACAGTTCGATTGGAGTTTTTGGATAGTTGTGCCCGTGATTTCACGTGGACCAAATCACTTATTTTGGATTGGTCAGCGGAGATGGCCGACGGTAAGGTTGTTTTGGATTTTGATGTGCAAAATTTTGAGCCAAAGAAATTGGACGGTGGCGGGCTTGAGTTCGTCAATGCAAAAAACGGCGACCGTTTGGTTCAGGCCAACGATGCTGATTTCGGTTTGGAAGCGCTAGCCGGAGAGTGGTCTGATTTGCAATATATCAATTTCAAAAAAGGTATTTCACGAGGGCTGACTGCGCCTGAATGCCCGGATATGCCCAAGGATTCTTTTTATATACCTACCTATAGGTTTGTGGATGGCAAATGTTCCGGTAAAGGTATTTGCAAAGAATTTGAAACAAATTATTCTGTGAATAAAACTTTCAAATCTTTGATTATTGGAGATGGTTGCACACCAGAGCAGATATGGAAAATCAGAGAAATCACTCCAACGCAAATGGTGGTGGATGTGCGTAAAATTGGGGAGGAGAAAGTGTCTTATG
>Ga0075012_10005738_pt1 | contig 11337 bp, 11 predicted proteins | sample All_14_2_FD_71474 | JGI IMG/M metagenome (GOLD analysis project Ga0075012, IMG submission 71474) | Freshwater microbial communities in response to fracking from Pennsylvania, USA - Allegheny Zone_MetaG_DW_15 | ecosystem: Environmental > Aquatic > Deep subsurface > Groundwater > Drilled...
TTCATGGGCCGAAAATGCTAGATTTCTATGGCAAAACACATCACCGCCCACGACCTGACGTTTGAGCCGTTCATTGGTGCAGCCGAAATCGCCGAAAGGGTAGCGACGATCGGCGAAGAAATCCGAGCGCAATTCGAAGGGAAGCGCCCCCTGTTCCTCAGTGTGCTGAACGGCGCTTTCGTTTTTGCTGCCGACCTCATCCGAGCTGCCAATATCGAGTGCGAAGTGGCCTTTGTCCGGCTGGCATCCTACGAGGGCACGGCTTCCAGCGGCGAGGTCAAGACCGTGCTAGGACTAGATGTTGAAGTGAAAAACAGGCACATCATCGTCGTGGAGGACATCGTGGACTCTGGGCGCACCCTGCATCATTTCATGGCAAAACTGCTCGACCTGCGCCCAGCTTCTGTATCGCTGGCGGCCTTGCTTTTCAAGCCGGAAGCGCTACAACTCCCCGTAAAAATTGACTATCTCGGCTTCGAAATCCCCAACAAATTCGTGGTCGGCTACGGGCTGGACTACGATGGACTTTGCCGAAATTTGCCCGATATTTATCAACTATCCGAAATATGACCATCTCCCAACTGGAAGAACTTTGCCAACAAACCCGCCAGCTCGTTGAGTCCGTCGCTGCCTTCATCCGGGGTGAAGTGGGCAAGGTCGGCGCAGAAAAAATCGAAACGAAAAGCCTGAACAGCCTTGTCAGCTACGTGGACAAGACCGCCGAGCGCCAGCTTGTGGCAGGCTTGAGCGGGCTGCTGCCCGGGTCCACTTTTCTCACCGAAGAAGAAACCGTGGAGCAAGCCGATGGCGAGTTCCAGTGGATCATTGACCCGCTCGATGGCACGACCAATTTCCTGCACCAACTGCCGTATTTCGCCGTGAGCGTGGCATTGCGGCAGCACGGGGAAATCGTCTTGGGCATCGTTTACGAAGTGAACCGCCACGAGTGTTTTTATGCTTGGAATAATGGCGGCGCTTGGCTGAACGGTCAGCGTATGCAATGCGCTCCCACCCAGGGACTCGCCGATTCGCTGGTGGCAACGGGCTTCCCCTACCGTGATTTTGGCGTTATGGAGCGCTACCTCACCATCATGGTTGAATTGATGAAAAACACCCGTGGCCTGCGCCGGTACGGGGCCGCCGCTGTTGACCTGGCGTATGTGGCCTGTGGCCGCTACGATGCTTTCTTCGAGTACGGGCTGGCCGCTTGGGATGTGGCGGCGGGTATTCTGCTGGTGCAGGAGGCCGGGGGCCATGTCGTTGATTTCGACGGCGGGGATGACTACCTTTTTGGTGGTCGGATGCTGGCGGCTGCACCGGGAGTGATTGAGCCAATGCTCAATTTGATGAAAAAATAAAAAGTGTGGGTCTATGCAGGCTTCTTCGCCAACCTCCCCCAACCCCACCGCATCACCAGCAACAGACCTACGAAAATCAGCAAGCCCTGCCACAGCGGCAAGTACGAGATGACGATGAGGTGCGTTTTGTCCAGCACCCAAAAAAAGGCGAACGCTGCGGCAATCATCATGAAAAGGCCCGTGATTTTGTCAAAGCCCGGAATCTCATCGAGGCTCACGTTGCGGCGGATAAGCAGCAGGGTGGCGAACATAGAAATTATCGGCAAAATCTGTGTGTAAACGTCCGTCTGCATGATGCTCCTGCGCTCGAAGATGAACAGGTAGAGGTTGAAGAAAACAGCAAATATGCCCGGTACGCAAATCAGGTAAATAAGCGCAGAATACAAATATTTCCAAGGATCCAAGTCTCCTTCCCCTTTGCCCAGAATGCCCGCCAGCAATGCCGTGAATGGGATGAGCAGGAAGTAGGAAAGTATCCAAAACGGATTAGTCACGATGAGGCTGAAGAATTCCTGTAACGTCATGTTTTGCTGTTTTGCTGGGCAAATTAAATGAAAAAGGGCCACCTTTTGGCAACCCTTTTTCACGCATCCAAAATTGGCATCTAAGCCAATTTTGAAAATTCTCAATTTTCAATTCTCAAATTCAAAGGTCGAGCAGCATCGCCACTGGGTTTTCCAGCAATTGCTTCACTTTCACGAGGAAAGTCACACTGCTGCTGCCGTCAATCACCCGGTGGTCGTAGCTCAGCGCCAAGTACATCATCGGGCGGATTTCCACCTGGTCGTTGATGGCCATTGGACGCTGGATGATATTGTGCATACCGAGGATGGCGCTCTGCGGCTCGTTCAGTATCGGCGTACTGAGCATGGAGCCGAACACCCCACCGTTGGTGATGGTGAAAGTGCCGCCGCTCATTTCCTCCAGCGTCAGTTCGCCCTTGCGGGCTTTGTCGGCCAGGGCCTTGATTTCCAGCTCAATCTGCGCAAAATTCAGCGACTCGACATTATGTACAGGCGGCACCACGAGGCCGTTCGGTGTGCTGATGGCGATGGAAATGTCCACGTAATTGTGGTAAACGATGTCTTCGCCGTCAATCATGGCGTTCACGTCGGGCATTTCCAGGAGCACCTTGGCGCAGGCCTTGGCGAACAGTGACATGAAGCCGAGCTTGATGCCGTATTTTTTCACAAAAGCCTCTTGGTGCTTTTCCCGCAGGGCCATGATTTCCGTCAAGTCCACCTCATTGAAAGTGGTGAGCATGGCCGTGTTGTTCTTGGCGCTGACGAGTCGCTTCGCAATGGTGCGGCGCATCCGGCTCATTTTTTTGCGCTCTTCCGTACGCTGGCCCGTGGGTGCAGGTGCAGCGGCAGGCGCTTTGGGCTTTTCCGCTTGTGCAACGGGCGGGGCAGCAGCGGGCGCAGTGGCCGCTTTTTGCGCATCCTCCTTGGTGATGCGGCCATCCTTGCCAGTGCCAGCGACCGTTTCAGGAGCCACGCCGCTCTCCTTCAAAATCTTCGCAGCGGCAGGGGACGGATGGCCCTCGGCGTAAGTGGATTTTGTTTCCGCTGGCGCAACGGCTGGGACGGCGGCAGTCGGCTTGGCCTCGGCAGGTGCGGCAGCGGCTGGTGCTGAAGAGCCAGTGCCATTTTGCGAAGCTGACGTATCAATCTTCGCCACGAGTGCCCCGATGGCGAGGTCGTCGCCTTCGGCGGCCACATAAATCAATTTTCCAGCAGCCTCTGCGGGGAATTCAAGCGTCGCCTTGTCCGACTCGAACTCGCAGATGCCCTCGTCGAGGTTCACGTATTCGCCGTCTTTTTTCAACCACTTGGAGAGTGTCACCTCGGTTATGGATTCCCCGATGACGGGGACTTTCATTTCAACGATTGCCATGTAATGAATTTTTAGTGGGGGCAAATATCGGTTTCTTATCCCATTTGAAAAATCTGGAAGGGTTTAACTTCAATTCGTCCATTTTTGATTCAATTTTTCATAAAAAGCTGATTCTCAGTTTTTTGCGAAGCAAAAGCAAAAGCCACGTGACTAAGTGGGCACGTGGCTTTTGTTTTTTTGTTGAAAAAATGCTGCCTACAGCGCATCAGCCGCCGCATACATTTTATTCATTTCCCTTCTCAAACCCTCGTAAGTAGCCTCCCGCACAGGCATGAGTGGCAAGCGAACCTCGTTGCTGCACAGACCCATCTGGTGCATCAGCGCCTTCACGCCTGCCGGATTCCCGTCCACGTAGAGCAGCGGGTGGATGTCGTGCAGGTCGAGGTGGATGCGGCGGGCGGTTTCGAAATCGCCACTCAACGCCGAGCGCACCATCGTGCTGAACTGTTCGGGCAGTGCGTTGGCTATAACGGAGATGACGCCGTTGCCACCGCAAGCGATGATGGGCAGCGTGAGGGTATCGTCGCCACTGAGTACCAGGAAGCCCTCCGGGCGGTGTTTGATGACGGAAACGGCTTGGTCAACGATGCCGCTGGCCTCCTTCACGGCGATGAACTTCTTGCTGGCATTGGCGAGGCGGAGCGTAGTTTCCGGCAAAACGTTGGAGGCGGTGCGGCCCGGCACGTTGTAGATGATGATGGGCAGCGGGGACGCTGCTTCCAATGCCATAAAGTGCTGAAATATGCCTTCCTGAGTCGGCTTCACGTAGCTGGGGCTGCTCGACATGATGGCCGAGAAGCCGTACATGACATCTTCATAGACCTTTAGCCGCTCCATGAGGTGCACCGTGCTGTTGGCACCGAAAAGGCCAGCAACGATGGGCACTCTGCCGTTTACTTTTTCAAAAGTGTGCTTAAAAACTGCCTTGCATTCGGCAGTGGTCAGCATGACCGACTCGCCCGTGGAACCGAGCGAAACGATGAAATCCACCCCGCCTGCGATGACGTGCTCAATGACCCGCTCCAAGGCATCGAAATCCACTTTTCCCTGCTGGTACGGCGTCACCAAAGCGACGCCCGTGCCACTAAATTGCTGCTGATTCATGTTGTGGTCGCAACTTTTTCATGTAAAAAATCACCTGATGGAGGAATGCCTTCAGGTCGGGCTTGCCGCCGAGGTCAATCATCAGGTCGTAACAAAAAGTCTGGTCGGTGAAGGGGCCGACCCGATATTTAGCTTTGGACAATGCCGCCAAGTAGTCGAGCGGCGCAACCGTGTTTTTGGTAAGGTTCAAGAGCAGGTCGAAGGCTTGGTCCTTGAACTCCATGGCTTCCCGGCTGGTGGGGCGCATGGCCCAGTCCAGCTGTTGGCGATTGAAAGCTGGGAACGCAAAGCTCTCGCCCTTGAGTTTGTTGTCAAAAAATGCGAGCAACTTGACTTTTTTGCCACTTTTTTTCAATTGGTCGGCGTAGTTCAGCACGGCTTCCCGCTCTGCAGGCTCGGTTCCATCGAAAAGGATGCCGACCGAGGTAGCATTTTCAAGGTACATCGTGCCACGCTGTGGCTTTTGCGTCGCCATCGCTTTTTTCAAAAAAGAACGGTGGAAACGAAGACGGATTTGTTCAATAAACTGCATGGTATGCAGGCGTTTTTGTTTTTGAAAACACGCTGTAACCTGTTGATAATCAGGCTTGAGCGTCCGCTGCTGCTTCAACGGCAGCGGGGATGGTGTCGTAAACGCCCATGGAACTGTATTTGTTGATGCGAGCCTCTACCAGCTCGTCCGGTGTAAGTTTTCTCAAGTCGGCCAGGGCATTCAGTATGTGCGTTTTGAGGATTTCAGCCATTTCTTCGGGGGCGGAATGTGCGCCGCCGAGGGGTTCTTTGATGATGCCGTCAATGATTCCAAAGGACAGCATGTCGTCGGCGGTGAGTTTCAGCGCCTCGGCAGCCTGCTCCTTGAAATCCCAACTGCGCCAGAGGATGGAGGAACATGACTCTGGCGAAATGACGGAGTACCATGTGTTTTCCAGCATGTAAACCCGGTCGCCAAGGCCAATGCCGATGGCCCCACCCGAAGCGCCTTCGCCGATGACGACGCAGACGATGGGCACTTCCAGTTTAGCCATTTCGAAGAGGTTGCGGGCGATAGCCTCCGCCTGCCCTCGCTCCTCCGCTTCGATGCCGGGGAATGCGCCCGGTGTGTCAATCAAAGTGACAACGGGAAAGCCGAAGCGCTCTGCCATTTTCATCAAGCGCAGCGCCTTGCGGTAGCCTTCGGGGTTGGCCATGCCGAAGTTGCGGTATTGGCGCATCTTGGTGTTGGTGCCTTTTTGCTGGCCCAAAATCATGACGGTCTGGCCACCCATTTCAGCGAGGCCACCAACGATGGCCTTGTCGTCGCCAAAGTTCCGGTCGCCGTGCAGTTCAATGAAATTTTGGCAAATCTGCTCGATATAAAATAAGGTGTAGGGCCGCTCTGGGTGACGGGAAAGTTGGACTTTTTGCCAAGCAGTCAGGTTGTCGTAGATTTCCTTTCGCTTGGCATTGATCTTAGCCTCCAGCTCTTCAATCATCGGTGTGACGTCGAGGTCGCCCTCTTCGCCTACCTGCTTGATTTTGTCCAACTGCTCAAACAGGCTCTCCAACGGTTTTTCAAAATCCAAAAAAACCATAAAACAAGTGTTGTGTTTGCCCCTCATTTCCAGCCGATTGGCCAGAAAAAAGCGGCTTACTGTGTTTTTGCGGATGACAAAGTTAGCAAACCCTAGTAAGTCCTAGTTAGGAGGAATATTTTTTTTACTTTTTTTCGACACCCATTGCGAGTTAAAAAAACATGTCATACATTTGCGTCCGCTTTGAAAGAAAAGCATTTTGAAAAACGGATCGGTAGTTCAGTTGGTTAGAATACCTGCCTGTCACGCAGGGGGTCGCGGGTTCGAGTCCCGTCCGGTCCGCAACAAGAAATCAGGAAAGCCTCGCAAGTTCAAGTAGCTTGTGGGGCTTTTTTGTTTTGGGAAAACCGCCCGGCTTTGGCATTCCAATTGACAGGAACGGGGACTTAGTTTAAAAAATACACTAAAAAAATCTTGGCCCCTTGCGCCATAATTTTTTTCCCCCTAAGTTTGTCGCTCAATCAATCGATAAGATGAATCTGTACTCGAGCAATTTTTGGTTTAGCTTTTACTTTTACGGTCAACCGTAACGGGGCTAACACATTTTGTTCTTCAATCAGGTTTGAAAATAAAATCAAAGAGTCCCGCTAGCGGGGCTTTTTTTTTGCCTTTTAATCAAGTAACCATGTCGCCTAACCAAGTCAACTTCTTTTTTGGTTTTTATTTTTTCTGGGGTACTCCTTAGGGGACTTTTGGTTTGCTTTTTTGTGAAAAAGAAAAACGAAAGCCCCGCAGTGTCGGGGCTTTTTTGTTTTATAAATAATTGAAAATGAGCATAGTAGAAACAGGTGTCGAAAACGAGGCCACTGCCGAAATAGAGGCACAGCCAAAGCTCAAGGTCGCCATCCAAGGTGTACCTGGCGCTTTTCACGACATCGCTGCACGACACTTCTTCGGGGCCGACCGGGTGGACATCGTGCCAGCGCACACCTTCCGCCAACTCGTGGAGCAGGTGGAGGGCGGCACTGCCGACACGGGTCTCATGGCCATCGAAAACACCATTTATGGCAGCATCATCAGCAACTATCGGCTGCTAACGGCCAGCAAGTTGCGGGCCGTCGGGGAGGTATATCTGCGCATCCGGCAGAACCTGATGGCGCTGCCCGGCCAGCGCATCGAGGACTTGAAAGAAGTCCACTCGCACCCCATTGCCATTGCCCAGTGCGACGAGTTCTTTGCGCAGCACCCCCATATCCGCCTCGTGGAAATGGAGGACACCGCCCTGAGCGCTCAGCGCATTGCGCAGCAGCAAACCAAAGGCATCGGCGCTATTGCCAGCCATCTTGCCGCCAGCATGTACGGCCTCGAAATCCTCGGCGACAGCATCGAAACCAACAAGCAGAACTTCACCCGCTTCCTTGTGCTGGAGCGCATGGCCGAAGCGCAGTCCTTGCCAGCCGCCGACAAGGTGTCGCTGTTTTTCTCGCTCTCGCACGAGGTCGGTAGCCTGCACAAAGTGCTCGCTGCCCTCTCTGCCCACGGGGCGAACTTGACGAAAATACAGTCTGCCCCGATTGAAGGCCGACCTTGGGAATACTTCTTTTTTGTTGACTTCGTCAATGAAGAAGGTGCCGATTGGCAAGCGGCGGTGGAGGCGATTCGGCCTTTTACGCATAGTTTGGAGGTGCTGGGGGCGTATTGGCAGGGGAGGTTTTACGAGTAGTTTGAGGAGTTTGAATTGTTTGATGGGTTTGAGTTGTCCGCCCGCCCATCAAACGATTCAAACCCATCAAACCCATCAAACGCATCAAACGATTCAAACCATGATAGTACAACCCGCCAAACGGCTCGACAACATCCAAGAGTACTATTTTTCAAAAAAACTCAAGGAAATAGCTGCGATGCGCAGCCAGGGCATTGACGTACTGAACCTTGGCATCGGCAGCCCCGACCTGCCACCGTTGCCGGAGGTGTCCAAACTGCTAGGCGAGCAAAGTTGCCTGCCCGACGTGCATGCCTACCAGAGTTATGTCGGCATACCGGAGCTTCGCAATGCCTTCGCCGATTGGTACGGGCGGTTTTTTGGGGTAAAACTCGACCCCGCTTCGGAGGTGCTGCCGCTCATCGGCTCGAAGGAGGGCATCATGCACATTGCCATGACCTTCCTCGAACCCGGCGACGTGGCCCTCGTGCCCAATCCCGGCTATCCAACCTATCGGGCTGCATCCGAGTTGGCTGGCGCAACCGTCGTGGAAGTGCCGCTGACCGCCGAAAACGGCTGGCTGCCCGACCTCGAAGCCTTGGAACAAACCGACCTCAGCCGGGCGAAAATCCTATGGGTGAACTACCCCAATATGCCCACGGGCGCACACGCCACCGCTGCTTTTTTTGAAAAACTCATTGCCTTCGGCAAACGGCATAATATCTTGATTGTCAATGACAATCCATACAGTTTCATCCTGAATGACGACCACCTGAGCCTGCTTTCAGTAGCTGGTGCAAAGGACGTGGCGCTGGAACTGAACTCCCTCAGCAAGTCGCACAACCTAGCGGGCTGGCGGGTCGGGGTGCTGGCGGGACGGGGGGATTACCTCGGCCATGTCGTCCGGTTCAAGAGCAATATGGACAGCGGGATGTTCAAGCCGGTGCAAATGGCGGCGGCACTGGCTTTGGGTGCTTCGCAAAGCTGGTACGATGCCCTGAACACCACCTATCGCCAACGGCGAAAACTGGCCTGCCAACTGCTCGACCTGCTTGGCTGCGAGTACGACCCTACGGCGACTGGCATGTTCGTCTGGGCGAGAGTGCCGGGGCAGTACCAAAGTGGCTACGAACTAACGGATTTGCTGCTGAACGAAGCGCATGTCTTCATTACTCCCGGCGGCATTTTCGGCTCGAATGGGGAAGGGTATGTGCGGATTTCGTTGTGCAGCAAGGAGGAAATATTTGAAATGGCAATTGAAAGGGTGGAAAAAGTGGAAGCAGTCATGGCACATTGAGCGAAGGATTGGAAAGCCCGATAGGGATTTCTAAGCCTGAGCGGGCGAACTCAAAGCCGGGCTTTCCAATCCCTGCGGGCTTAGAAATCCCTCACAGCCTTGAACGACCAAGCTAGAATTTTTGAAAATGACCACAACCATCATCGGCATAGGACTCATCGGCGGCAGCATGGCCATCTCCTTGAAAGAGAGCGGCTTTGCCGACCACATTATTGGGGTGGACGCCAGCCGCACTAGCCTCGACAAGGCGCTGCGCCGCCGCATCATTGACGAGGCTTGCGGACTGGACGAGGGCGTGGCAAAGGCCGACCTCATCATCGTGGCTACGCCCGTGGACGTGGCGATGGAAGTATTGCCCCAAATTTTACCGAAGGTGAAAAACCAAGTCGTGATGGACGTCGGCTCGACGAAGCAGCGGCTGTTGGACTTGGTCGGTGCGTTGCCCAGTCGCAGCCGCTTCGTGGCGACGCACCCGATGGCAGGCACGGAGCACAGCGGCATCGAGGCGGCCATACCAAGGCTCTTCGAGGGGAAGTACACCGTCATTTGCGAAGCGGAAAAAAGCGACCCCGACGCCGTGGCGCTGGTGGAAAGGATGTACCAGTCGCTGGGCATGAAAATCGCACGGCTGAACGGACAGGAGCACGACGTGCATACGGCTTACGTGTCGCATATTTCGCACATCAGCTCTTTTGCGCTGGCGCTGACGGTGCTGGAAAAAGAGCGGGACGAGCAGGCGATTTTCGAGCTGGCGAGCAGCGGCTTTGCCTCCACGGTGCGTTTGGCGAAAAGCTCGCCGGAGATGTGGACGCCCATTTTCCGCCAAAACCGGGACAACGTGCTGGATGTTTTGGACGAGCATATCAGCGTGCTGTCCCGCTTCCGGAGTTTATTGATAAAAAAGGATTTCGAGGCCATCCGGCAGTTGATGGTGGAGGCCAATGACATCCGTAGGATTTTACCGTGAAGTAGCGTCGGCTTTGGCCGGCGCCGTCCAACAACCTTTAGGTTGTTGCAGAAAACAACCGCCTAAAGGCGATTGTACAACGCCGCCTAAAGGCGACGCTACTTCAGTAACCGTTTTTACCTATGCAATTCCAACCTGTTTTCGACAAAATCGAGCGCCCGATACTCATCGCCGGGCCGTGCAGCGCCGAGACCGAGGCGCAAGTGATGGAGACCGCCCACGGGCTGAAGGCCGAGGGCATTGACCTCTTCCGGGCGGGCATCTGGAAGCCCCGCACCAAGCCGGGCGGCTTCGAGGGCGTGGGCACGGTGGGCCTGGGCTGGCTGCGCAAAGTGAAGCAGGAAGTGGGCATCCCAGTGACGACCGAGGTGGCCACGAAGCAGCATGTTTTCGAAGCGCTGAAGTATGGCGTGGACGTGCTTTGGATTGGTGCCCGCACGACGGTGAACCCGTTCTCCGTGCAGGAGGTGGCCGATGCGCTGTCGGGGGTGGATATCCCCGTTTTGATAAAAAACCCAGTGAATGCTGACTTAAAGCTCTGGATGGGCGCCATTGAGCGTATCCAGAAGGCGGGCATCACCCGCATTGCGGCGGTGCATCGGGGCTTTTCGGTGCCGGGCGAGACGAAGTTCCGCAACTCCCCGCTTTGGCAGTTGCCGATTGAATTGAAACGGCAGTTGCCCGACCTGCAAATCGTTTGCGACCACAGCCATATCTGCGGCAGACGGGACACGCTGGCCCGCATTGCGCAGCAAGCCCTCGACCTTGGCTACGATGGCCTGATGACGGAGGTGCACCCGACGCCGGACGAAGCTTGGAGCGATGCCGAGCAGCAGATAACGCCCGTGGTTTATGGTGAAATGGTGCGTAACCTAACAGCCCGCAAGCTGACGACGAGCAATGCCGACTTCCTGAAATCGCTGGACTTTCTGCGCCACCAGATTGACGATATTGACGAGCGGCTGCTGCAATTGCTCGGCTCTCGCATGAAGCTGGCCGACCAGATTGGCGAGTACAAAAAGTCGAACAATATCTCCATTTACCAACCAAGCCGTTGGAACGAGATTTTGGAACAGGCCGTGGCGAAGGGCGCTGCGCTGGGACTGAGCGGGGAATTCATTGAAGTGTTCTTGAAGGCGGTGCATGAGGAGAGTATTGCGCACCAGTCGAAGGTGATGAATGAGCAGGCGGTGGCTTGAGTGATGTACGATTTACGACTGACGATTGCCGCAAATCGTCAGTCGTTTGTTTTTAAAAATACCTTGGCGTTACTACTTTTCTCATTTGCTCCATTTCTACTTCCATGCTATTGGGGTGCTTGACCGTGAAGTTCAGGGAAACGGTCTTTACTTCGCCCGGTTGCAGGTCGAGTTGCCAAATCAATTTACCTGTGTTCTCGATGCGCCTTGCCCCTGAGATTTCCTTTACTTCGATGGAAATTTCCTTAACTTCCGAGATGGGCAGCTGGTCTTGTAGTTCGATGGAAATGGGCTGTTTATGGT
>Ga0075012_10005740_pt1 | contig 11337 bp, 1 predicted proteins | sample All_14_2_FD_71474 | JGI IMG/M metagenome (GOLD analysis project Ga0075012, IMG submission 71474) | Freshwater microbial communities in response to fracking from Pennsylvania, USA - Allegheny Zone_MetaG_DW_15 | ecosystem: Environmental > Aquatic > Deep subsurface > Groundwater > Drilled...
TCTCACCCTCTCCCCAACCCTCTCCCGCGCTCACCATCATCGTTTTAACAAAAATCCTTCCGCGGGAGAGGGGGCTGCTCCGTGCCAAGTGGTGCTATATGCCACTTACAAGGCATTTTTCCCCTTAACCTGACGGCTATGGGCCAGGGCCCAACCTACGCGTTCTTGCCCGGCGCCACATTCTCATCCCTCAACACATCAATCAAATCATTCACCACCTGAGTACTCCCCGTTGTCGCCTTGAACAAGCGCCAGTTATCGAAACCGCGGCAGAACATGGTGAACAGGAGCAGGACGTTGAGGATGTCCAGCAAGGCTTGTTTGATCCCGCCGCGGGGCTGTGCCAGTACAGCTCTTTTGCTATCGATGGCGCTTACGCAGGCTTCAACCATACGCGGACGATTATTTGCGTGCGTCGTTACCGTCTCGCGCAACGCCTGATGCAGTTCAAACAGGTCCCCTGCAATATAATGATAATCGCCGTTGCCATTCAAATCCTGTCGTACTTTTTGACAGGCTTTGACGCGCAGATCATACATAGCTGCGTTCAGTTTGGCGCTGGCTGACTGTTGAGCGTGAAAGCGTCGTTGCATCCTCTCCATAGCGTCAAAGCTTGCTTGCTGCTGTGCCGGGCTTAGCTGCCTTAAGGCGGCTTTGATGCTGGTATAATCGTTTGACTGTTGCTGCGTGATGATCATTTTTAACAAGTCGTCATTCATCCAGGTCCATACAATCCGGGATCTGATCTTGGTAATCGTCTTGCCAACCATCAGTGTCCTGAGCTTGTAATCGAAATTCGGCTTGGCAAACAACAATTGCGCATAGTCAGCTGTCATATCCGGCCTGTCCAGCAGGGCATGAATGGCTTCGTTGCTCTGAACCGCATTGATCAGCGCCGTCATGTTTTGGGCGTTGAAGGCCAGCGGCGAGCGAATAAGTTGCGTCAGTTGCTGGTGACTCGCTTGTTGAATGGTGTCAGGCAGATCCAGTGCGCCGATGGCCTGCGTTTTGGCCGCTTGTATGCGTTGATCGTTTGTTAAACCAGGCCAGATACGCTGGACTTGCGAAGGACGCAAGATCGGCAACACGGCGGTGATTTGCGTGTCGGTGATGGCCGGTCGAAAGTCAGGCGACTCGAATACCTGAATAAACCGGGTACGCTTGCCCTGTTCAATCAATATGGGCGTCAGTTGGCGTTTGTTGTTCGCACTGAGCAGTTCCGGATGGTGAAAAAGTTGTTCGGCAAAAGCTTTGCTCATGTCCGGGCAGGCTATCAACTGCTGCATCAATCCATCAAAAGCAGGCGTGCCGCGCTCATTACTCGCCAACAAGCATTCAAGCAATTCATTCGCCTCTATCAAACAGCGTAACTGCCGGCGGCTCAACGCGCCATGCTGAATCACGATGCTCAAACAGTCCGCCAGCAAGCCGGCGTTCAGCAGCGATTCCAGACCCTCATCGTTTATCACCTGCGGATGTTGGCGCAGCGTATCGATCATCTGTGTCCGTGGAGTATTCAGTTTTAACAGCAAGTCAACGCTGCATAAGCGATGGCGCAATGCCGCTTCGCGAACAGCAGGCGATGGCTTGTACAAAACAAGGGTCTCCAGCAGGATCGGGTCGCTGACGGCTTGCAGCAAACGGCGCAGATGATGCTCGTCAGCCATGTGTACAACACAATGAAACTTTTGTAGCAGGGCATAAATCAGCCGATTTTTATCTTGGGCCATGTCGAGCAGCATAAACATGAGATCGCTTGATCCCGAGTGTTCTGCCAACCAGATGAAATAGTCATCAATCCGCCTGTCATCGATCAACAGCGGATGCGCATTCAACAAAGCCAGTACACGAAGATTGTTTGAGGCATCTTGATCGCCTGCCTGCAAGGGCAAGTTTAAAATCGTCCCCAGTTTTTTGCATTGATCCTCAGTCAAACAGCACAGGAAAGGGCGCTGCTCCGCTTGTGTGTGAAACTGGCTCATGCTGTCTGCTATCGTGTTCAGGTCTTGAAGATGGGATTCAAGATAATCCTGACAAACGGCGGACAAATTAAAACGCTGCGGTATAGGGTCAACTGACTGGAGCTCAGTCCAATTCTGGTTGGCAAATTGAAAGGCATAGGCCAGGCGGCTGTATTCCTCGATTCGAAATCCAACCGTATCCGGGAACAAGTCCTGCCAGTCAAGCTGGCTGCAATCCTCGAAACGATGTTTGACAAGATACGCAAAGCCCTCGTTCTGGTTATTTCTCAGCATGTGACTCAATTGACGAAAAGCCAGAGCCGATGCGGGTCGATAACGTAACAGTCGGGTTTCAAAAAAATTCAGCTTGTCTTCTGTCCGCGTGTTTAACCACAGCAAGGGGGTGGGCTGTTGTAACAGCGGATGCAATTCACCATTATAAAAGCGAACCTGTTCGCGCAACTTGCGCTTAGCGGTGCAGCCGACGATGTTGATATCCGGATTACCATACAGGAGGGTATCTTGCGTACTGGCTAACCAGCTGTTCGGTAGCTGAAAATACTCCAGCTTGTTCATCTGGTCGGCATCTTCCGGGGTGACCAGGGTGGCCAACAGGTCACCCTGCCACTGGTAATACCAGATCAGAAACACAGGCTTGGAAAAGGCATCGAGAAAACCGGGTTGATTTTGCCAGGTATGTTTGAAATTTTTTGTGACCAGGAGCTGTTGAGAAAACAGTTTGTCCGTTGCCAACTCCAGTCCACACAACTCGTTCAGGCTGAAAAGCATCTTTACCCCAGGCGTGAGCCTGCCTGGCAGAATCAGGCCTGCAAGTAAAGGCATCGGATCGACATCGGAAGGGTAGCGATTCGGATCATAACATTCCGTCAATTTCATGTGCTCCGTTTCCTGATGCACCTCGACTTGCTGCTCTACCTCCACAGACTGCGTTTGCGCTTCACAGGTTTTGGCGCAAAAAGGCCGTCCCTGTTCAATCACGCATAACAGTTGCCGGGTGATGCGTTCAATGTCGTCCTGACTTGCCTGCAGTTCGGCTGACTGCAAACAGGCCGCCCACCGTGCTTCCAGTTGTTGACGATAATGATTGAGGATCGCATCCGTCTGCTGAGCTGTTTTAAGGCCGCCATAACGGGAAGAATAATCTGCTGACGGCTGCTGTACCAATATCGGTTTAAAATGCTGAGCGAGCGCGGATTTTCGTTCCGCGTCTTCCCCAGGGATTGCGCGGATCTGTGCCAGCAATTCTTTGCGAATCAGATTGTGCAGTTGCGCCTGGATGGCCTCGGGCGATTCACTAAAGATGCTGCGGATATCATTCTGTTTATAGCGCTGGCGCAGCGCCTCAAGGCTGATGCCTTGCAAACGCGAAGGCACAACCAGTTCCAGGCTTTGTTCTTCGGCAATGCTTCTGGGGCGGCTGGTACCCTGTAAAAATTTCGCCGTGCCGAACGTTGCATCGATGCCGAGTGTGGCATCAATGAGGACGATGGCGTGCGCCTGCGGGTCTTGCAGAATATCCGCGCCAATTGTGTGCAGTTGATCATAGAACGTAAATCGCTCGCCAGGTTCCAGCATCAGGATACGCTTGATGACGTCCTCATCGCTGCTGCCGATACGGGTGATGTTATCCGGCTTCGTCACCTCCAGTGCAGAGAGCACTTGATCCTCATCAAAGTACAGCACCTGCTGGATGACTCGGTTGAAGCGCTGCGGATTGGCTCGAATGAAGGCGGCGATTTCTCCGGCCACCTGCACGTTGCTGACGCCGGTAAACGTTCCCTTGATGTCGATTACCATGCGCGTGCGCTCACAGGCAACAGACTGGGTGAACAGTTGGTTCAGGTACTGTCGAGGCTCGTGATAATCGGCCGAGAGCACGGGCGTGTTTTTTTCCTGCAAGAGATCAAACAGTTGATCGTCCGTACCCAGCGACGCGAGTGGATTGATCTGAAAACGAATGTGATTGGCCGCCTGATTTTGCAAAGGGGTGCCGGAAATGGCTTGCACACTGCGAAATTGATCCACGTGGTTAAAACAATCACTGACCAGAATGGCGCTGTCTTGCTGAATTTGTTTCAGGGCTACGTTGCGCAAGGTATCAATAATCAGATCCTGGCGATAGCGATAACGGGCATGCAGGTTGTCAATTTGTGCTGCGTTTTTGACATTGATATCCTGTAAATTAAAATCCGGATTGCCGGTTAAACGTCGCAGCCTGCGCGCCGTGCTCGTGTCGCTCAAACAGCCGATGCCCTTGCCCTCAATCAGCTCCTGATTGGCCATCATCTGCCATTCCAGCAGGCGTTCAACAAACAAGTCGCGGCTGATGCCGTCGAGCAACATCATCTGGCTGCTGTAATTAATGGCCTGTAAATCGATGCCGACCCGGTTGCGTTCATTGGGTACGTTGGCGGCAATATAGGGAATCGCGAGGCTGCGCTCGGCAGGAGACATCTGTTTGTTGTGCGAAGCGCCGTATTGTTTGTTCAGTTGGCGCACCAGGGTAAAAGGCAGTTGCTTGTTGATTTCCCCTTTGAGGAAGTCGAGCAATTGTCTTTGTTCTTCTGTCGCGATATGCCGCAGCGGACAAGGCGTATTGTTTTGTTCACTGAGGTAATCGATCAAACTGGCGCGCACTGCCACGCCATCACGAAGGACGGCATCCTGCACGATCGATTTGATCGGACTGTCCTGGCGGTTCACCAGTTTGCGGGCCAGATCCAGACGGAAGGGCAGCCAGTCAAAATCATCACCCTGGGTAGGCGCTGAACGAATCACATCCCGGTCGATATAAGAAAACAACAGGCTCGCGGCGTTGATGATGGCAGGATCGAGCGCCTTGCTGGTGCCGAAGGGATAAATCAGTTTCTTGATCAGCGACAAACCCACATGACATTCATCAATGATGACATCGGTATGGTGTTGAAACAGGCTGTCAATTTTGACCAGCCAGTAAATTTGCCGCGTCCAGGTTTCATCGTGTTTGCCGGGCTGCAGCAACAGTTCCAGATATTTCAGCTCCAGCGACTGGCTGGATTCGACCGTGCTGACCAGATAATCGCGGCGGGTCATGATGGCGGTAAAATGTTGATACAGTCTTTCCAGCGCCTCGGGCGAGCAGTCGCTGGATCGGTTGAACTCGAAACGCCAGGCGCGTTTGCCAAAGAGTTTTTGACTGCTGCGGTTCATGTCGACCTGATTGGTCGCCAGCAAGCCTGGCGGCACTTCGATGATGACCAGATTGTCGCCGCTCGCTTTTATCTCGGCCAGAATGGGCAGAATAACTTTGGATTTGCCGCCGCCCATGGTGATTTTTTCCATGTTTTCATTCGGCCCGAGCAAAGACGCCAGCGCGCTGACCTGACGGCGGCGCAGGATTTTATTGTCTTCGTGCTGAATGAGCACCATCGCCGGACTATCCAGACAGGGAATCGCATTGCGCGCCAGGACATCCAGAACAGACACGGGGGATTTTACGAGCTTCGTGCTGACGAGATCCACAATCTGTTTGCGTATGCCAAGGACCAAGGCTTGATGAATGAGTTGATGCAGGCGGAAGGCCTTATCCAGGCTCAGTCCGGTCAGCTCGATACCGGGTGTCGCGTCTGCATGACAATAGAGTTTGAGCAAATCCTGGCGGCCGAGGGTGGCGCGCGCTTTGGCCTGGCGCTGCCATTGCCAATGTTCAGCTTGTTTGCGATTGTCCGGCCCTTGATTGGCCAGCGTCAATGCCGCATGCCAGGCTTGCTGGATCTGCGTGTTCAAGGCGCTTTGCGCCTGTTCGGCCGCCTGCTGGATGGCTGTGACCAGCGCTGTTTGTTGCAGTAGATCATCTGCCAGCGCTTTCTTGTTCCGCTCAAGCGCCAGCAACACCTTGCCCGCCTGGGCTTCAACAGCAAACATCTGTTCCAGGTCGCCAGTCAGCTCCTTGCTCAGCGCGGCCAGATGCGTGGCTGTTTCGCTATGGCAGGATTCAAAGCGCTTCAACAATAAAGCCAGTTGAGCCTGGTATTCCCCGCTCAAATACGGGTTGATGCCGGTTTGCTGCAACACAGACAGGTCAGGTTGTGGAGTAAGGCACAGGCGGCGTGGTTCCCGATGAGGCCTTTCGCTTTGCAGGTCGGCAACGGTGAGCAGGCTGTTCTCGTAGCGTGACACGGTTTGAATAACGCCGATTGGCGTGACAGACAGCGATTGCGCCTTCGTCAGTAATTCGGCCAGTGATTGGCTTGCTTCCTGAAAATGCATCGGCATTTCCACGACCCGATATAAAAAATGACATAAAAAAGGAATGTTGCCGCTTTGTTGATCCAGGGGAATTGTACGGTTGGCAATCAGGGTTTTTCTGCAAAAATCCCGTAGCCGTGCCCGCAGTTGTTGCGGGTCAGTGCTGCCGGAACTGGATGAGCTGGCCGCCATGTCCGTCGTCTGTCTGGCCAGTTGAAACAAGGCCGGGAAATGCAGAATAAAGTCCTCATCGCGGATGCTCGAATTCAGCGCGGCGACCGCTTTCTGCTTCTCGCTGTACGTTTTCACCGGGCCAGGCAGATCGTCTGTCCAGGTGGCTATAAACGCAAGGGTGGATGCCGGTAAGCGGCTCGTATTAAGCGTCAGTGCTTTGCCCAAATCCATCTTGATGGGAACGGTATCAAGCCGGGGGAAGGTGGCCGCTACCGTTTTCAAGCTGGCGATACGTTGCTGGATCACGCGCAGGCGATCGTGGTCGGCCGGGGACAAATGTGCGCGGGACAGCAAAGCGCCTTGTTCGTCCATCAGGCCATCGAAACACAGTTGTGTCCATTCAGCCCCGAGGGCGCCTACCGGTTGGCTGTCTTTGGACAGCAGGCTGTGATAATAATGCAACAGGCTCAAGCGTTCCGGTTTGCTGAGTATGAAAGCGGACGGGGCATGTCGATGCATGGCTTGCATACGGGTATACAAGTCGTAGAAGATTGCTGTTTGCCGCTGCAGGAATTGCTGCGACTGTTTTCTCACCAGGTCGGCATAGCGTTGTTGGTTGCTGTCTGTTAACGGCCTGTCTTTTTGTTCCAGATTGAATACATGCCCCTGGTTCAGGTAATCAGACAACAGACTGAGCGCTTTAAGCTGGCAAGCGATGTAAGGCTGGGTGCGTCTTTTCGGATCATCAAGTGTTTGCTCATCAAGCTTCTCTTTATCGGCGGATAGAATAAAGGGCAGCGCGTCTATGATCCAGCTGAGGTATTGCAATTCTTCAGGGGAGCCGGTCAATCCGCCCAACTGCTTGTTGCAGGTATCCAGCGTCGCCCAGGCCTTGTCTGGCTGCTTACTCGCCAGATAGAGATAAGCCAGATACAGCGCGTCAGCAGGGATATTGGTGACCGGCTCCTGGTTTTCCAATTGAAAACAGACCGTGCGCTGACTTTGTTGGTGATCCCATATTCCCCGATTGGTCGTGTTTTTTTCCTCTGTGTCCAGTTCGTCTGTCGGGATGACATGACGGATATCATGCACAAAAGGATACAAGCCGTATCGTTCCTCTGTCAGCAACGAGAGCACAACCCGTTGCACTGGAACCAGATATCGGGTGTGCCCCTGCCTGGACAAGATCAGGCCGGCCACCAGCGGATGGATGGGAGAAGGGGCGTCCATTACCTGTTCGCCACTGTCACGAAGACATAGCCTGTTGTGATCCAGCTGATCAAAAACAAGTTGGTAACGCGGCAGCTTCACTTCGTTGCCGCCTGGGCTTTGGATGTGCAACATAAAACCCGGATCTTCAAAGCCTGCGAGCAAATGATGCTGCAAATCGGTCAAGGGGCGCAGCTCGCTTTGGGTTGCGTAGCCCTGATCATTGAGCAGGATGATCTTCTGATCGAGTACCAGATAACGAGGCTGTTGATATTGCGTCAGCAGACTGGCATCGCGCGTTACCCAGATATCCATGCTGCCATCTGTTAAAATCGCCGGCATTTGCGCCTGGTCTTCATGCAGATCAGGGTATTCCTTATACGCCACGTGTTCTTTACTCAGTGAGCGCAGCAACCAGTTTGTTCGCAGGCCATCGATTTCCCACATTTTATACACACGCAGCTTGCCGGCTTCTTTGACAATCAAGACCGGCGTCTCGCCGTCCATCAAGGACAGTTGGCGGCCGTCTTCATTGATAAGACAGGGGTAGATTGGCAAGCCCAGGTGCTGGATCAAGGCATGATGTTGAAGATGCACGGGCATCGCACCTTCAGCCCGGCCATCCACAAAAAATTGACCCTTGAGCAGATTCAGTTGCTGAGAGCCGGTTTGATGTTGCGCATCGGGAAAACAGTGGTGAAACACCGTCCTGGCCAGCTCGTCGAGCAAGTCTTGCGGCAGTTTGGCAACCTGGCTGAGAAACACCGCTTTTGCGCGTTCCACGTCCATTTGATGCGCTTTGTCTTCCAGTATTTGCGGGTTTTCGTGGGTGTTCAGATACATCAGCGCCAGATAGGCCCGGGTCAGGACAGGTTCTATTGCTTCGCCATATTCACAGCGGCTGCTCACATTGAGGAACAGGTATTGATGCAGCACGTATATAATCTGTGGATCTCTGGCTTGTGCCAATTGTTTTTCTATCTCGAGCTGCTGGTCGCGCAAGTTCTGCATGCCAGAATCTTTATCGTCCGGGATTTGGCACAGATAACGGCTGAACAGACAATCAAGCCGTAAAAAAAACAGGCTGGCCTGGGTAAATTGTCCGTTTTGATTGTGATGAAGAAAGCCGGCTTTCAAAAAAAGCATAACGCTCAGCCAGGTCTTTTCCTTCTGCTCATCCAGAGCGCGTTGTATCACCCCGGGTTGAAACAGATTGGCTTCCACGTAACGCTGGCAGTTGCTGTCCGACAACTCGTCCATATGAAGGCTGAAATAATCGAGGGTCATCGGAATTTGCAAAGCCGGATTCAAGCGCAAATGACGCCAGGTTCGGCTCAACAGATCGGCTCGGGTGATGATGCCAGTGTGCTCGACAGATAACTGGATTTGGTTGGAACTGTCGGGGCCGATGAAGCCGTACCAGGGGCTATTTTTACTGGTTTTCAGGTTCAAAGCCTGCAATGCCGGGCCATCATCCAGATTATATTTATAGTCCGACATATTGTTTTGCAAGATCTGGTGGGGCAGGAATTGCGGGAGCATGGGGGAGCTTACGTAAAAAGATTGATTGCGTAAAAAGCCGAAAGTGAGATGCGGCTTCGATTTCATATGTGTTTGAAAAAAGGCATTAATGGCGAATCTGATGTTGGACTCAAAAGCCAGGTGGGCATTGATCTTCGCGAAGAGCGTACTGAATTTTTGTATATCAGTGCGAGAAGTCCAGGGGCAGGTGTCGGGTGACAGGAGATACAAGGCTTGCAGACCGTGTCGCCGTAAGTCACCCAGTTGGGTGAGTGAGCTTTCATAATGATCCGCGTAAATTGCGTTCAGGCGCTGAAATAAATCCGGCTCTGTGTTCAGCAGATCGCGATAATATTGGTACAGCTCTTTACAGGATATTTTGCTGAGTTTCCCTGTGCCGTATTGGTTGAACAGCGTGATCAGACGCGCATCCAGTTTGAGATGATTGGTTGCGAGAAAGGGATTGTATGCTTGATTGCCCAGCAGCGTACGCATCATCCACAGGTTGAATCGCTGAAAAGAGGGCAGCTTTTGTTCCCGGGTCAGGCGTTCGTAGGTTTCAACTTGCAAGCTGAGCACGCTCAGGGTCAATACCGCCAGAACCGGGGTTTGCCCATTTTTGTTCAGGAGCGTATTTTTCAGGTTGACGAGGTGACGTTGAAGACGGCAGAGTTGTTTCAAAAACTCATTCAGGGCGGCTTCGCTTTGCAGTTCACGATAAAATCCATCGACACGGTTCCAGTCGCTGTCTTCAATGGGCAAGGCCAGAATGCATTTCTCAAGCAGATAAGCGCCGTAGTGGGTGCCGGCATGTCGCTTCATGGTGTCGTTAAATTTATTGAGTGTCTGCACGAGGCCCGATCCGGGCAGCGGGGCAAAGGTTTCATCGACTGGCTGTTGGGGGCTGTCGGCGTTTTCTTTCCAACTGAACCAGGGTTTGTTGAGCTTCAGTTGTTGCCCGGACCTGAGCGCGCGCGCCGGGGAGGGGCTTGCTTCTGGCGTACTCGCTAACAAGCGCTGTTGTAAATCGTTTAATTGCCGGAGCAGCGTCTTTGTTTCGCTGTGATCAAACAGCTCGGGCAGGGTCGCGATACGGATGTTGTTTTCAATAGCCAGTTGAATCTGTTCTGCAATGAAGCGGGTCAAAGGCTGTTTGCCGCGCAGGCAGGACTGGGCGAATTTGCGCGTGACATAGACTTTGAAGGGCAGGATGAACTGTTGGTATTCTTCCAGCGTGGGAGAACTGATTTTCAACATTTCCAGCATGGAGCCGGGCGCACAACTGCCGCTGAATTGCCCGGCGGTAAAGGCATGGGCCGGCATATGTTCGCGCGCATCCAGCGCTTGACCGCCGCAATAACTGATGCTGGCCAGTGTCTCCAGGTAGAGCACCCGGGCCGACCAGGGCTGCCCTTGCCGCACATCTTTTGGCTGGTATCTGGCCTGGAGCAAACGGGTGATGAAATGCCGTAATTCCTCGTTATTTTGCAGCAAGGGGATTTCCCACATTTGGACAGATTGATAGCGTTCTTTGTCGCGATGGGACTGCGTGCCGTGATACTGCAGACCCTCACCGGTGTTGATGACAGAAAAATACCAGGCATTGCTTTGCCGGGTGAATTGATAAATGAGGGCATGCCCGCCAGTCTGAGCGTACCATCCGCCGGGAATGAACAGGCTGTCGCCCTGTTTCAGGGCCAGGGTGTCCTTTGTGATCAGGGCGGCGGATTTTTCCAGCAGTTTGTTATTCTGTTCAGCCCCGCTTTCCAGTGAGGACAACTGCTCTTCAAGCTGAACCAGTTGCTGGAAGTTGGCCAGCAATTTGACATAATGCTGCGGCGCCGTTTTGCCCGAGCGTTTTAGTAACGCGAAGTAGTCATTGAAAATCCGCACAACCGCCGCAAATTTCAAGCCTTGCAGACCATAGGTTCCCGACAGGGCAAAGTCATTAACAATTTGAGCAAATTCGGGTGCGGATATCGGCATTGATATGATCTTTAATGGATTGCTTGCTGCATTATACGTCATTTTACATAATTAATAAACACCATGAGGCAGGTTGGGCAGAGGGGCATAGGTGTATGGTCATAGCCGTCAGGTTAAGGGAAAAAATGTCCGTTTCATGCCAAAATGTTTAAAAGTGGCACGAAAGGCTCCCTCTCCCGCGGTAGAAATGAGTGAAATTGAATGATGGTGAGCGCGGGAGAGGGTTGGGGAGAGGGCT
>Ga0075012_10005741_pt1 | contig 11335 bp, 11 predicted proteins | sample All_14_2_FD_71474 | JGI IMG/M metagenome (GOLD analysis project Ga0075012, IMG submission 71474) | Freshwater microbial communities in response to fracking from Pennsylvania, USA - Allegheny Zone_MetaG_DW_15 | ecosystem: Environmental > Aquatic > Deep subsurface > Groundwater > Drilled...
CAGGGGCCAGTCGGGATCGGAAAAAAAGGCGCGGTCGTTTTGATTGAGCCACGCGATGCGGGAGAGAATGGCCTGGCTGAGGGGGCTGTCCGGCTGGACCGATTGGGGATAAAGGGCCCGGGCGCGGTCCAGGCTGCGTTTGACCGCCGCGCCATGGTCGCCGGCCCCCTGGCTGTATCCGGTCAGAAGACCGGCGATGAGAAACAGGCAGATCCGGAGGAGAGGCCAGCGGGGCATGGAGCGGACCAGGGAAGAGGAATTGTAAGGACGCGCTTCCGGAAAAACCACCGCGCCGCTGGGGTCGTGAAGCGGGACCATGTCGGCGACTATCAGGCTTTTGGCATGATTTTCAAGGCGACTCTCCGAGCCGAGGGTTCCGGGGCTTTTGAAACAACGCGAGGTAAGGCTGAAAGGCAAAGAGCCGGTGTCTTCGGCGTCCCGTGATTTCCACCAGATACAAAGAAATCATGAGGCGTCCCAGACGGCCGTTGCCGTCCAAAAACGGGTGAATCGTCTCAAATTGATAGTGCGCGATGGCAATGCGCAGCAAGGGGTGGATGAAAAAATTTTCCGTGGTTTTAAGAGGCCACCGGGGAAGCAAAGAAGAAAAGTGCGGTCAGCACGGCGTTGGCCACCAACATGCTGATGATAGAAACAACCACAGAGCTGGTGGTCGACTGGCCCACGCCCTCGGCTCCTCCGCTCACATGCAGTCCGGCCTGGCTGGAGATGGTGACGATGAGCCAGGCAAAAACAAAGCTCTTGATCACGCCGGAATACAGATCAATCGGGTTGGCGCTGGCAATGAGGCGCAGGATGTACGCGCTGGTGTTCATATCGAGGGTGAAATGACAGATGCTCCAGCCTCCGACAAAACCGATGTAGTTCCCAAAAATGGTCAGGACCGGCAGCATGACCAGCATGGCCAGAAAACGTGGAGCGACCAGGAAGCGGATGGGATTAATGGCCATGGCCTCCAGGGCCTCGATCTCCTCCGAGACCTTCATGGTGCCGAGTTCGGCCGTGATGGCCGACCCGCTGCGCCCGATGACCACCACGCCGGTGAGAAGCGGGCCGAGTTCGCGCAGGAGGGAGATGGAGACCAGGTCGGGAACAAACGAGGTGGCCCCCATTTTGGCCAGTTGGTAGGCCCCCTGCATGGCCAGGGTGAGCCCGATGCTGAAGGAAGTGAGGGCCGTCATGGGCACGGCCTGGACGCCGATGCGGACCATTTGGTGAAACACCTCCGACGCGCGCACGCCGGGTTTGCCCCGCAGGGGAGCAAGGAAAATCCAATACAGGATCTGCGCGTTGAGCGTGAGGAACTGGCGCAGCGGGGCCACGGCGGGCTATTTTGCAGCCAGCGCGGCGCGGGCCGCCTCGGCCGAATCGGTGATGGTGAACAGTTCGTTCAGGCGCACGAGGTCAAAGATGGTGCGCACCTTTTTCTTCAGGCCAAACAAGGCGATGCGGCCCTTGTGGTCCGAGGCGGAGCGCACGTATTCGATGAAGGTGGCCAGCCCGGAGGAGTCGATATACTCCACTCCGCTGAAATCAACCAGGAGGAGGTCGGTTTTTTCCGTGGCACATTGTTGCAGTTCAGCCCGCAGAGCGGGGGAGGCATGCAAGTCGATTTCCCCCGTGAGCTTGAGGATGACGGCGTCGGATTCGGCGACTTTTTCGATCTGCATGCCATGGGCAATACCCCCGACGCGCCTGCGTGGGAAGTCTGATTTGCCCCAATCCGCGGGCAATGCACGAATTGGAGGGGAGGGTCTCAGGTCCAAAGCCCGAGGTCTTGGGTCGAAAACTTGAGGCTTGAGACTCTGGACTTTGGGCCTCCTTGGCTCCCGGCCCTCCTCTGCCTCTTGTCTGCGGTCCGCAAATGGGTAGAGTGATGCCGTGTCGTCACCCAATCCCTGGCCCGCCCTTCGCGCAGATTTTCCCATCCTCGACCAACAGGTCGGGGGTCACCCGCTCATTTATATGGACAATGCCGCCACCTCGCAAAAACCGCGGGCGGTCATTGAGGGACTGACCCAGTACTACGAACGCGACAACAGCAACGTGCACCGGGGCCTGCACGAACTGAGCAATCGGGCCACCGAGGCCTATGAGGGAGCCCGGGCTCGGCTGGCGAAGTTCATCGGAGCGGAGGCCGGGGAAATCATTTTCACCCGCGGCACGACGGAAAGCATCAATCTGGTGGCCCGGTCCTGGGGTGAGGCCAACGTGGGGGAGGGCGATGTGATTTTGCTCACGGAAATGGAGCATCACAGCAATCTGGTGCCCTGGCAGTTGCTGGCCAAACGCCGCGGAGCCAGTCTGCGTTTTGTGCCGGTGACCCCGGAGGGGGTGTTGGATGTTTCCAACCTGGACGCCCTGCTGGAGGGGCCGGTGAAGTTGTTTTCCTTTGTCCAAATCTCGAACTCGCTGGGGACGATCAACCCTGCGGCCGAGTTGTGCGCGCGGGCCCGGCGGGCTGGAGTGACCACCTTGGTCGATGCCGCACAAAGCATCGGGCATTGTCCGGTCGATGTGCGGGAGATCGGCTGCGATTTTCTGGCTTTTTCCGGGCACAAAATGTGCGGTCCCACGGGCATCGGCGTGTTGTATGGCCGCCAGGAGATCCTGGAAGCCATGCCGCCCTTCCATGGAGGTGGGGAAATGATTTCCACGGTGGGATTTCATGAGAGCGAATTCAAACCCGCGCCCTACCGGTTTGAAGCCGGCACCCCGGCCATTGCCCAGGCCATCGGGCTGGGGCTGGCGGCGGACTATCTGGACGCCATTGGCCGACCGGCCATTTTTGCACACGATCAGGCCCTGGCCCGGCTGGCGGTGGATCATCTGGAATCCATTCCCGGGCTGCGGATCCTGGGGCCGCGTTGCGAACGCAGCGGCCTGGTGAGTTTTGTGCTCAAAGACGCCCATGCCCACGACGTGGTGAGCATGGCGGATCAATACGGACTGGCCCTGCGGGGCGGACACCATTGTACCCAGCCGCTGTTGCGCAAACTCGGGGTGCCCGCCTCGGCGCGTGCCAGTTTTTATTTTTACAACACCCCGGAAGAGGTGGAGCAAATGGCGGCCATCGTCCGGAAAATTCAGACCTTTTTTGCATGAATATTGAAGAATTGTATCAGGAACTGATCCTCGACCACAGCAAGCGGCCTCGCAATTTTGGTCCCCTGCCCGAGGCCACCGTAACGGTGAAGGGCGACAACCCCGCCTGCGGCGACGAGGTGGAACTGGCCGTGAAACTCACGCCCGAAGCTGTCGAGGCCCTGAAGTTCACCGGTCACGGCTGCGCCATCTGCATGGCTTCCGCCTCGCTCATGACCATCAAGGTCAAGGGCAAGTCCCGGGCCGTGGCCACGGAAATGGCGGAAGCCTTTCGCCACATGCTGGTCACGCCGGAGGAGACCCCGGTGCCGGAAAGCTTTGGCGACCTGGAAGTGTTTCGGGCCGTGCGCCGGTTTCCCCAGCGGGTCAAATGCGCCACTCTGGCTTGGCGGGCGTTGGAGCAGGCGCTTTCCGCCGCGCCCACTGCGCCGGTGTCCACTGAGGAAGCGGATTGAGCACTTCCCGTACCTCCCTGCGGCGAGTGTACATCACCGGGGTGGTGGTGGCGGCCATCTTGTTTGCCTTCCACACCTGGGTCATTTTTGAAATGGCCTTCCTCCTCACGGTGGTGACTGAACCCGCCGTGCGGTTGGCCGGACCCCATGTGGCCGGGCCGCTGCTCATTCTGGCCTGCTTTTTCCTCTTGTTCATCATTCACCTGTTGGAGGCCGCCGCCTGGGCGCTGCTTTTTTGGAAAATCCGCCAGTTTCCCACCTTTGGCGAGGGGCTCTATTTTTCCGGCACGTCGCTCACCGCCCTTGGCTACGGCGACGTTGTTCTGCGGCCGCCCTGGCGGGGTCTGGGTCCCATGATGGCCACCAATGGCATCCTCATGTTCGGCTGCTCCACCGCGTTTCTTTTTTTTGTCATTCAGAGAATCTGGGCCAGCCTCTGAGGCGCGCTTGCCAGCGGGTAGGGTCCGTGTGCATACTCCCGGAAATGAAAACGCTCCCCAACCTGTTCACCACCCTCGGAGTTCTGGCCGTGCTGGCCCTCTTCACCGGTTGCGAAAGCAACAAGCAGTTCAAGGAAAACGCCCTCATTCAGGCCGGCTTCAAAACCGTCCCGGCCACCACGCCGGCTCAGCAGGCCCATCTCATGGCCCTCTCCCAGACCAAAATCTCTCCGGTGCAGCGGAACGGGGTGTTGTATTATGTTTTCCCCGACGTGGCCAACAACGTGCTCTATGTCGGACGTCAGGCGGAATACAATGTGTACCGGGCCAACAAACGGGCTCAGGAGCGTGAACTCGCCTACCAAATGGAAACCCAGAGCAGCTTCATCAGCAGCGATGCGTATCTGACCAGCTTTGCCTCCTGGGGCGCCTGGGAGGGATTGCCCTGGTAGGGCAGAGATTCCGGGGAGCCCGGCGGCCAGGAGTCAGCCGCCGCCTTGGGAAATCATTCCTGTTGCAGGGGTCGGGGCGATTTGGGTTGAGCTTTCCCGCGTCAGCTGGCAAGCCATGCCGGCACAGTGAAACCCGTGACAGCCGCATTTTTTGATCTTGATGACACATTGGTGGTGGACGAGGCCGTTTCCCACGAAGCCCTGCAGGAAACCGCCCGGCTGGCCCTGGCCCGCCACGGGGCGGAGGCGGAGCGGTTTGTCCGCGATGCGTCCCGCCATGCCAAATCGCTCTGGCAGGCGGGGGGGAGCCACCCCTATTGCCGGGCCATCGGCATCAGCGCGTTCGAGTGCCTCTGGGGAAATTTTGTCGGCGAGCAGGAGGATCTCCGTCAGCTCCGGGAGTGGGCGCTGGCCTATCGGCCGCAGGTATTCGACCGCGCCCTGCGCGAACAGTTGATTGAGAGCCCCGAGGGGGCGCAGGAACTGGCCGTCGCGTTTGCCGCCGCCCGCCGCCGTTTGCAGCGGCTCATGCCCGATGCGCGGGAAACCCTCACCCGGCTGGCGGTGGAGTACAAACTGGCCCTGCTGACCAATGGCGCCCCGGACCTGCAGCGGGAAAAAATCGCGGCGAGCGGGTTGGGGCCATTTTTTCACGCCGTGGCGGTGTCGGGGGAACACGGCATCGGCAAACCCCGGGCGGAGATTTTTCACCGTCTGGCGGCTGAGTTGGGAGTGGATCCGAAGGAGGCCGTCATGGTGGGCAACAGCCTGGAGCGGGACATTGCCGGGGCCCGCAATGCCGGCCTGACTTCGGTCTGGATCAAGGTTTCGGGTTCCGAGGAACACGCCGACGTTACGCCGGATTTCACCATTCTGGGTCTGGCGGAACTGCCGGCCATCCTGAAAACGCTTTCCCCGGAGGTCGGGGCTTCTGAAAACACGGCTTGACCTTTCCGTCCCATTCCGCCATGCACTGCGAGCTTCGCGACGACGGGAATTCCCCGTCGTCCGTTGCCGTCTGCCTACCATGACCTTCCATCGCCATTTTTTCCACTTGCTCGCACTGGCCCTCGGCCTGGCCGTGGCACCTCTTCCCGCCCAGGTTGGGCAGGGGCCGATCGTCCGGGACATTGTGGTGGAATATGTGGGACCCCCGTCCATCGCCCGCGAGCGTGTGCTGGATAATCTGGCCACCAAAGTGGGCCAACCCTACAGCGAAAGGGCGGCCGAGGCCGACATCCGGGCCTTGTATTCCACCGGCGGGGTGGCCAACGTCCGCATCTTTGCCGAACCCATGGGCGACGGGGTGAAGGTGACCGTGCTCCTGCAGGGCCGGCCGGTCATTGAGGAGATCATCATCGAGGGAGCCGAGCAGATTTCCATGAACCGGGTGCGCCGCGAGATCGGCTCCAAGGTGGGGGATGTGCTCAGTGAGGAGAAACTGGAGGACGACCGCCAGAAAATCCTGAAGATTTACGAAGACCGGTTTTATTCCGACGTGGACGTACAATACCGCGTGCAGGAAATTCCGGGCAGCACCCGGGTTCGGGTGGTGTTTCAGATCACGGAAGGTCCCCGCATGGTGGTGCGACGCATCACCTTCATTGGCAACGAAAGTGTGTTGCCGCGCGACATCATCAAAGTGATGAAAACCCGCACCTGGAACCTGCTCTCCTTTTTCAACAAGAGCGGCCGCATGTTGCCCGCCCAGATCGAGGAAGACCGGGCCGCCATCCGCAATTTGTATCAAAACCGCGGTTTTGCCGACGTTCAGATCACCGACATCCAGACCGTGCCGAGCGGAGATGACGGGGTGGATCTCACCATCACCATCGTCGAGGGCATCCAGTACCGGGTGAATTCCGTGCGCCTGGAAGGTGTGAACATCGTTCCCACCGAGGAACTCAAGACCCGCCTGAAGATGACCGACGGGTCGCTTTTCACCCCGCAGGGCATGGGGGCCGACCTCAAGGCCATGCGCGATTTTTATGGCATGCGCGGGTATGTGGACATGATTGCCCAGCCGGAAATCCTGCCCGCCGGAGTGGGCGGGGTGGACGTGATCTACCGGGTGGATGAAGGGGTCCAGTCCTACGTCAACCTCATCAACATCCAGGGCAACACCCGCACCAAGGACCGGGTGCTCCGCCGCGAGTTGGCGGTGAAACCCGGGGATGTCTTTGACTCGACCTTGGTCGATGTCAGCAAACAGCGCCTGGACAACCTGAACTATTTTTCCCGGGTGGAAATGGCCCCATCGGATACCATTGTTCCGGGCCGCAAGGATCTCAACGTGATCGTGGAGGAAAAACGCACCGGTTCGTTCAACTTCGGTGTGGGATTCAGCACCACGGACAGCTTGGTCGGGTTCGCCGAGTTGCAGCAGACCAACTTCGACCTGTTCAACTGGCCGTCCTTTGTCGGAGCCGGCCAGCGGTTCCGCATCCGGGGACAATACGGTTTGCAGCGCCGGGATTTTGTGGTTTCGCTCACGGAACCCTGGTTCCTTGGATACAAACTGTCGGTGGGCGCGGAAGGATACTACCGCGAGGCCAGCTTCCTCTCCACCGTCTACAACCAGACCAACTACGGCATCGCCATCCAGGCCCGCAAGCAGGTTTGGCGTGCCCTGTCCGCCCGGGTGGAATACCGCCTGGAAGGCATCCGGATTTTTGATGTGGATGAAGACGAGACCGGTCCGCAGATCCAGGACGCGGAGGGCACCTACACCAAGAGTGCCTTCACCGGAGCCCTGACCTGGGACACCCGCGATAGCCTCTTCCTCACCCGCAAGGGCGAGGTGATCGAGCTCACCGGTTTCATTGCCGGCGGGCCGCTCGGCGGGGACGTGCAGGATTACGGAATTTCGTTGGAAGCATCCAAATACTTCTCCCTGCCTTGGGATTTGATTTTCCTGATCAAGGGCGAACTGGCCGTGGTCAACTCCTGGGGCGGTGCCAATGAGGTTCCCATCTTCGACCGGCTTTACCTCGGTGGTGCCAACAATCTGCGCGGTTTCAACTTCCGCGAGGTGGGTCCGGTGGACGAGTTTGACAACCCGATCGGCGGCCAGTCCCTGGCTTACCTGACGACCGAGCTGACCTTTCCCATCATCACCCGGGTACGGGGTGCGGTGTTTGCCGACATGGGTTTTGTCAACGCCGGGGCCAATGATTTCAGCACAACCAACGTGAATGCCGACATTGGTATCGGCCTGCGTCTCGACCTGCCCATCGGTCCCATCCGGGTCGATTACGGTATTCCGGTCATTTACGACAGCTGGAACGGCCCTCCCGGCAAATTCAACTTCAACATTGGCTACCAATTTTGAACATTTCGGCCGCCCGGCGGTCGAAGTTTAAAACTCACCCTGATCATCAGCTTTTCTCAAATCCCTACATATCATGCGTAAACTCGTCGTCTCCTCTATCCTGGCCGCAGTCGCTCTCTGCGCCGCCTCTCCTGTCGCCCATGCCCAGATCAAGCTGGGAATTGTGGACATGAACACCGTGTTCACCTCCTTCTATAAAACCAAGGACGCCGAGGCCAAAATCAACGAGGCCCGCGGCGGTGCCAAAAAGGAACTCGATGAACGTCTGGAGACCTTGAAAAAGGCCATGGACGAAATCAACAAGATGAACCAGGACATCGAGAAGCCCGAATTGAGCAAGGACGGCAAGGAAAAGGCCATGAAGAGCCGTGATGAAAAGGTTCAGGAAGCCCGCAACCTTGATCGGGAAATCGCCGAATTCCGCAGCAATCGCGAGCGCCAGCTGCAGGAACAGTTCCTCCGCATGCGCAAGGACATCATTGATGAAATCATGGTGGTGGTGAACGAGAAGGTGAAAGGAGCCGCCTACGACCTCGTTCTCGACAAAAGCGGGGCCAGCATGGGCCAGATTCCCATTGTTTTGTACTCCCGCGCCGACCTCGATTTCAGCAAGGACATCATCACCACCTTGAACAAAAACGCGCCGAAGCCCACTTCTGCCGCGAACTGACTCCCATGACGCTCCGCGAGGTCGCTGAGCGTGTCGGAGGACGGTTTGATCCCGGGAATGGCGATTTGCCCATTCTCGGGGTGGGGTCCCTCACGGAGGCCAACACAGGGGATCTTTCCTTTTACGGAAACCCCAAATATCTCCGGGACTTGCACAAGTCCCGGGCCACGGCGGTTCTGGTGCCACACGGTTTTGCCGGGGAAATTCCCCCCGCCTGCGTGTGGGTCGACGATCCCGCGGCGGCTTTTGCCTTGGTCCTGGAAGATTTTTCTCCCCGGCCGGTCGCTTTTGCCCCGGGCATTCATCCCACCGCGGTTGTGGGTGAAGGAGTCGTTCTGGGTGAGGGGGTGTCCCTCCAGCCGCATGTGGTGGTGGAGCCGGGAGCCCGCATCGGAGCGGGAACCTGGGTGGGAGCCCATGGGTACATTGGACACGATGTGGAGATCGGGGCGGATTGCCGCCTCTTTCCCCGTGTCACCATCGGGGAGCGCTGCCGTTTGGGCGCCCGGGTGATTTTGCACCCCGGCGTGGTCATCGGTTCCGACGGATTCGGATACGAAAAACGCGGGCTCCGCCAGATCAAGGTGCCGCAGACCGGCACGGTGCAGATCGATGACGACGTAGAGATTGGTGCCAATACCACGGTGGACCGGGCCCGGTTTGGCCGCACCTGGATCCAGGAGGGGACCAAGGTGGACAATCTGGTTCAGATCGCCCACAACGTCCTCATTGGAAAACACTGCGTGATCTGCGCCCAGGTGGGCATATCCGGCAGCGTCCGGGTGGGCAACGGAGTCACCCTGGCCGGCAAGGTGGGCGTGAACGGCCACATCGAAATCGGCGATGAAGCCGTCGCTGCCGCCATGGCCGGCATCACCAAGAGCGTGCCCCCAAAGGAAGTCCTGGTCGGCATTCCGGCCCGGCCCATGCGGGATTTCAAGGAAAACTTCGCCCTCCTGCACAACATTGGTAAACTGTACAAACGGGTGAAGGCGCTGGAGCGGCGGGGCGTTTCGTAGGTGGAGAGAGGAGTTTCCTGTCGGTCATTGACCTTCGCACCTCTCATTCCATTCGGGTCTCCCTACTCTGTTTATCAATGGGTAGGGCGGTTTTGCCAAAACCTCCGTCGACGGTGTGGTTGGCAACCGCACCCGGCCCGAGCTCGGGCAAAAATTCGCGCAGGCGGCTATTCGGTTGATGTCGAGGTCGCTCTTCTCTACAAAATGATCTCATGAATATCCATTTCCCCCAGGTTGTTCTGATCGTTGTGAGCTTTGCTTTTGCTTTCCGGCCCTGTGAAGCGGGTGAAAATGTGCCATCGGCCAGCGGCAGGGTGATTTCGCCTCCGCTTCCCAGCGTCGAGAAGATCGAAGGCAAGTTGGACGGGATTCACCTCCCGGACATGGAATTCAAGGAGGTCTCTTTCCGTGAAGTTGTCTCCCAGATCCATAAGGCGGCATCCGAGGCGGATGCTAATGAGACCGATCCCAAGTCGCGCGGGGTCAACATGGTTGTCAAGGTCGCCAAAGAGGACGATCTGATGGTTCTTCCCTTTACGGCAACTCTCAAGGCAGGTTCCCTTCGGGAGTCGCTGAACATGGTGGCCGCAGCCGCAAAGCTGAAAATCAAAGTGGAACCCTACGCGGTTGCGTTTGTGCCGCAAAGCGAACCGACCGATCCGTTGATCACCAAGGAATATGCTTCACCAGGACCGGTTTTCGCCTCGATAGCCGTTGCCGGGAAGTCCGCTTCAGCGAGGGATTTTTTACAATCCCAAGGGATCGGCTTCCCTCCAGGAGCGTCCGCTCAAATGACTGCGGATGGAAGACTGGTGGTTCGGAGCACGGAACCCGCTCTCAGGCAGATTGAGGTTTTGATGGACGGGCCGGGCGTTTCGAGCGTTCGATAGCTCTTGGATCCTTTTACGGCACGAGAAACAATTTCCCCGTGTAGGGACATTTTACCTCCGTTCCCGGCGGAAAGCCGCGCAGATCCACATAGCCATCGTGTGGCGCGTGGGGGCTGGTGACGAAACCGGGTTTGTTGGGTACGGGCGTTCCGTAAGGGAGATCGGCGCGGGCAGCCGGGACCGGACTGGGCACATTGGGCTGCGACGTGGATAAGGCTCGGAGTTTTGCCGCCGCCTCCGCGGAAAAAGCGAAGCCTGCGGCGTTCAGGGATCGCAGGGTGACAAAAACATACAAAACCCGCTCAACTTCATTGGTATCCTGTTCAGGAGGGACGGACAGAGTTCCAAGCGCTTGCTTGTCGGTGCGCGACAGGCCACCCAACAACACGGTCTGGCCCGATCGCAGGATCACCGTTGTTTGCATTTCCCGCGTCCGGAAGATGGGCTGGTTGATCACCTCGCCGACATTGGCTATGGGTCGCAATGCCGCGTCGATGGCATCGTCCGCTGGGTCGGAAAGGTCCGGAGCACTGGCACCATAATTCACGAATCCCAGAAATTCGACGACCCTTGGCGACAACGAGCAGATGATGCGGTTGTCCGTGGCGAGACTGGATTCAGCTTCCAGGATGATGCCAATGACCTGTGTTTCGAATGCCGTGGGGGTTGGGGGGATCATGAGTTTTACCGGGGAAGTATTGTTTCCCTGGGAAACCTCCGGAGAATCCGAAAGCTTGAATTCGGTCGGGTAGCGAAATTCCCTCACGATCTGGACGGTTGCTCTCTGGCCGATTTTTGCTGTGACCTTTGGCGCGGAAACCAGATCCACCCCTTCCCGCTGGTTCAGACTGCGGAGGAGGTTTTGAAACTCCTCCGCCGACAGAATGGTTTGCGACTTCGCCATCCCCGCGCCGAAGACTTCCTCAGCGATTTGCGGACTCACTTCGACAAA
>Ga0075012_10005745_pt1 | contig 11332 bp, 10 predicted proteins | sample All_14_2_FD_71474 | JGI IMG/M metagenome (GOLD analysis project Ga0075012, IMG submission 71474) | Freshwater microbial communities in response to fracking from Pennsylvania, USA - Allegheny Zone_MetaG_DW_15 | ecosystem: Environmental > Aquatic > Deep subsurface > Groundwater > Drilled...
CCGCGTCAGTCTTTATCTGACGTGCATGGAGGGCTGCAGGGCGGGCCACGGTACTTGGCACCAGGCTCAACAAAGATAGGTTGTTAACGCCAGCGCCAATTTGAGCAACCTGCCGACCGGCCACTGAACCAGGGAAAACGAACTGCATGCGGCATCTGGCTTGAACTTCAGTGCGCTCAAGCCGGCTTGCAGCAAGCCCGGCGCACGGTTCACTTCGTCGTCGGCGTCAACAAAGAGCCGACTTCGGCTCAAACGAAGTCGATGCCTGCTCCAGGCTGGGTGAAGTCCAAGGGCCAGATCAATAGCTGGCGCAGTGCTTCAAGCCTTGCGCCGACCTCGCCAACCGCCATCGGGCCATCGAATCAGATTCAGCAGGTTGCCAGACAGAATCAGGCCCACGCCCAAGCCGGTGAACAGGTCCAGCCGTTCCGAATACACCAGCCAGCCCACCAGGGCTGTGAGCGGGACCCGCAAAAAGTCCATGGGCACCACCACCGTGGCGTCTTCATGCTGCATGGCCCTGGCGAAGCAGTAGTGCGAGTAGGTGCCGCAGAACGCCACCACCACCACCCAGGCCCAGGCCTGCGCCGAAGGCCATTGCCACACCAGGAGCGCCGGCATGATCCCTATGGCGCTTTGCATCACCAGCATCCAGAAACTGATCGTGACGGCTGCGTCGGTGCGGGTGAGTGACTTGACCAGCACCACCGAGACAGCGAAACCCACTGCCGCGGCCAGCGCAATGAGCTGCCCGCGGTCGATATCGCCCGCGTTAGGCCGCACGATAACCGCCACGCCCACCAGCCCCAGCGCCACCGCGAACCACTTGCGGCCGTTCATTCGTTCACCCAGAAAGATCACCGCCAGAGCGGCGGCCCAGATGGGCATGGTGAATTCAATGGCCACCACCTGCGCCAACGGGATGAGCGTGAGAGCCACGAACCAGCCGTACTGCGCGCCGTAGTGCACAAGGTTGCGCAGCGAGTGTTGGGGCAGTCGTTGGGTCCCGACCGCAGCCAAGCCACCCGCAGCGCGCACCAGGGGCCACAGCATTGCCATGCCCAGGGTGGAGCGCAGCAACATGATCTGGAACACCGACAACTCGCGCGCAGCCTCCCGCCCGGCCACGGCGATTACCAACATCAGCGCCAGCCAGCCAGCCATCCAAGCTGCAGCACGGGCGATGGAGGCGTAAGGGTGAGATGACATGGGCGGCAGCATAGCGGATGGCCGACAGGTTGACCTCATTGAGCGGGAGAAGTGCTTAAGCGATGCCAGACCCCAAGGTGTAGGCATCTAGTGCTGTGTTCCACTCTGTTTGGAACTTAAGCGGTCATTGGCGCGGATGACCTTCTGCAAGATGTCTCGCACACTTTTGGTCCAGATGAACGGCTTGGGATCGGTGTTGTGATGAGCGACGTATTCATCAATGGCCGTCACGAGTTCGGGCACGCTGGTGAACACGCCCCGACGCAGGCGGTTCTCCGAGAGGTCGCGGAAGAAGCGCTCCGCCATGTTCAGCCACGACGCCGAGGTCGGTGTGAAGTGCATGTTGAACCGCGGGTGCTTGGCCAGCCACTCTTGTACCGCCGGGTGCTTGTCCGTGGCGTAGTTGTCGGCGATCAAGTGCAGCGTCTTGTCCTTGGGCGTTTCACGGTCAATCTTGCGCAGGAACGTCAGCCACTGGTCACAAGCTTCAACCACATCTTCCCGCGGTCATTGGGGAGGCAAGTCAAACAGGCTGAGGGTTTCAATGTGCGGATGATTGCCTCATAATAGTTTCGAATTTTTCGATTTTTAATCTACATTGATAAGTGCACTGTAGTTTAGGAGAACCAACCATGCGCACCACCACTGACCAGTCAAAGCGAGCATCAACTATGACGCGGCCTGCTGTCGCCACGTCGAAGTTGGAGGGTGCTTCCATGTCACAGCTTGTCAAAGTCTTGCGGCATGCCTTGCCCGCCGAGCTGAAAGCACATGGCGGCCAATTGCCTCAGAGTGATGTGAATGCGGTTGCCGAGGCGTTGGCCCGGCAGGTGGCTGGGTTGGTGCTGAACGCGGGGGCATCAAATGAACGCAAGACACCTACCCCTTCAACGGGTGACTGGATTACGACGCAAGAGGCGGCCAATCGTTGCGGCTTTTCGCGCCCATTTGTGGCAACCCTGCTGGACTCAGGAGCCTACAAAGGGAAGGTGACCCGTACACCGGGCGGGCATCGCAAGGTGCTGGCGGGTGAGTTTGAAGCGCTGATGGCACAAGCATCGGCCGATGCACCCAAAACCTTGGCACAAGCTCGCCAGGCGGTTGACTTGACCCGTTTGGATGCTGGCAAGGCTGTTTCAGGTACCGCACGCAAGCAGTCCCGCGACCGTGCACGGGCTTTGGCCACAAAGCTGGGCCTGAGCGCCTGATGGTGCCGCTCATTGTTTTGGCCGATGCGAATGTCCTGGTCAAGGACGTGGTGTCGAATGTGTTCTACGACCTGGCCAAGGCCAAAGTCATCGACCTGCGGTGGACGCCTCAGATTGAAGCGGAATACACCAAGCACCGCGCAAGGCTCCGTGCGCAAGCCAATGGCCGAGAGGTAGATGCGTCGGACTTGATTTGGGCTGAGAACAGGCTCAGGCCCATCAAGCGTTATTTGGTCCCCAACTTTTTGCCTCCAGCGTGGGACAAGGATGGCGACCGGCTTGCGGTGCTGGAAGCTGATGAGGCGCTCGCGCCGCTTCGCAAGCTGAAGGACGCTGACGATGTGCATGTGGCGTTGGCCGCTGCCGATTGGGCCAGAGCAACAGGCCGAGATGTGGTACTGGCAACAGAAAACCTGAAAGACCTGCCAGCCAAGGTACTCGTGCCTTTTTCAGTGTATCCATTGCACCCGGGGATGTGCTGGAATTGGCTTACCGCAGCAACCCCGAGGCAGTAGCAGCCAGCGTGAAAAAAACAACCAAAGATTTTATGAACCCGGCGTTTTCACTGGTGGACATGCTGGTGTCAATCAGGAGTTCGCAGCAGTTCGACAACCCAGCACTTGCAACTGACTTGACTCGCATCTGGGGGCTCGAATAACGGCTTGGTGTTGGACAGGGATGCGGGTTACCCCGCCAGAAAACAAAACTGAAAAACATGTTGCCTTCACTGTTAGCCCGAGACATTCAAAGTGGCCTAGTCTTACTGTTAAAAAATCAAGGCACCATATGCACTTCTTCAAGCAAGAGGAGAACCTTGATGGAAGAGCTTCGCGAATTCGATCGATACATGGAGCATCTGAGTGCAGGCCTGGGGCATTCGGACCGGCACGCCGGGCTGCGTGGGTATTGCACCGGCCTGATGGCCCCGCTCAAGCGCAAGAGTGTGGAGCCAATGGCGTCGCACCTTGCGCCAGCAGCCACGCGCTCGCGACACCAGTTGCTGCACCACTTTGTGGCCAATTCAGCCTGGTCCGACGAGCAGATGCTGCTGGGGGTGGCACAGTGGGTCGTGCCGGCGATGGACTTCAGCGACGGCGGCTGGTGGATCGTTGACGACACCGGTTTCCCCAAACAAGGAGTGCACTAGGTGGGCGTGGCCCGGCAGTACTGCGCCATGCTGTGCAAGGAGGACAACTGCCAGGTGGCGGTGAGCGTGAGCTTGGTGAGTTAGGCCGGCAGCCTGCCGGTGGCCTGGCAGCTGTACCTGCCCAAGGAGTGGGCCGACGACACAGCGCTGCGCGAGAAGGCCGGCGTGCCGCAGGACGTGGAGTTCTCGACCAAGTCGGCGATCGCGCTGGCGCAGATCGAGCGGCTGATGGAGCAAGGCGCGCCCAAGCACTGCGTGTTGGCCGATGCGGGCTATGGCGTGGATACGGCGTTCCGAGAAGGACTCAGCGAGTTGGGCTTGGCCTACATGATGGGTGTGATAGGCCAGGTGACGGTATGGCCTGCGGGGCACAAGCCGCTGCCGCCTGCGGCCTACAGCGGGCGTGGCGTGGTGCCTACGCAGCTGCACCTGGGGCAAGCCAAGCACCAGCGCCAGCAGTCGATCAAGGAACTGGCGTTCGAGCTGGCGCCATCGCAGTGGCAGACCATCGAGTGGCGCGAGGGCAGCAACTTCACCCTGCGTTCGCGCTTTGCCCGAGTTCGTGCGCGCGCGGCCCACCGCGAGCACCTGCGCACGCAGCAGCGGCCTGAAGAATGGCTTCATATCGAGTGGCCCGAAGGCCACAAGGAGCCAATGAAGTACTGGCTTTGCACGCTCGGCCAAGACGTGTCGCTGCAGCGCATGGTGTTTGCAGCCAAGATGCGCTGGCGCATCGAGCGCGACTACCAAGACCTCAAGCAGGAAGTGGGGCTGGGGCATTACGAAGGCAGAGGGTGGCGCGGATTCCATCATCACGCCAGCTTGAGCATTGCCGCCTACGTATTCTTGATGGAGCAACAACTTCGGCACCCCGACGATGCCAGCAAAAAAAACGCTGCACGACGTCAAGAACCTACCCTACCCACGCATTACAAGCCTCGTTGCAGCCCAGCGCACGCAGCGCCACGTCCCTTCATCCATCACAAGCTTGCGGCTGCGTATCGTCACAGCCTTGCTCAAGACGCTGCCCCGATGTCCGTGTTGCCTGCGCGTAAAAGCAAGGCTTCTTTTGTGACACAGTAAGACTAGGTGCCCATCAATTTTCAGGTCGTACTAGCACTGCGAGGGCTGGCAGTTCAGGGTCAACTCCAGGCCTTCAAGAACAAACTTCTTCTTGATCCGGTCCACCTTGCGCTCGGCTCGCTCACGCACAGCATCGCCGCGATATCGCAGGTGCGGGGGCGCTCAGTGCGGCTCCCGCCTTGGTTGCAGTTGAGCAGTATCAAGGCATTGGTGACCTTGGACGCTGCATGCGTGCCTTTGCTCGTGATTTCTTGCAACTCCGCTCGTTCCTGATCTGACAGGTTGAATTTGTAATGTTCTATCCACCATTGTTCACGACATAACGGGCTTGACGCGACACTAGGCCAGGCTCAGAGGTAAATGCAATAGCCCTGACTTGTGTATGAAAAGATGGGCTTATGCCGCATGATCGGGTTAATGATTACCGCCTCAATAAAAGTGCTTTCAGAAATTTGAAAATGATCTGGCTGACAGTCTCATTTTGTCTTGTTGGCGCCTCGTTTTGTTCGGAACTTCATGTCTTCCAGACTTGCAGCGCATGAGCGCAACAACCGTCGGATTACGTGGTTTTACAGATTTTATCTGGATTAAGAATGAGCGCTTGGTAATTGACATGACGTACTCGCACCGTAGATGGTTCTAAGTTAGAACGAAGTGTGTCACCCAGGATGAATGGACACACATCACGAAAGCTTTCACGCCTGCCTGACAGCGGTTGTAGCTATTGAAAATAGCGTGCACATCAACGGAAGCCCGAAAAAAGTCGGGTTAACATGCGAAAAAAACCAGGGAAGAGAAATGCCGAAGACATTTTTTGTTTCACGCCATCCAGATGCTGTGACATGGGCCATGCAACGTGGCCTTCCTTCCGTTCGATCAAACCATCGTGCATTTGGACTTCGCTCGTGTACACCTCGGCCAAGAACTCACCGCACAAGAACGGGACGCGCTTGGCGCCAGGCTTCTGAAACTTCACTTCCAAAACTTTTCCAACACAGCTGAGGGGCTCATGCCATCATGAAATACACCGGATTTTTCTTTGAAGCAAACTCCATACAGTCCTACATCCTTCAGGGTGGGCGATTACGCGACATCGTAGGCGCCAGCTACTTGCTGGACCAGCTTTGCTCTGCCGATATTGAATCCGCTTGCACCAAAATGCAGCTACAAGTGGTTGACGGAGCGCCAGACGGAGATAGGCAGATACTCTTCACCCGCAAGGCGTCGGGCGCCATTTACGCTGTGCTCGGGTCGCTGGAAACCGCACAGCAATTGGCGGCTCTGTGGAGCTTGTGGGTGCGTCAACGCTGTCCTGGTCTGTCATTCAACCAAGCCTTGAGCAGTGCAAGTTCGGTCTTCGAAGTCGTTGCTGCTGGCTCCAAAGCGCTGGGCCAAGCGCGCTCTTTGCCAGCCACAGCCTTGCCCACCGCAGCGCCGTTGGTTGAGCGAAGCCCTCGCACCGGTTTGGCTGCCAGTCATTTCACCCGTGTTCAAGGGAACCAAGAATGGGTAGACAGCGCTGTAGCGGCCAGACGCGGCGTGCTTGCCGATGCACAGCGTGACAACCGCGACAAACTGCTTCCCTCCGTCACAAACACGACCCGTTATGTGTTCCCCGTCAACTTGGACTTTGAGCCCAAGGACGATGCAGACGAATTTGGTTTCCCATTTTCCGAACAAAACCGCTCGGTTGGCATATTGCATGCTGATGCCAATGGTTTAGGGCAAGTCTTGCTCAAGGTCATTGAAAAAGCGGAACTCGATCCACTGCAGGCCGGCAAAGACTTTCCCAAGTTTCTCGCCACGCTCTCGGCCAGCGTGGCCGCAGCCACGGAAGCAGCAGGCAAGCGGGCTGTCGAAGAAATTCTTGTGCCTCAAGCTGCTCAAGTGGCCGGAAAAAACATTCGTGTGCTACCGGCTCGACCCATCTTATTGGCCGGTGACGACCTGACCATCATCCTGCGCGCAGATGTAGCGCTCCCCTTTCTCAATGCATTCTCCGCAGCCTTTGAGCAAGAAACCCAGAAGTCATTTGCCCAACTGCGCAAAGAGGCGTTTGCTCAGTCGTTTGATGAGCAATTGCCAAAAGCCCTGACCATGTGCGCAGGACTGCAATTTGTGCGAAACAACTTCCCATTTGCGCAAGCCTTGCACCTTGCAGAAAATCTTTGCTCCGCAGCCAAAAAGCAAGCCAAAGACCGTCAGGCACAACAGGGGCTGGAATCGACCCCCGCAGCCGTGTGCTTTCACCGAATGATCACATCGCTGATCGACGAGGATGGAGCGCAAGCCCTACTAGGTCTCGGCGCCTACGGCCTTCAATCTGCAGACCCAGAACATGCCAAAGCCGGACTGCCCAGCCTTCAGGGTCTGATGGAATTGGCCAAAGACTTGTCGGGTACCGGACCACTCGGTGCGGGCCCCATGCGACGACTGCTCAACGCAGCTACCACCGAACCCGCCGAAGCACTCTCCGACTACAGACGCTGGCGCCAACTCAGTGAGAAGTCCGCACCTACCACTTTAAAAGCCTTTGACCACCTGATCGGCAGAGTTCATCAACAGATCGACCCCAACGTCTTTCCTGGTTTGAGCAGCACCGCAACCGGCGAAAAGCACGACCGCTGGGTACTTCCTGACCTGATGCACATCTTGTCAACACAAAGTGCAACTTCACCAACCACTGCTACCAAGGACTGAGCCCATGCACCACGCACGACTTGACATCAACGTACTTGATCTCTGGCTGTTCGGCAGTGGCCGAGGCGAGGGCGCCCACATCGACAGCACACCCCTGCTTGATGCCAGGGGACTGCCCTACGTTCCAGGTCGGGCTGTGAAAGGCCTGCTGCGCGATGCCACGCTCGATTTACTAAGGCTGCAAGCACCCTCTGAACACGTAGCCAACCTGCAACTGACCGACCTGTTTGGCACCCGAGAAGAAGGCCAGACACGCCACAACACACAGCCGGGTCGCCTGCAGTTCACCGATGCCCAACTCCCCCCTGCCTTGGCAGCAGCACTCAGCGCCAACCGCCAAGCCATCAAAGGCCTGTTTCACGACCTGCGTGCCACAGCCATCGACGACCGCACTGGCACCGCGCGCGACCACACCCTGCGCAGCATCCGAGCCGTGGTGCCCATGCAACTGCAGGCAGAACTGAGCACCAGCGAAGTCCAAGACTTCGAACTCATTCGCAAAGCGGCCCATCTTGTCACCGCCCTGGGCGCCCACCGCAGCCGTGGACTCGGACGTTGCGCCTGCTCACTCGAAACCACCACACCATCAAACACCCTGAAATGAACGCACCACACACACCCCAGGAAGCCACGCTGGTCTGCGAACTGCTCGATGACTGCGTGTTTGCCGAATCCAGCGCCACCGATGGTGGACTCACCTCTCTGCGCTTCATACCCGGTGCATCCCTCTACGGCGCCTCTGCGGCCAAGCTGTACCCAGAAATGCGCAAGACAGGTCAATCCGAAGACATCTGGCAACTCTTTCACGCCGACCAAGTGCGCTTTGGCAACGCCTATCCACTCACCTCTGCGCACCCCGCCTGGCCCGCGCCCTGCACCTGGCAGGTAGAAAAAAACCAACCCCTGTACGAAACCGAAAGCCATCTGCTGGTGGCTGAACTCGTCAACGCCAGCGCCCAAGAACCCCAACGCGGCAAGCAACGCAAACCCCTGCGCGCCCAATTCGTGTCGCCAGATGGACACTTTTCTCAGCCAGCCACTGCGGTGCAACTCAAAACCGCCTTCAAGCCCGGCAAAGGCACCGCCAACGACGGGCAACTGTTCCAATACCAAGCCCTCAGCAGCGGCCAAGTCTTTGCCGCAACCATCGGCTGCGATGATGCCGTCTCTTCAGCACTGTTTGAAAAACTCTTGAGCACCCTGCACGGCTCCGTGCTGCGCCTGGGCCGTTCCAAAGGAGCCCAATACGGACGGGTGCGCGTCACCGTGCTTCGCCAAAGCGCCAACCATTGGCCCCTGGCCGACACCTGGGGCACCAGCAACCAAGACAAGCCCAGCCTCACCCTCTGGTGCGTCTCAGACATCTGCCTGCTCGACGAATACCTGCAACCCACCACCCTGGCACAGCCCGACACCCTGGGACTACCGCCGGGCTTTGCGCTCAACCCGGCCCACAGCTACATACAAACCCGGCGCTACAGCCCCTACAACGCCTACCGCCGCAGCCACGAGTGCGAACGCATCGTCATCAGCGCTGGCTCCGTGCTGACATTCGACTGGCAGCAGCCCCAGTCCCCGTCATTGAGCGTCAGCCAATTGCGCAGCCAAATAGGCCAATGGGTCGGCCAACACAACGGCACCGGCCTAGGCCACATCGTGGTTCAACCCGCGTGGGCGGTGCAACCCACCATCGCGCGCCACAACCTGTGCGCTGCACCCCATGCCCAGACCCTTGCAGGCGCATCACCGCAGCCCGCAGAACCAGCACTTGAGCCCAAGCAAACACAATGGCTAGACTGGGTCAGCCAGCGCGCCGGGCAAGCCCAAGTCCACAACCAGGCCGCACAGTGGGCCAACACCCACATAGCCCAGGTTCGCAAAATCTGCCTCATGGCCGCCACACTGGTGCCCGGCGGCATTGAGGCCGTCACACCCAGTGCCAGCCAGTGGGGGCGCGTGCTTGAAACCTGCCGCAAACACCCCCTGAATGCACAAGCCCTGCGTGCTGCCCTGTCAGATGCCAACGGCGTTCTCGGTGGCGCCGGGCCAGAAGCCGCCTCGCAAAACCCGGCCCACCGCAAGAAAAACCAACCCTGGTTCTACCCAGCTCCCTTTGCCGCCAAACGCTTGTTCGACGGTCAGACCCGATCCACCACCACGCTGGGCGACTGGCTGCTTGATCAACTGCACGACCCAGCCATCGCCCATTGCCCTGGCGATGCCCTGGGCCGATTGGCATCGCTGTGCCGCCGAAGCACCGACGACAGCATCTCCACCCACCCATCCACCGCCGCATCATGAACACAGCCCATTCAGAGAAACTGGACAACCAGCTGCGCATACTTCGTATCACCCTCGAACTGACCAGCCCCCTTGCCCTGGCCAGCGGTGACAGCAGCGGATTGTTTGACAGCCCCTGTGCCGTCGATGCCAACGGCTTGCCCTGCCTGCCCGGCACCAGCCTGGCCGGGGCTATGCGCGCATGGTGGCGCACCCATCTGGGCGAGCGACACCAAGACCAAGACTGGTTCGGTTTTGTCCCCATGGGCGATGCCGTGGCAGCCGCACAACGCTCACGCCTACACATCAGCATGGGGCACATCCACAACGCCAGCAACCAACCCGTAGACGCACCCACGCCACGCAGCCAACTGCAAGCCGACCCCATCCTCGGCCCCTTGCTCGGCGCCCAAATGCCGGTGCGCGAACACGTTCGCCTCAACGACCGTGGCGCAGCAGCCGACACCGCCAAGTTCGACCGCAGCCACGTCCCAGCCGGACACCGCTTCACCTTCCAAATCCAGTTGCGACTTGAAAACGACCGGGCCACCGACTGGGAAAGCGCACGCTCAGCCCTGCTGAAAGCCCTAGAAAACGGCGACATCATGCTCGGCGGCGCCACCCGCGCCGGGCTCGGTCGCGTCAAAGCCGTTGACGCCCGCGAACTGCTGCTCAAACTGCCCGCCGACATTGAAAAAGTATCGGCCCACCAATCCCTCACCTCCAAACTCAAGGCCAACAGCCTGCTCAACACAGGCCAACCAGCACCCACCCCATCAGCACCTTCGCCCAGCGCACCCATCGACATAACCCTCGAACTCGCCGCACTCGACCTCTGGCGCGTGGGCAGCAGCGGCGTCGAACCACTCAGCATGGCTGATGAACGCCAGCCCGACACCCAGCCCTACACCGAGCACCGCGTCGATTGGAGCCAGCGCGAAGCCAAGCTCGACATCCTCAAAATCGTGCCCGGCGCAGGCATCAAAGGCGCACTGGCCCACCGCACCACCTTCCACTTCAACCGACTCAGCGCCCGCTGGGCCACCCAAGAAGGCGAACTGGCCCCACTGACAGCCGTCACCACCTTGTTCGGACAAGCCCTCGACGACGGCACAGGCCATGCGGGCTGTGTGCACGTGGCCGATGCCAACCTGCTGTCCGTACCCAGAGCCACACGCCACGACCAGCCGCACGTGCGGCTCGACCGCTTCACCGGTGGAGCCTGGAATGGCGCTCTGTTCAGCGAAAGCCTGCTCTCCAGCGGCGGCATCACCTTAAAGATGCGCATAGACCCCCAGCGCCTACTGGCCCTAAACAGCCCAGCCACCGGGGAAGAACTGCTCGCCCTGTCCCAAGCCCTGGCCGACCTCGGCGAAGGCCGAATCAGCCTGGGCGCTGGTGCAGCACGTGGCTTGGGCCGCTTTCGGTTCATCGACCCCAAGCAAGCCGCCAAGGTCATGCAACAGCTAACAACCCAGGCCCAAGCCATTCAGGCGCAACGTGCGCAAGAGCAGCCCACCCCAGCCAACACCACCGCCGAGGCGCAATCCCATGTCTGACACCCCAACCGTTGACTTCTTAAGCCAAGCGGCCAACACCCTGGCGCGCATGACCCGCCCACACGACAACACCCCGCCACCCCGGCTCGTGTGGCTCGAACGCGAGGCAGCCCAAACCGTCACGCCACAGCAAATCCGAGAAATTC